>Ga0123355_10012946_pt1 | contig 12953 bp, 6 predicted proteins | sample TergutEmb28metaG_3_FD_89872 | JGI IMG/M metagenome (GOLD analysis project Ga0123355, IMG submission 89872) | Embiratermes neotenicus P1 segment gut microbial communities from Petit-Saut dam, French Guiana - Emb289 P1 | ecosystem: Host-associated > Arthropoda: Insects > Digestive system > Gut ... | reverse complement strand
CATTCAATCTGCTCCATATCTTACTGCACCCCTGCCGTCGTCTCCTTACAGACAGCACACAAGAACTACTCAGGTTACAGAAACCTTCCGTTCCCACCGTTGTAAGCATACCAAACCAACGAGTAGAAAAGCATGCACATGATCAAGTGGGGTGTAAAACTGGTGGCCCGTGAGCCGCCACGAGCCCCTGGATACAACATTACAGACATGCTGCCACAGCACCAAAGTTAACATAACGAAATAATTCACTGAATGTTTTAAATTATGATGATCGTGTGATCGAAACATGTAGGAACTTTTTAAATGTTTTAATGTAAATTTTTAGACTTCTTAAATAATATATGTTAGCATGTGTTGGTGTGTGTAATTAAACAAATAAATAAGAAATTTTGGGTTCTCCCACAAGTACAAATGAAGATTCCAGAAATATGAATTATGACACCGTGCAGACTTGTATACAAATGGTAAAACATAAGACGATAAAATGAAGAAATTTCTAGGGATAAAAATTGCCTCTGTATGGTGAAGTAAATGATCAGACCTGTCCTAACGGCAGCAATCTCAATCCCGGTGGGAATAGAGCCAATGTACTCAATTTAGTCCCATGCATAGGAGATGATGGTTGACCTACGTCCTCCATGTGGACGTTGTACGATCTCCCAATTTGCATACATTTAACTGACTCTTCATCAGGTATAACGGATATTGCTTTATTTTTACATTATTTAAAGACGCCATTTCAACTTCAAAAGTCCAATGATATGGGAAATTAAAAATCGCGACACAGAGTAATTTGTAAACGTGCTCTCGTGGCCTATTTCAAGGTTCTGACTCGGCAATGGCTTGGAGATAACAAAAGAATCCTCAAAAACCTCAAGTCAAATTAGCCGGTAACTCGAAGGCTATTCTGAAGGTACAGGGTTCCTGTCTCGACTAAAATGACTGAAGTGCTGGACAGCTGTCTCCAGGCTAATAATGGGATAAAGAATGAGGTGCTGGATAGCAATCCCCAGGCTAATACTCGGATAATGACTGGGGTGTTGGATAGTAGTCTCCAGGCTAATACTCGAATAAAGACCAAGGTGCTGGATAGCTGTCTCCAGGCTAATACTCGAATAAAGACTAAGGTGCTGGATAGCTGTCTCCAGACTAATAACGGGATAAAGATTGAGGTGCTGGATAGCTGTCTCCAGGCTAATACCCGAATAAAGACTGAGGTGTTGAATAGCTGCCTCCAGGCTAATACTCGAATAAAGACTAAGGTGCTGGATAGCTGTCTCCAGACTAATAACGGGATAAAGATTGCGGTGCTGGATAGCTGTCTCCAGGCTAGTACCCGAATAAAGATTGAGGTGCTGAATAGCTGCCTCCAGGCTAATACTCGAATAAAGACTAAGGTGCTGGATAGCTGTCTCCAGACTAATAACGGGATAAAGTTTGAGGTGCTGGATAGCTGTCTCCAGGCTAATACCCGAATAAAGACTGAGGTGCTGAATAGCTGCCTCCAGGCTAATACTCGAATAAAGGCTAAAGTGCTGGATAGCTGTCTCCAGGCTAATACCCGAATAAAGACTGGGGTGTTGAAGAGCTGCCTCCAGGCTAATACTCGAATAAAGACTAAGGTGCTGGATAGCTGTCTCCAGGCTAATACCCGAATAAGCACTGGGGTGCTGAAGAGCTGCCTCCAGGCTAATACTCGAATAAAGACTAAGGTGCTGGATAGATGTCTCCAGACTAATAACGGGATAAAGACTGAGGTGCTGGATAGTTGTCTCCAGGCTAATACTCGAATAAAGACAAAATAAAGACGGATGACCTCAAATACGCTACAACTGTCTCCTCCCCGTTTCTTACTAACTGGCATGTAACATGAGCGTCTACGGTACTTCAAATGCAGGACGAAAATCATATCTGACTCCATGGAGCAGAGTCCTTCTTCAGAAGCTAACAATTCCTCGTTAAGTCAGAAAATTCCTTGTATCTGATGGAAACCTAAGGCTGTTTACCGAGTGTACCAAAGACCGTTACTAGTACCTATCCGGAACCCGCTGATTGCAACCCACGCCCTTACATTCTACCGTTTTAAGGTCTATTTAATAGTTATCTCCCTATCTATGCCTAGCACTTCCAAGCAGCCTCTTTCAGTATGCTATCCTTCCTAAACCCAATATGCATTTTTCGTCGCCACTTATCAGTAACATGCCCACCCAACTCATCTTCCTTGACATGATAATCCGGTAATCATTACGCAATTTCCTCCAGTTCCTTGTTACTCCTTCCCTCTTACACTCAAATATCTTACTCAGCACCCTGTTATCCAAAACCCTCAGTCCATGTTCTCCCTTTTAAATGCAAAAGACCAAGTTTCACACCCATTTAACATAACAAGCACGTTTTAAACTTTAATATTTATCTTTATTTACCAGGTAGTTGCAGCGATATTCGTCCAGGCACCAGTCACTCTGTTGCAGCAACGGACTGCATTCTGGTAGGTAGGTTTTCGCCCATTTTATAGGCCACGAAAGCCCTTAGGGTGAGTTGAGGTATAACTTTACTCTTTTCTAGGACCTTCGGCACTAGATGGGGGTTGGGGGAGGGATCAGTCCCATGCCCCGGCCGCCTCTAAGACCGGGAAAAACCCGGTACCCATTGTATAGGAGGCTGAGTGGGCCCCATGGCCGGTCTGGACGGGCGGAAAATCTCGTCCCCACTGGGATTCGATCCCAGACCGTCCAGCCCGTAGTCAGTCACTATACCGACTGAGCTACCCGGCATTCCAAATGGAAGCTATACGATTCTCTGCCAACTGGACAGCCACTAATGACTGAAAGTTACGTTGTTACCTTCTCCATTTCCATGCGAGTAACTGGATATTGTGTTAAATGTCTTGTGATATATGATGCCGTGCAGTTTGGTAAGCATGTTGCACTTCCTGCAAAGAGCTCTTAAGCCGTATCTCACGAAAATACGACCAACATGTTACCTGGTGATACTGCGTCAGAGAAGGACGGACAGAAGCGGTCTCCACATAAAATATTCGCTCTCTTTTTTTTTTTTTTTGCTCCGTAAAACTAACTAAAAGTCGGTGGAATCAAAATGTGAAGTGGAAATGAAGCGGCATGTTCCTCTGAATCCTGCCCACTTCCATGCCCCCCCCCCCGGCACATCGGTAGTGAAAACAGGGAAGTCAGGCCGGAAATCCGATGGAAACAGATTCTTCTCCATTCTGCGGCCCTTTCGATCTTCATTCCAACATGTCCCTTCCAACACTGCAGTTCCATTTGCTACTCTGCCAAATGCAACAATGACACAAGTATATGATACAGCGTAAGCCGGCTCAAGCGATGAAGCACCTGACATGTATTCCAGAGGTGTCTGGTTAGTTTCTTTTCTCAACCTGTTTAGGCAAAAATTTCAACGGTACACTAAAATTTTCCACGATGGTTTCCTTCCATAACCATCTCGTTTTGGTCCAGTCATGAGATGCTGTATAGTCCAAGTTGATAATAACATCGTTCAATAAATTACAAATACAAGTACCCACGTCGATTACGTAAATTATTTGTTATTGGAACATCCTGTAGGAACTGTACGGTTACTGGGACAATTAGTTTCCGCTATTGTTTTGCGCCGTGTATCACCGTTAATAAATAAAACCACACGTTCAAAATTTTGTTCGTTATTCCCTGTCACTGAACATGGTATCTGTAGAATCTACCACACAATTTGCAATGAAGCCCGCATAAGATTTTTCGTGGGGGGGGGAGTACATACTGTACAAGAAACTGTAGCTATAGGGGAAAAAATAAACAAGTAATTACGCAAACAAATTTCGCAATTTATCAAGTACTCCTTGTGATTACTTACGCACTTCTGCAACACAAAACTGTATACGGTGGAGGCATAACACCATGCATCCTTAACCCTTTACATGCTAACGTGGAGAATATGGTGAGCTCCGAATAATGCAGCAAAGGGCAGATTGGATTTAACTTGGCCTTTAAAGGATTCATCTCGACGCTATATATATATATATATAAAGGGGCAGGAGAACCACCTCGCACAAATGAAGGTGGTGGTGACGGTAATAAACAGCGTCATGGTTAGTGTTGTAGTTTTATGAAACAAACTGTACTATGTTACGGGTTGGACAACAAGGAAATCACGGTTCGAATCCTGGCAGGGCAAACATTTCATCTGTCTCTATCAAGTGTCCAGCCCGACTGTGGGGTCCATCCAGCCGCCTCTACAGGGGATACCGGGAGCTGTTCCATCGGGATTAAAGCGGTTGGAGTGTGAAGCAAATCACTATATCTCCAAACAGTGCCGAGGCTGAGGATGAGTGCAGCTATGCCCGTACGTCCCATATTCTTTAAGAGCCTTTGCTACATTTAGGTAAGTAGTCAGCCTCATGACGCAGCCGCTTTAACTGCACACACACTTGCTAAGTCTCAGTGCCAATCTTGACGCTTTTGCCAAAAAAAAATAAAATTCTAGTCCCTGTCGGGAACCGAACTCCATTCCTCCGTCGTCCACTATACCCTCCGAGCTAGTCCCAGTACCTTAAAGCAACGCTTCCCAAAATTCCATTCGCGACACACCGATGCGTCACCAGTTACTCGCTGTGTCGCGAGGAAACTGGACCATCCACATCGCATTTAACTAGCTAAATATTAAAATCATCATGGCACCGTCCCTCGCTGAATGTCACAACGACAAACTCGCATTTAAGAGGGGGACGGAGAAGCGTTTGGTTCGCGCACGCGCACGTCGCGTTAGATTGAGGCACCGCATAGCTCCCGAAGCGACATGGCATAAAAGGCATACTCACTTTCACATTATTGCCACAAGCAATTTTAACTACTAAGAATGGTCCATTTACAGTCACTTACTTTTACGATTTTTCATTCAAATTTTGGTTTTCCCATCAAGATTTGTCACTAAGTGGACATCATTCTTAAAGTGCGTCGCGGAAGAATAAAAAAGTATGTGACACACTGCGTTAACACTTTAAAGACGAAGCGCAGACCGCTTTATTTAAATACCCAGTCCGTACCGCGCTCTAAACACTTTTCATCTCGGCTATAAAAACCAATTAGTTTATGCTGTAAGTGGCACAAGTCGCAGTTTGTTCTGAAAGACGAAGCGCAGACTGTTTTATTTAAAGACCCAGTCCGTACCGCGCTGTAAACACTTTTCATCTCGGTTATAAAAACCAATCAGTTTACGCTGTAACTGGCACAAGTTGCTGTTTGTTCTGAAAGACGAAGCGCAGACTGCTTTATTTAAAGACCCAGTCCGTACCGCGCTGTAAACACTTTTCATCTCGGTTATAAAAACCAATCAGTTTACGCTGTAACTGGCACAAGTCGCTGTTTGTTCTGAAAGACGAAGCGCAGACCGCTTTATTTAAAGACCCAGTCCGTACCGCGCTGTAAACACTTTTCATCTCGGTTATAAAAACCAATTAGTTTATGCTGTAAGTGGCACAAGTCGCAGTTTGTTCTGAAAGGCGAAGCGCAGACTGCTTTATTTAAAGACCCAGTCCGTACCGCGCTGTAAACACTTTTCATCTCGGTTATAAAAACCGACCAGTCTATGCTGTAAGTGGCACAAGTCGCTGTTTGTTCTGAGATAAATACCAAAAACACAAATACAGTGTGGGCACAGCGTACAGTTGTTGAATGTTAAACTGTTGGTGCATCATATAACCAGTAGGCTGTTACAGTTTAAACATATACATTGAAACCCAACTTAAGACTACAGTAATGTTATTAGCTTTCCGTCGGTGTACTTCCGTCTGCAATAAATAAGGCTAAATGCCAATGACGTACGCAGAATCGTATGTAAAGTGTTTTTGTAGTACGCACATGCACTCATCTGCAGTACTTTTACTAAAATATTCTTTCGAAGAACAGAACATAATCTGTTTCCAGCTGGAAGAAATATAAGCCTGCAGGTGTTACGTATTTTAAATTACGTTACCACTTCGTATCAGAACAGAGTCTTCCAAGTTATCAGACATTAATTTCAAAGTTTAATAGTCTTGCTGTTCAATTTAAGTATGAGAAATGCAATTACGGGTATGAGGATGGCATTTAGAAAAGACAAAACTGTTCTAAAACAAAGCCAATTTACGGCTACAGAATTCTCAGCGTAGCAGTGAATACTTTCAGCCATTTCAGAAACAAGTACAGGTACTGGAAAAAAAAATAAAATAAAACGTTTGAAACAAATGAGTGTACATATTGCGTCCAGCGATATCCACCAGAATGCGTTTCGGCAGACAGACCTCTACCTCGCAAAGCTATTCAAACCACACAGAGTATACGTCGTATCGATAAATAATTCTGTTTGAATTCCAGGAAATTTTCACTAATATCGAAAATGGATTAAAACCAGTTTTCATTAAACAGCAAAAAAAGTATATTCGTCTTTAAAACAAATCAGGCATTATATTGCGGTCGTAAACAATTCCTGCTTGTATTTTAGAAAATAATCAATTCACTAGAAAAAAAGGTGCTCAAACAAAAACAGTATACTTTAGAATTTGGTATTACAGAACTCAAAATTCACAAGTATACATTTGTTATTTGTTAACACCAACAGGGGTGTATTTTCTTTTAAAAAACGACACTATTCTGTAGGACGTATTCATGGTATTCATCTTCTGGGTTATGACTTCCCCTTGTAGCCATGTGACAGTACTTTCCGAGGAATTTGTTGCCTGAATATTCAAGCCAATGTGAATACGTACCATTTATTGCATATGACAGGTGTGAGTTCCAGGTTGAATATATACTGTATTGGAGACCAAGGAAACGAAACTTAACTTCATAATACTATTTAATCGACGCCCTCAAACACCAAATTTCACAAAAATCAATAAACAGATTAAAGCGAACACAGCCCACTCTTCTAGCGTACCGTTTTTATACATTTCTACATGTAGACCGCGAGAATAATGAGATGTGCTGGGCATGTGGCGTGTATGGGTGAGGAGAGGGGGTGTATAGGGTCTTGGTGGGGAAACCGGAGGGAAGGAGACCACTGGGGAGACCTAGGCGTAGATGGGTGGCTAATATTAGGATGGATCTCCAGGAGGTGGGATGTGGGCATATGGACTGGATTGGGCTGGCCCAGGATAGAGACAGGTGGCGGACGCTTGTGAGTTCGGTAATGAACCTTCGGGTTTCATGAAATGCGGGGAATTTCTTGACTAACTGCAAACCAGTTAGCTTCTCAAGAAGGACTCTACACCATGGAGTAAGTAAGTACGTAAGTATACATGTAGACCCCAATAACATGTAAAAAAAGACGTCCGTATAAAATTTACCATTTGACAGACACTGTTCCGTAGTCCTACTGACATCAAAGCTCCATCTAGTGTCAAGGTTAAGAAAGTGTGGCGCCATACCTACATTCCCCTTACGCCTTCTTCGTACCCCAACTAAGCACGGGCCATGCCATGGCTCAGTCGGTTAGCAGTTGGTTTGTCACGGCGGAGGCATTCGGTCACTTCCAGGGCAGTTCATGTGGGATGTGTAATGGACACAGTGGCACTGGGTCAAGTTTTCCTCCGCGTACTTCGCTTTTACCCTGTCAGTATCAGCACTCCATATTCATTCAACTTTCAGCCGATGGATGGGCATTGGGCCCATTAAAGGCCGCGATACCTCAGAAACATAGCATTTCTCCACTATATAATAAAGAAAAGAATGCCACATCCCACAGCAGCAGGAAGCTCTAAAGGGTAGCTCTATAATTCTGTATCGTCCTACACCCTTTCTTCAACCCTCAATTCCACCTCAGCATTTTTGCAATTTCCCTCAGCCAGACCGGTGTAATTCTGTTACAGTACGTTATCGCTTCCCCCGCATTGCTCACAAATTCGCGATTCAGCTACACAACAGTAGCGACCGCAACTCACAACACGGACACTCGAAAGGCATTTCACTATTCAACGTAATTTTACATTAAATACTGCCCAGTGCCAGTCACTCAGTTCCAAAATATGCCGGACAACGTACAATGTCTGAGGTTACAGCACCGGCCTGCCAAATATTTTAACGAGACACAAATCTGAACTCTATCCACGTATTTTATTTACGTTTTTCGTAAGACTATCAGAACGAAGAGCGACTGTCACCCGAAACAGAATTTACTGGTTTTTATTTCTGATGGAGACAAACTATGTTCTCTGTGAGTGGGAACTAAATGTTTGAATATCAAGCCAAGTTCCAAATTTGCACTGGCATGAATATTTCAGTATTTAAATCCTCTCCCCCTCTTCCCCTCCAAAAAAAATTAAGCTCCTAGTTTTAGAGAACACCAAATTATCCTTCCGAATTATACACGTCGCTAGTAAATAAAATTCCGCTACGCTACTCTCAAGCTACTGTATAAACGAAGAATCTCTCTTGCAACGGTTCGTAAAATTCACGATGTAAATTCATTCCATTTTCAGCGAACACCCAAGCTGATGAGCATTGTTCGGGCACTGGATGATACGCATGCACGAAAATGGCACACCCAGCCCTCGACATACTAGTATTACACCTTTAAGACTTTTTCAATTCCTCTGCATGCTACAGGAGGTTTGAAGCGTTATTATGAAGCATCCATTAACCCCATCAAGTAACTCTATGTGGTTCACTAATCCTGATTTCGTACAGCATCGCCACTGGACCCCCGAAAAAGAGCCTCCTCCATACAGTGTTGTATTCTTCCGCTGATGCTTCTGGCCAAAGACTCGTTTCAAACCCGAAAAAAAAAAATGGTGACGCATTTTACAAGTTCTTGTTTTTAAGCTTTCGCCATGTTATAAATGTAATGTGTTTCTTTTTGGGTAATTCCCCGTCGTCTGAGTTCCAATAGCCGACGTTTCGGAACTCACTGTCGGTTCCATCTTCATAGGCAGGTGAATGAAGTACTTCATTCACCTGCCCATGAAGATGGAACCGAAAGTGAGTTCCGAAACTTCGGCTATTAGAACTCAGACGCCGGGGAATTACCCAAAAATGAACACATTGCATTTTATAAGATTTGTAGATTTTTACGGACGTTAAAACGTAAATAAAGTCGTGTAAATTCGTAATAAAATTCCGAAGTTGCGAAAACACTTTGCGCCAATCTTCAAGAAGTTATTGATGACGGAGACAAAGCAAGTCTCCGTCTCCAAAACGGAGTTCTGTATAGAGCAGACGCTGGAAGTCGCCACAAATGGTTTTATCGCGGTGATGCGTTTCGTAGGAAACTAATTTGTTTTTGTGGCGCTCAAAAGTTAGATGCACGTCCGTCACCACAGCAGGGATCTGTGCCTGATTTCCAATGCACTCACTCTTACCCTTCCTTGCTACCCGCAACCTCAATACCGTTAACAACATAAACTTAATTCCTCGCTGAGACGTCCCCAGGTTCAGCCCAAACCTGGATCCTAATTGTGATAGTTATGGGTACAGACTTTGGAAGAACAAGAGGTAAATGGAAAGAAAATACCACAACAAATCATAGAGAAACCGCCTTTAGATTTCAAGTTTTGTGGTTTATTTTACGTCTGTAACAGTCAGTTTCACTGGCTGTCCTTCTTTTCCTTTTTTTTATATCCTTTAATTTCTTTCCTTTTCGCCTTCTTCCAATTGTTCACTCCTCCTGCACTGAATCTCTCGTTTCCTTTTTCATTCCTTTACTTTCCTACCTCCCTATATTCGTTCCTTCTTTCAATATTTCGTTTTCCTCCACCTCCTTTTATCACTCTCACGCTTTCTACCTTCTTTAGAAACGTTCAAACCCTTGCGGAGCGCCAGGTAATATCACTCCGTCCGTCCGTCAGCACGTAGTCGCAAACTAAGAACTATAGAAGAGCTAAATGCGAGTTTCACAAAACTTTTACTGAGGAGTTAGCTAAGGTTCATCAAGGCGTACTAATGTTTGTCAAAATTGGGCACATTTCAAGCCATTGTAAAAAAAAAAAAAAACCCTATACGTGTTCCTCGAAGCATCTCTCAATTAACTCACTAAATGCCACACTTTCCACCTCAATGCACACATTTTTCCACTGAAAATTACCCTGCGTCTCATCACCGAGGGGAGAAAAGACATTAACATGGCGTCTTATATGGCGGTACTGACGAAACAAAAAGAAAAAAGCTTTGAACAAATTTTGAGATAGAATCAAATACTGTATTCTGTGGCGTACAAACTTCTCACCCCAAGTACTGTGGTATAGGTTCCTCTACACACGCCACGAAGGTACACAGGAGTGGAGGTACAGCTCCATTCATTCTTAACGTGGACTCTAGATAGAAGTGGGCAGGTCAGTCTCACTGGCCGGTTTATCCTCAGTGGAAGAGACCCCGGTACCATGAGTGGGCCTAACAGCCGGTCTGGACGTTTCGTAAGCGAAGAACTTCTCGCCAATAACGTGATTTAACCCTTACCCTGCTAATGTGGAGAGTATGGTGAGCTCCTAATAATGCCAGCAGATGGCAGATGGGATTTAACTCGGCGTTTAAAGGGTTAAACCCGGATTGTACAGCCCGTAGCCCAATTACTATACCGACTGAGCTACAGCTGCTGCCAGCCCTTACGGTTTTAGAGATAATAAAGAGAGAGAATGCGCCAGAACGCATACTATGACACATTTCCTATTTGTTTTACCTTCACGTTTTTACGGGGGGACGGTGGTGGCACAATGGTGCTGTGCTACAAATCGGAAGGTCGCTGGTTCAAGCCTAGCTGGTGTCATTGGATTTTTCACTGACATAAACTCCTTCCGATCGCACTATGGCCCTGGGGTCGACTCAGCCTCTAACAGAAATGAGTACCAGGAGCATTTCCTGGGGGTAAAGGTGGCCGATGCGTAAGGCTGACAAACTTACCACCATCCTATGCCATTGTCATGAAATCTAGGAACCTTAACTTCCTGGAACCCTCTGGGCAACTCCAGGCCTGTAACGGGAATGTTTTTTACCACGTTTTTACGCCCACTAGCCTTGTGATCTACTGTACTCAATGAAAGTGATTCGCTGCACACGGCAGATACCAGACTCCTGTGACGGCGATGTTCCTGTGGCTAACATGGACACTGCATTCCGAGCCATTGCACGTAACGCTGCCTGCAATCGACCCTCCTAACCTGATGGAAACTACAAACCAACCCTCCAAGCAGTCCCGAGTACCAGCGTTGCGCTTCATAGAATGTGAAGTTGTTCTACGCTGTTCTTCAGTCTGGGGCCCGTGTACCCACACATACACTTCAAGCAATCCCAAGGTCTGTCTCGGTTATGTAATAAATCTTAAATAGACAATGCACAGGTAACATAACAATGAGCAGCGTTTGCGTAACTGCTTTTTTTCATTTTATTTATTTAGAGCACGCTCCATTACATCTTGTAATACTACATGCTTGTAGAAAACTTTATGACATATATACGTGTATATATATACAGTATTTACATATTTGCTGATTTGTTTACACCCTGTTTATGTACGGATTTTTTTGTTTACAGTTTTCCATAGTCGGAGGAGTTTACAAAATTGGTAAATTATTTTAAGTATTTGTTCACTAACCCGTTTTTCTTTACCGGCCAGTTGTCTTCTTTTGAGATGTATGCTATTAGTTTTTTTTCTCTTTCGTTGTTTAGTTTGCTGCAGTTATACAGTAGACGGTCCACTGTTTGGTTTCCGTTAACGCAGGGGCATTCTGGGCACTCTATAATCTGAATCGATGTAGATATGATCTTGTCTTTCCACGAGCTGTTACCATTGCCGTGAAGTTGGGTGTTAGATTGATTTTCGTTTGTGTAACTATTGTTGCAGTGGATAAGCAGTAAGCATTACATATTGTGAGTGTATGTCTGTAGCCTTAGGTATCCAGCACTAAACGCGCATGCTCCGTTATTATATTGTCATATGTGGCCTGTCTGGTTCTACAATATTTTTTTTGCACATTATCTCAAAAACGGAAAGGTTTTTGCAAAAAAAAAAAAAAAAATTTATTTAACACAAAATATTTTTTTTAATTTCCACTATAACTTCTTTCTTTAAAGTTACTCATTCTATGAAGAATTTAGCGAGATATTATCATACATGCACATCGGTCTTCATGTAACGCACCCATTATTCTTATCCAATCTTAAATAAACGCGAATTTTCTCGACAGATTTTTCCAAAAAAATCTCAAACAATCAATTTTCATTAAAATCCGTCCTGTGGGAGCAGACGGAGAGACGGACACATACACATGATGAAGCTGACAGTCGCTTTTCGCAATTTTGCGAACGCGCCCAACAGTGACACCATCTTAAAAACATGTTGCAATAACGAGCATCATTAAAGTGGTAGTCTATATTTATGTAGGACCCACTCAGCCACCTGCCAGTGACCATGGAGATTTTATTCGGAGATGGAACGGCCGATGTGTGAAGGCAATCAGTCACTACAGATAACACCAAGGTGTAAAATACGAGAAACTTTACCTCTACGCTATCTATAAGCCTGTACGGTGTGGTGACAGAAATGAACCAACATGTGAAGCAAATTTGTCTTCGCAGTCTCATGATGACAGTGGTGATGATGAGGATGATGATGATGAAGTAAATGCACAGTCGTTAGCCACGCATTCTACAGGGTAAACACAAAGTCTTTCCCTGATTACAAACATTTATTACAACAAAACTACGTGGAATATAAACATTTTTTTTACCATTACTTATGTTAGTTTCTAAAATTTTATATCATGTGTTTATTGCAACATTTGTAACATTTGGTTTTTGGATGCAACATTTCCAAACAGGTGGATTGGGAGAGATGGTCCGACATCCTGGCCGCCACGATCGCCGGATATCACCCCCCTTGACTTCTTTTTATGGGGGTATGTTAAGGACAAAGTGTTTTCGACACCAGTTCCAGATATTACAAATTTGAAGGCAAGAATAACAGACGCTTTTGCT
>Ga0123355_10012945_pt1 | contig 12953 bp, 11 predicted proteins | sample TergutEmb28metaG_3_FD_89872 | JGI IMG/M metagenome (GOLD analysis project Ga0123355, IMG submission 89872) | Embiratermes neotenicus P1 segment gut microbial communities from Petit-Saut dam, French Guiana - Emb289 P1 | ecosystem: Host-associated > Arthropoda: Insects > Digestive system > Gut ... | reverse complement strand
CGCTGGCGTTAAACTGAAGGTAAGCAAAGAAATGGCCCGCGAAATAGGAGACACACTTTTGCTAACCGTGGTAAACAAGGAGCATATGAAAAACCACTACGAAATATTTTGTATGTTGCTTGATTGTGTTATTGATGAAATTTATGACTTCGAGTAAAGAACCAATTCAAAATGATGGAGGAATTAAAATGAACAAAATTATTCTACAAGCACAGGAACTATTCAAAGACAGCGGCTTCGAATATGCCATATGCGGCGGCTTTGGCTTAGATATGTTTGCAAACAGAGAAATTCGAGAACATGGCGATTTCGACATATTAGTATTTGACGAGGATAAACGCCGTGCGGCTCAGTTTATGCTAGACAATGGCTGGCTTCTTTTTGGCAGGTTTGGAGAGCATGGTGCAGTATGGCAATTTTTATTCTACAAAGTGGACGACATCACAGACAGCTTTTGGAACGATTGCCCGAATTTTTGGGCTATAAAACCAAACAACTTACCGCAAGTGTTGCAAAAAATAAATCGCATACAGGGTGAAGTTTATACTTACCAAACCCGCAAATGGCTTGTGGAAAATGAAATTGAGTTTATCGAAATTGGATTTGATACAAAAGAGGGTGGCGAATATGTTGCAATGAAAGAGCCGCGGATAGCCCTGCCAATGGAAAAAGCTATTCAATCATTGGGCGGCATACCCTATCTTGCGCCGGAAATTACATTGTTTTATAAATCTCATAAAGGTTCTATGGAAAGTGCGTACGCAAAACCCAGGACAATTGCAGATTTTAAGGCGGTTATGCCCATGCTCTCAAGCGAGCAGAAGGACTGGCTAATAAACGCAATAAAAACCGCACACGGAAACGAAACCCCTTGGCTTAATGGCCTAATATAAGGGGCTTACTACTCAACAATTTGAAAAGAGGGCCTAAACCCTATTGCAGATGGCAGGGGGTAAACATGAGGAGATATTTAAACATGAATGAAAAAAAGAAGTCTAAGAGTATACTCTTGAAAATTTTAATTTGTTGCGTTATTTGTGCTCTGGTTATTTTAACGCCAGTAATGCAAGCCTACGCTATACCAACAGAACAAGGCAATGCCATACAGCAACTACTAGATGATGCTATTCGCATTTCCGGCACACCGGGAATATCCGTTGCGGTTATTTCCGGCAATCAAACGCATTTTTTCAATGCCGGACACACAAGCGTTAGAAATCGTAGTAACGCCACGTTGGTTGACGAGCATACGCTTTATGAAATTGGCTCTACAAGCAAGGCATTTACAGCGGTAGGCATTCTGCTACTTGAAGAACAAGGCTTACTTTCCACATCAGACCGCATTGAAGAACACTTACCGTGGTTCTATTTAACATATCAGAACGAAGTGGTAGCCGTTACAATTCAACAGCTACTTAATCATACAAGTGGTTTAACTCAAGCCCACTCAGACGCACCACGAGGCGAAGGTGCAGATATGTTGCGTAGAACGGTTGAGCCATTTGTAGGTGCAAGGTTAGCTTTTGCACCGGGTACTGCACATAGCTATGGCAACGCAAACTACAATATATTGGGGCTTATTATTGAATATGTAACAGGGCAAAGTTATGAATCATTTATGATAGAGCAAGTGTTTGAGCCGTTGGGCTTACACCAAACATTTCTATTCCATTCAGAAGCTATTGCAACAGGCAGAATGGCACAAGGGCACCGCCATGCTTTTTTCATGACTTTTACTTACAATGCGCCAAGATATGGTGGCATGAAACCTACTGGCTTTATAATATCCAGCACTTATGATATGGCACGGTGGATGGGCATACACCTAGGCATAGTTCAAGATATACCAGATATATTTTTGCCTGTCATTGAAAGAGCGCACCAACCTTGTCCGCAACATGGGCCAGTAACAAAAACCGTTGATACACTCTCATTCTACGCCGGAGGGTGGATAAATAACCCGAATATGGGTTGGCTTAGTCATGCAGGGCAAACGCCAAGTTTTTTATGTGAAGTTGTACTGTGGACTGAGGACGAGCTGGGCATAGTATTTTTGTCTAACGATGGAAGTGTGGACTTGGACTTGACCTTGTGGATAAGGGCTATCTTAGATGGCGATTTGCAACAATCATACCTAAGAAGTTTCGAGCAGATACAAGATATGATGTTTTCAGTAATCATAGCCGTACTCACTATCTTGTCCGTTTATTGGCTAGTCGCCAGTATACGCAATAGAAAGAAAAACAAACCCATATTTACAAAGTCTAAAATAATCTTGCTTGTCATTTATGTAATAGCGGCTATTTATACGCTAGTCGATTTAGTACGAATCCCCTCTACTTCAGGGCAGGGTTGGCTGTATTTCTTTGACTGGGGTGCCCCTACCAATATAATTATGCAGTTTATGATGCCCATAGCTTCCATCATTCTGGTTTGGTATGCCTATACAAAAAAGCCAAAGAAACAGAAAAAGTCAAAGGAACAGAAAAAGTCAAAGATTGAGGAATCATAATAACCGTTTTGTGTAAGCAACTATTAGAACATAACCGCAAAAGGCTCGGAAACGCAATATTCCGGGCCTTTTGCTATTGCATTAAAGTCGTGACCAAATCAAGCCTAATATGTTGTAGAAAACCTTTTCTAGTGGTAATCTCTATCCAGTAAAAAATACAAGAACGGGGAGAAAAACCATGTCAAACCAACTACCATTTAGCACAAACACCCAAGTCCTAGCCCAACCCCTAACCATAGGCCCACACACCTTCGCAAACAGGCTAGCAATCCAACCAATGGAAGGTGCCGACAGCACCCTAGACGGCACCCCAGACGAGCTAACCCACCGCCGCTACCGCCGCTTCGCCGCAGGCGGTGCAGGGCTTATCTGGATAGAAGCCTGCGCCATAGTAAACGAAGGCCGGGCCAACCCCCGCCACATGTACCTAAACAAAAACAACGTAGACGCATACGCCCGCCTGGTATCAGAAATAAGGGAAATATCCATGCGCGAATGCGGCATAAACCCAATACTAATCCTACAAGCCACCCACGCAGGCCGCTACAGCAAGCCCCAAGGCACCGAGCGCACGCCGGTAATAGCCCGCAATAACCCAATATTCGAAGGCGACACCCCCCTACCAGCCAAATACATCATCTCCGACGACGAACTAAAAGCCCTAGAAGAAGAGTTCGCAAACGCCTCCGTCCTAGCCCAAAAAGCCGGAATAGACGGCGTAGACATAAAAGCCTGCCACGGCTACCTGGTAAGCGAGCTACTGGCCGCCTACACCCGCCCAGGCCCATACGGCGGAAGCTATGAAAACCGCACCTGCTTCCTAAGAAACGCATTCCAAGCAACCCGCGCCGCAGTAAACTCAAGCTTCATAGTAACCACCCGCATGAACATCTACGACGCATACCCCCACCCCTACGGCTTTGGCGTAAAAGAAGGCCACGACATAGAGCCAGACCTATCCGAAACCATAACCCTACTAAAAGACCTAAAGCCCCAACTACTAAACATAACCATGGGCAACCCATACCAAAATTCCCACGTAAACCGCCCAGGCGACACAGAAGGCGTAATACGCATGCACGACCTAACAAAGCAAATCCAAACTACATTCCCAGAAATGGCAGTAGTAGGCTCAGGCGTAAGCTTCCTAAAAGAACGCTCTGGCGAACTAGCCGCAGGCTATGTAGAAACCGGTGTCTGCAAAATAGTAGGCTGGGGCAGAATGAGCTTCGCGTACCCAAACTTCGCTCGTGACATCCTAGCCAACAACTTCGACAAAAAACAGACCTGCGTATGTTGCGCAGGCTGTACAAAACTAATGCGCGCTGGCCAGTCCACAGGCTGTGCTATTCGGGACGATTTGTATAATAAGCTTTATAAAGAACACTGCTAAAAGGTAGGGAAAGGACGTACTTCATGACATATAAACCAACAGCCGTAGTAACCGGCGCAACTAGAGGCATTGGGCTGTCAATTGCAGATAACCTAGAAAACGCTGGGTACAATGTAGTAAGAGCGGCCCGTTCTTCACAGCCCTCATATGATATTTCCATAGCCGCAGACCGCGAGCGGCTTCTGGCAGACGCAATAGCCCAATACGGGCGGGTAGATTTACTGGTTAATAACGCAGGCGTAGCACCAGCCACCCGGCTAGATGTGCTGGAAACTACGGAAGAAAGCTTCGAGCGCGTGATTAGCATCAACTTGCAATCTACGTTTTTTATGTGCCAGCTTTTTGCCAACCACATGATAAGCCAGCCCAAAGGCCACCCTAGCCGCATTATAAATATCGCCTCAATTTCCAGCTATACATCATCTGTAAACCGCGGGGAGTACTGCATCTCAAAAGCGGGCATAAGCATGACAACCCAGCTATTTGCAGATAGGTTGGCAGAATATGGCGTAGGTGTATTCGAAATAAGGCCGGGGATTATTCTCACAGATATGACCGAAAAAGTACAAGATAAATACGCCAAGCTAATAGAAGAAGGGCTAACCCCAATAAAACGCTTCGGTAAGCCGCAAGACGTAGCCAATGCCGTACTGGGCATAACCGATGGCCGGTTCGATTTTGCGACAGGCCAAGTATTCAATATAGACGGCGGTTTTCATATACGGAGGCTTTAGATGAAAAACACATATCATACCCTAATAATAGGAAGCGGGTGTGCCGGGTTTAACGCCGCAGACTGGTTGCACGACCTTGGCATAACCGACATTGCCATAGTAACAGAAGGCATAAACATGGGAACCTCCCGCAACACCGGTAGCGACAAGCAAACCTACTACAAGCTAACCATAGCAGGCGATGAACCAGACAGCGTCCACGAAATGGCCACCACCTTATTCGAAGGCGGTGCCGTACACGGGGATACGGCAATGGCAGAAGCGGCATGTTCCGTAAAAGCCTTCATGAAGCTGGTAAACCTAGGGCTCCCCTTCCCCACTAACCGCTACGGCGCATTCGTAGGCTACAAAACCGACCATGACCCCCGCCAACGCGCAACCTCATGCGGGCCGTTAACCTCCAAGCTTATGACAGAAGCCTTGGAACGCGCAGTAAAAGCCAAGGGCATCACCATTTTAGACGACTGCCAAGTGGTAAAACTACTGGTCCAGGATAACCAAATCCAGGGCCTTATGTACTACCACCCCAAGCAGGGGCTACAAACGTTATACGCGCAAAACATAATACTGGCAACCGGCGGCCCAGCCGGTATTTACGCAGACACTGTATTCCCAGAAAGCCAAACCGGCGGCACGGGCCTGGCAATAGCGGCAGGTGCCGTAGCCTGCAACCTACAAGAATGGCAATACGGCCTAGCCAGTACAGATTTTAGATGGAATGTCTCCGGCACGTACCAGCAAGTACTGCCACGCTATATCTCTGTAGACGAAGCAGGCAACGAATATGAATTCCTGCAAGAACACTTCACCACCGTAGCCGAAGCCCTAGACAGGGTATTCCTAAAAGGATACCAATGGCCCTTCGACACCCAAAAAATCAGCGGTTCATCGCAAATAGACCTGCTGGTAGCGGCAGAAATGAAAGAAAAAGGCCGCACAGTGTACATGGACTTTAGGCAAAACCCAACCGGCCTTAATTTCAAAGACTTATCCGCAGAAGCCTACGACTACCTAGCCAAATCCGAGGCCCTTTTCGGCACGCCCATAGAAAGGCTTGCCAAAATGAACCCAAAAGCCATACAACTCTACAAAGATAACGGCATAGACCTATATAAACAGCCGTTAAAAATAGCAGTATGCGCCCAGCACATGAACGGCGGCATAGCAGTAGATTCCAACTGGCAAAGCAGTATAAAGGGCCTATACGTAGCAGGCGAAGCGGCAGGAACCTTCGGCGTATACCGCCCCGGCGGCAGTGCACTCAACTCCGCACAAGTAGGCTCGATGCGTGCCGCAGAGCATATCGCGGCCACCACCCCGTCACAGCCGCACGCCCCGTCATTGCGAGGAGCAGAGCAACGAAGCAATCCAAGCCAATATACCGCTAAAACCTCCCCCACCATAACCTACTCACAAACCCCAACCGCCAAAAACAACCAAGCCGCAATGCAAGAATCCATGAGCCGCTACGCAGCCTACAACCGCAACACCCAAGAAATGCGCAAACTCCATGAACACCTATGCTCTCGCGAAGCAATATTCTTCCAAGAAAACAGCATAGCCAACGACACAGAGCTACCATTCCTATACAAAAGCCACGACATGCTACTAACCAGCATAGCCGTACTATCAGCAATGATACTCTCCGCCGAAACATGGAAAAGCCACGGCGGCGCATTAGTAAACAGCACCCCACCCGAGCTAAACACAACATTCAACCAAGTAATAACCACCGCAAACGGCAAATCCTATTTCGAACCAATAAGGCCGCTACCCGCCTGCGATGATTGGTTTGAGAAGGTGTGGAATCAGAACAATGAAATGTAGCATGGTACCGCATCAAGTGCGAACTTAAACTTCAATAAAGCACGCAACTCTGAGTTGAACCTTCTCAGAGCTTGCGTGCTAAAATGTAGTTTAAGTTCGCACCAATAACTCAACAAATGCATATTATAACGCGCATTTGTCTGGGATTTATGCCCATTATATATTCTTAAAAGGAGACCCACCATGCTAAAAACCATCCCAAAAAACCTATCCCCAGACCTATTAAAAACCCTAATGGAAATGGGCCATGGCGATGAAATAGTAATAGCAGACGGCAACTTCCCAAGTGCCTCAAACGCAAAGCGGCTAATAAGAGCCACCGGCCTAGACATCCCTCCACTTCTAAGCGACATCCTAACCCTTTTCCCACTAGACACATATGTACCCCACTCCATCACATTTATGCAAGTAGTAGAAGGCGACCCAACCCCAACAATATGGAACACATACACCCAAATAATATCCACCCACGACACCCAAGCAAAAATAGAAAAAATAGACCGTTTCGAATTCTACGAACGCGCAAGAAACGCCTATGCCATACTAGCTACATCAGAATCGGCCTTGTATGCAAACATAATCTTAAAAAAAGGCGTAGTTAAATAACGCGTAAATTATCATTGACACCATAGTTAGTCTATGCTAACATATCCAACAGTTAGTTAAGACTAACCAGTAAAACATAAGAGGTGTCACAAATGAACGAAATGCTATTTGCACTATTACTAACACTGATTGCCGGGGTGGCCACGGGGGGCGGTAGCCTTGTGGTTCTGTTCTCTAAAAACAAAAATTCAAAATTCCTATCCATTTGCCTAAGCTTTGCCGCAGGGGTAATGCTTTACGTAGCATTTGCCGAAATTCTATTGGAAGCCTTCGAGGATTTGCAAGATGGTTTCGGTAATGGCACGGGATATTTGATTGCCACAATAGCCTTTTTTGTAGGCATACTTATAATGGCGGCCATAGACAAGTTCATACCGCATGGCGATGAAGAGGACTTAAAGCGCACAGGCATTATGTCCGCCATTGCCATTGCGGTACACAATTTCCCTGAAGGTATAATTGTATTTACAGCCACCATCCACGACCCGGCAATGGGCATTGCCATTGCCATTGCCATAATAATACACAACATCCCCGAAGCCATTGCAATGGCGGCACCCATATACTATTCAACAGGCAGTAAAGCCAAGGCTTTCCTCATTTCACTGGGTGCCGGGCTTGTACAGCCGATAGGCGCACTGGTGGCGTGGTTCTTCTTACAAAATATTTTCGACTCCATTGAAAGCATATTCGGGATTATCTTTGCCATAGTTGCGGGCATTATGGTATTTGTAGCGGTTCATCAATTATTACCGGCGGCCCATAAATTTGGGCAGCATCATCTTGTTATGAAGTGGCTGTTTGCCGGGATGGCAGTTATGGCTATTAGCCTTGTTGTGCTGGAGTTTGTTTTGTAATCTGTTTTTATAGCGAATTTGCTATAGTTTGATTATCACCTGCGCTTTGTCATTTGGTTGTAAGGTCACATTTATTGCATAATATAAAGAACCTGTCATAATTAGACAGGTAGCAATTTACTTTATATGTAAGGAGTGTGATCTAGATGGATATAAAAAATACACTGTTAAAAATCATAGACACCGATTACAGCAAAAGAGGAATACGGCATCCCAGTATTATAGTAGAGATGCTGTTTGCTGTCATGATGAAGGATTATGTAGAGAAGCAAAACAAGGTATTTTTATCGAACCAAAGAGGTGAAAACGCAGGACATACATATGATTGGTATGCCCCTAACGGGTTTGATAACTTTTATGGCGAAACGGTATTCGAAATAAAAGTTTATCCTAATAGTGTATTGCCAAGCACAGTGTCAGATTTAACAAGGCGGCTTTTAATAGAAGATGACAATATCCAAAATTATATCTTAATCATAGCCAACGAGCTTCCGGCAAACTATGCTAACAGGCTTATCGAGCAACTGGGCAAGCAAGGGCTTAAATTAACCGTATGGGGCATAGACGATTTAATAAAAATTTTTTCAAGTAACAAAAGTTTATTTAGAAAAACATACTTCAACCGAAGTACTATGTTACTCCGAAAAACTATTACAGAAGTAGCTGAACATAAAAAAACTGTATATGCAGAAAAAAGGCAAAGATATATTAAGCAACTACATGATGAATACAATGATGACAAGATAGTGCTGTTCTTGGGTGCCGGGGTATCATATGGCGCAAATATCCCTAATAGGAGCACTCTAATCAATAAATTATTTGAAGCACTAATAGACAAACAATTGTCTGAGCATGGCATCACATTAGAGCCGAAGGAAAAGGATTACATAATTAAGGCATCAATCGAACATAGTGGCAATTCACCTTTATTACAAGCAAGATTCCTAAGAAGTGGCCTTGAAGAAGATTTTGAAAATCTTGTTAGAGATATTCTCTATTATGAGGCTACCGATACATCCGATTTACTAGAGGCAATTGGGCAATTGTGTGTGCCTCGCAGAAGCAAAGTCGGGATACAAGCCATAATTAACTACAACTTTGATGACATGGTTGAAAAAAGCTTAGAAAGGTTAAATGTGGAATACTACTCGATATATGCAGAAGGGATGATTGCAACAATTAGCGAACTTGGGATACACCATGTACATGGCTTTATACCGCAAAACAAGGACAAGTATACAAACTTGACAAAGTCGCTTCTTGTTTTTTCTGAGGAAGGATATCACAAGCTGTCATTAGAGCCGTATAACTGGGCAAACATTGAACAATTGGACCGTCTTGTTGATAATATATGTTTGTTTATCGGACTATCAATGACAGACCCAAATCTACGCAGATTACTTGAAATAGCAGCAAAAAAAACACATGGTAGCAACAATAGTTGCAGGCATTATACAATAATGCGGAGGTTAAAAATTGCTGATAACAATAGCACTGAAGGTGTACAAAAATTTGAATCATTAAATGACGAGTTACAAGAGTCATTTTATAAAGAGCTTGGGATTAATGTACTATGGATTGATGAATATGACGAACTTCCAGGCATCTTAAAAGAAATCAAGGGAAGGTAGCTACGGTTACGCAAAAGTTTGTTTTGTAATTTGATAAACATAACAAAAAGCCACGCTTTAAACAAGCCGTGGTTTTTTTGTGTCTTTTGTATAACTAAAGTTACCACATATGCCCTATTGCACACATAAAAAAATGTGGTATACTTTTATCAATAATCGAATATATGTTTTAAGGGTTAGCCATGCGCAAATTTGTTCCGCAACTAAAGGAGGCATGAGATACTTTATGTCTATCAACAAAGCCGTTTGCCACATAGACGCAAACTATTTTTATGGCCAAATAGAGGCATTGTTCCGCCCACAAGTGCGCGGCAAGGCATTCGTTGTTGGCGGCAACCAAGAATCTCGTAAGGGCATTGTCCTTACCAAGTCGCCGCCTGCGAAGGTGATGGGGGTTAAAACCGGCTCGTCTATCAAAGACGCGCTTAAAATCAACCCAAACCTAATCATCTTACCGGCCAACTACCCTCTATATCTATATTTCAGCCATCGTATGCGCGAAATAGTCCTCCAATATACAGACACCATTAAGCCCTTCGGCTCAGACGAAATGTGGGCGCAACTATACGGCAACAAGGAAACCGTTATGAAAACCGTAGAAAACATAAGGCAGGCCCTATGGCAACAGCTATGCATAACCGTATCCATAGGGGTTGGCGAAAACCTGCCCTACGCAAAACTAGGAAGCGACCTGGCCCCCAATAACGGCGTTTTCGAAGCCTGGAACGAGGACCGCGAGAAAGTAGTATTCCCACTGCCCGTTTCAGACTTACTATATGTAGGCCCATCCACAACTAAGCGTTTCGCAAGCCGCGGCATATACACAATAGGCGACTTGGCAAACAGCTGCCCCAACCATGTATGCGACATGCTACGTTGCAAAACAGGCACATCGCTATGGACAATGGCCAACGGCCTGGACAAAACAACCGTAGCCAGTACCGAGCCGGTAGACGATGTAAAAAGCATAGGCAACTCCAACACAATGCCAAGGGATTTAAACACCGACGATGACGTAAGGGCGGCATTCTACATGCTAAGCGAATCGGTTTCCCAGCGCATGAGAGAAGGCGGCTTCCAGGCCACAACACTAGAAATTTCTATACGTGATAACGAGCTATTTTCTTGTACAAGACAAACAAAACTTGCACGCCCCACCAGCCTTACAGCAGAGATGGTGCCTTTGGCAATGGAATTATTTAAGCGGCATTATCGCTGGAGTAACCCCATACGTAGCCTAGGCATACGCGGCTCAAACCTGGTACCAGATGGCTCTGTGTACCAGCTTTCCCTTCACGATGACGAAGAAAGACGCGAGAAGCTAGAAAGAAGCGAACGCTGTATAGATAGGATAAGAGGCCGGTTTGGCCAGTTTTGCGTACAGCGTGCGGCATTAATGAAAGAACGGTTAAAAAGCGTTAACGCCAACAATGACCCAGGAGACGCTCAAACATTTTATGTATATTAGAGCAGTTTCGATAACGTTACGGAATAATTTTCGCTGATTCTGCGAACGCTTCAACGCTGAAACAGCGAAAATTATTCTTCAGAGTTCTCGAAACTGCTATAAAGCAATTTCACTGGTATAGAAGGTGGTTAGATGGATAGCAACAGCGTCATATATATCAAAGCACCGGGCCAGCCACCGGTTCCCGTAACAGTACGGGTCGAGTGGCTTCCGAGTGGCGCAATCAAACCGCTTTTTTATTGGATGCCGGATAACACTTGCTATGAAATTAAGCACACCTACAAACCCGAGCAACTGGCCTTTTTAAAAGACCGTGGCGAAGGAATACGCTACAAAATTATAGCCGAACTAAAAGCCTCCGAGTATGAAAATGCGAGATGCACACAACATGAAGCCTATCTATATCTAGCCGATAACCGTTTCTGCGAAAAGGGGTTCATTGATGAACGGTACGGGCATGGCAACAAGAAATACATCCAGGTAACGCTTGATATTTTTAATGACGGTGATTACGAGCTAGTATATTTCACGGTTGGCGATAAGCGTTTTATGGTAGAAAAAACAATGGAAATAAAGCATCACGGCTCACTTTTTGCAGGCGGCATTGGCATAAGGCATAAAGTAGATGCCCGCCTAGTAAACGCCGATAACGACGAGGACCCTAACCCGTATAAAAGCATACGGCGGCCAGCGGCACTGTTTTGGGAGTTAAACAAGTGGTTTGTAGCCGTTAATAATGCGGCGTAAGCGAAACGCCTATAAAGGGGAATAAAAAAACTAATAGCCAGAGTAGGCCCGTTATAGCAGTTTCGAGAACTCTGAAGAATAATTTTCGCTGTTTCAGCGTTGAAGCGTTCGCAGAATCAGCGAAAATTATTCCGGAACGTTATCGAAACTGCTCTAAAGGTTGAAAAAAGTGCTATGGCAAAGGACTGGTGGATGTGTGCGGAAGATATTCCGTCCTAACCGAAGCTGAAATAATTGAAGTGCGCGGTATCATACATGATATTTCATTGCGCCTTGCAAATGACGATTTCGCTAATTACACAAAAAGCGGCGATGAAGTGCGCCCCACTAACCATGCGCCGGTTATCATAAGTACGGGCCAGGGCGTTGTGTCATTCCAAGATTTACGCTGGGGTTTCACAAAATGGGATGGCAAGGGAAGCCCCATAATAAACGCCCGCGTAGAGACAATAGCCACCAAGAATATGTTTGCGCCACTGCTAATCACAGGCCGCTGTGTTGTACCTGCCGGTGAGTATTACGAATGGAAAACCGCAGGCCGCAATAAGATTAAGCATTTTATCAAGGACAAAGAGGGGAATCTACTTTTTATGGCGGGCCTGTATCGCGATACCGGCGATGGCCGGGAGTTTGTTATTCTTACAAAAGATGCCCAGGACGATATAGCCGGTGTACATGATAGGATGCCCGTTATCCTTTGCACAGGCCAGATAGAGGATTGGCTTAGCGGTAAGTTATCACCTGATGATATTGCCCGGCAGGATTTTAATGCGTTTGTTTCCCCTTGCGATGGGGAGCTTGTGCAGTTGACTTTGGATTTGTAGAATTTATATGCATAGTAGAACAGCCACCGACGGGTTTTGTACCATCTGGTGGCTGTTTTTTTGGTTAAAATAATTTATTTCCCGTAGAACATGCGCTTGCTACCAAGGTAATCTCTCACGATGTTAAGGCTTTCGCCAAACCTGTATTATGACAGTGCGTAAATGATTTAAATCAACTTGGGTTTTGGTTTTTTGATATTAATGCATTTACATGTTGTATGCCATTTGCAGTGTTTTTTGTAGAAGGATGGTTTTCGCCTAGTTTGCGAAGGCGTATAGCATAAGCTTTTTGAAAAAACTCCAGAGCCTTGTTATAGTCACCTTGATTGCGATATACATGCGCAATGTTATTGT
>Ga0123355_10012944_pt1 | contig 12954 bp, 12 predicted proteins | sample TergutEmb28metaG_3_FD_89872 | JGI IMG/M metagenome (GOLD analysis project Ga0123355, IMG submission 89872) | Embiratermes neotenicus P1 segment gut microbial communities from Petit-Saut dam, French Guiana - Emb289 P1 | ecosystem: Host-associated > Arthropoda: Insects > Digestive system > Gut ... | reverse complement strand
TGATGGTTACAAGACCAAGTTCACCACCAGCACCAGCTTGATTAGCACCGGGCAGGTCTAGGTCGATAATCAGCGTGTCACGCCCGCTAATTGAATCATGTGTTATGGTCACATTATAGCCAGCCGACCCTCCGATTGTCCCATTTACGACTACCTCATGTGGAAGGCTGTGCATTGCAAGCCCCAGTGGGAGTGTGTCTGTTACTCTATGGTTGTTAAAATTGGCAAACAAACCAGACCACGCCGTCCCGTAATTTGGAACAATGGCAGGGTTTGCTATGGTTAATTGATACTCTACTATGTCTCCCGGCAGTAACGGGAGGGCTACTGGAAACGAACGTTTTTCGATGGTTGGTGGTATGGGGCGAAGCCAAACATTAAATGCAGGGGAAGGCTGAAAACCTGACATTGGTGCGAGGGGAACACCGGGTGGGTCACTATAAGCAGATGGGAAAGTAAATCTAAAAACACCAGGTGCGCGTTCATACAGCGGTGCTGGGCTGAGGTCGTCGTTGAGAAACTGTAAATCAGGTCTGCCAGCCAGCCCAAAAAGGAATGTGTTCCGAACAGGAACCCATCCTTCTGGAAAGTTATGTTGTATATTTGAGTAAGAAATTTCGATGTAAAGTGGGTCGGTTATCGGAAAAGGTGCGCTCCAGTGTATTGGACCGAGGGGAATGCTAGCGAAATGAAGGGGTACATAGTGGTGATTCATGCTGAAACCCCAGTTGGGCCAATCTCGCCAAAATTGTGTTATAGCAGGCTCAATCCCTATGTACCCACCATCACCAAAACCGCTGCCCTCATACTCATCATAGCTGCCATAGCCCTCATACTCATTTGCGGCTACAGCACCAGGCATAAAAACCGCAAAAACCAAAACAAAAAGCAAGGCCAAACGCAATATGCGCTTGCTTTGCTTTTTGGGGTTATGTAATAAATTTTTACAGCATAAATTAGTCTCTAATGTTGCGGGGGGGGGGTAATATGGTCAACGCTGGCGTTTGCTATTTTTACTAGGTTTTTCATGGGGTTAGCTCCTTTTTTTTTGTTTCTGTTTTTTTGCATTTTTGGCGGTTTGCGGTACGCCGAGGGCGGCGTCCCCTACTTAACACTTTCGCAACAATTGCGATTGTTTTGTAACAATACAGGTTTCTACAAAAAATTGCAATAGGTTTTTCAGCTAATATTAGAAAATTTTGCGGCAATATTGAGGCAATCACCTTAAATGGCCATAAAAAGCTCAAACTGTGGATAACAACGGGGTGCGCCTTGGAATATCATAAAAGAAGAAAAAATTCAACTGGTTGGATTTGGTTACCAGTTGAATTTCGTTCTGCACGAAATTCGCACGCTTTGCGCGCTTTATTTCCTACTTGACAAACAATAATCATATTTATACAATGTACATATGCAATATATACAATGCACGACATTCGGAAAGGAGACTCCATGGACATTATAATTAGCAGTAACACCAGCAAGCCCATTTACGAGCAAATAACCTCGCAAATTAAGGCCTTGATAATGGGCGGCCAACTGCAGCCTGGCGCACCGCTGCCATCTATGCGTGCGCTGGCCAAGTCTATACACGTTAGCATGATTACGGTGCAGCGTGCGTATGATGACTTGCAGCGGGACGGGTTTATAGACTCGACCATTGGGCGCGGTAGCTTTGTTTCCGCGCAAAATAAAGACTTTTTGCTGGAAGAACAGCAACGGCTGGCCGAAGAACATTTGCAACAAGCGGCTGAAATTGGCAGAACCCACGGCATTCCTGTTGGAACATTGGTAGAAATACTAAAAATTTTGTATGAAGGAGAACAACAATGAGCGCGATTTTGGAGATAAACAACCTATGTAAACAATACAAAAACTCGGAGTTTGGCCTAAAAAATGTGTCCATGACCATCCCCAGCGGCACAATAATGGGCTTTGTGGGCGAAAATGGCTCTGGCAAGACAACGACCATCGGCTGTATTTTGAACACGCTGATAAAAGACAGCGGCAGCATAAAAATTTTCGGCAAGGAAATGACAGACGACGCCACGGACATTCGCGACCAAATTGGTGTGGTGTACGATTCCAACCCCTTCCCTGGGCATTTTACACCTGCCAAAATTGCGCGGGCTATGAAATATATCTACTCCCGGTGGGACAACGGACTTTTTTCCGAGTACCTTGTAAAATTTAAGCTGCCGGAGAAAAAGACAATTCATACATTCTCGCGAGGTATGCAAATGAAACTTTCCGTTGCAGTAGCCCTTTCCCACCATCCGCGCTTGCTTGTTTTTGACGAGGCCACAAGCGGCCTTGACCCTATTGTACGGGACGATGTACTGGATGTTTTCCTGGACTTTGTACAGGACGCGGGCAGGTCTATTCTCATGTCCAGCCATATTACCAGCGATTTGGAGAAAGTGGCGGATTATATTACATTTATCAGCGACGGAGAGATTATTTTTACCGAGCAAAAGGACAGGTTGAAGTACGATTACGGGCTAATGCGCTGCACAGCCGCCCAGTTTGCCCAGGTGGATAAGGCTGATGTTTTGGCCTATAGAAAACGGGATTACCAGACAGATGTGTTAGTTGCGAATAGGAGCAACGCAATCCAAAAGTATGGTGATGTGGTGATTGACACTGTTACAATCGAGGAAATTATGCTGATGTTTGTGAAAGGGGAAAAGCTGTGAGGACATATAAGGGGTTATTTTTATTTGCATTATACGATATGGACAAAACGGGAATTTTCATTTTCCTACTTATGCCACTTTCTTTGGGCATAGCCGCTATAGTCACAATGTATGAAATGATATGGACGTTATTTTATTTAATGTCTGTTGCCTTTATCGCACTTAGGCAAGCGGCTGTGTTGGAGAGGGAGCACTGGTTGCGTTACCAACTTGCCATGCCCATTACACGCAAGCAAATGATTACATCCTTTTTCCAATATACACTTTTTCTGCCCTTTTTGGGGCTATTGGTTGTTGCTTTCATATGGGGCATTGGGTTTATATTCCAAGATGGCATGAGGGAGATTGTTTTCCCAATGGGACTTGGCTGGATTTTATTTGGGTTTATGTTTGTACTTATAGTAACAGGAATGAATGTTATGCTGAATGCGACACCTCTGCGCAAACGTCTCGGCCCGCTTTATCCTATTATATGTATTGTTCCATCGGCAGTGGTAGGTATTGCGACAGGCTTATTTGGGCGGACAATTTTTGACGAAAATATAAGATATTGGCCGCTACTGGTTGGCGTGGTTATTTTTGTAGTTTCATGCATGGCATCACGCCGTTTGTACGGCAAAATAGACTTTTGAACCTGACAAGGAGAATGAATATGAGAGCGTACAGAGGGTTGTTTTCGCTATTTTTATCCAACATAGACAAAGACCAGCTTAAATATTACGTAATATTCTTACCCATATTGGGAATTGTATTTTTCTTTGTCTATCCTGAAGATACATCGCTAATGTTCACACATATGGCGATTTTTATGATTCCATTTAATGTGCTGATAAAGTCTGACTCGGATTTATGGTTAAGATACCAACATGCCCTGCCCATTACACGCAAGCAGATGGTAACATCCTTTTATCTGCACATTATTCTTTCATCATTAGTAGGAATACCTTTTGTTGCTATTTATTGGGGCGTCTGGTCAATGATACAATATGATGGAAGGGAATTGATTTTAACCTATAGGTTAAGTTGGATTGCACTTGGCTACACAACAGTATTTATGATGACTGCATCACGCATTCTGCTGCGTGTAACTCCGCTTTCTATGCGTTTAGGCTTTTTTGTACGGGCTGTAGGTGTTGCGATAGGTGGTATATTAGGCGCACTTATGATTGGGTATTTGAGGCGAATTGGCCTTTCAACAGAAATAGGGGCATACATTTCCCTGGCCATTTCCGCAGCCATTTTCATAATTTCATGCATGGCGGCACGCCGCTTATATGGCAAGCTAGACTTCTAAATTTTCGCGCCTTTCACAATTCAACAGAAAATTTGTATCATTTTGGTTAAATTGGTTAATACTGGTTTTCATGGGACAGCGTTCCCAAAAAATCTTCCATGATTGGAGAAACCAAAATGAAAAATACAAATGGGTGGATGTCCGCCAAAACACGCGAAGTTTTTGCAGTTCTTGACCCGATTGTAAGCAAGAAAAAGAAAATTATTTTCTCTGCCGCACTGATTATGTGTCTAGTTATCGTAGTAACTGTGGGTATTGTCTTTGGATTGTCTGCGATAAATATCGCCGCTGCGTATGCTACCTGGAACGATGAGACGCAATACGTGGAAACCCCGTATGAAGAAGCAGAGTATGATGAAGTACAATATGAGGCTAATGTTTATACTGCCTTGTACGAAGTGCAATCTAACGTTGGGTGGTTCTATATTCCTGCACCACCACTGCCGCCGAACCCCGTTTTTGATTATACAATCGACTTTGTATACCCCATCCTTTACCCCGAGCCAGAGGACGAAATTCCCAGTTTTGATAATGAGTATGCCATTCCGTTACTAAATAGGCAGGTATCAACTGCCCGTTGCAGTTTCAAATCCTGGATGGATTGGCGGTCTATTACCTATCGCAACTCGCGCCAGTGGCGTATGCAGCAGATTGCTTATACCTGCGAAGATGGTTTTAGGCGAGTTGACGGACTTTACATGGTTGCCCTTGGCACTTACTTTTTATATGGTGGTGTAGGAGATGTATTTGACATTACTCTTTCGTCAGGCATAACTTTTCGCGCGGTGGTGGGCGACATAAAAAGCGACCGCCATACCGACGCAAGCAACCGTTTTCACCTGTCCGATGGCAGCGTTGTGGAATTTATTGTAGATAGGCAGGTAATGTGCAGGTATGTGCTTATGACGCGAGGCGATATTTCATTTGCGGGTTTCCCAGGGGAAGTTGTGCAAATTTCGCGGTTGCCTGGGTTGTTTATTGAGGTGTAGCTTGTTCTCGTTTGAGTAAACTTTGCGGAATATAGAAATCAACCGGTTCGCCACACGAACCGGTTGATTTTTTTGATTTGATGAAATAGTAAAAGTATGTTACATTATAATAACAATAACCGAAGGGAGCAACACAATGACATTCTTGGACAAGGTTAAAAGCCGTGCAAAATCTCAGCTAAAAACCATTGTTTTGCCAGAAGCACTTGACCCACGCACACTAAAGGCCACACAGCAGATTTTGGCAGAAGGTTTGGCCAAAATAATTTTGGTGGGCAACAGCGAGGAAATTGAAAAAGCCGCCACAGAACACAGCGCAAATATTTCCAGTGCAACAATTATCGACCCAGAAATTCATGGTGACATGGCGGCCTTAGCCGCTGAACTCTATGAATTACGCAAAGACAAGGGGCTAACCCTGGAGCAAGCGCAAGATATGCTAAATAATAATCCGCTTGCACTGGGCTGTATGTTGGTTAAGCAAAACTATGCCGATGGCATGGTGGCAGGTGCGGTGTACAGCACAGCCGATGTTTTGCGCCCTGCAATGCAAATTATCAAAACTGCGCCTGGGGTTTCCATGGTATCTTCGTTTTTTGTAATGGTTGTGCCCAACTGCGAATACGGCAACAATGGCGTGTTTATATTCTCCGACTGCGGACTGGTTCAAAACCCCGATGCGGCACAGCTTGCGACTATAGCGGAAAGTTCCGCCGCGTCGTACCAAGCACTTATGGGCGAAGAGCCTGTGGTGGCGTTGCTTTCTCATTCCACAAAAGGCAGCGCAAAGCACGCAGATGTGGATAAAGTTGTAGATGCAACACGTATATTGAAGGAAAAAGCACCACAACTTAAAGCAGACGGCGAGTTCCAGCTAGACGCAGCTATTGTGCCAAGCATTGGCGCGGCAAAAGCACCTGGCAACGCCGTTGCTGGCAACGCGAATGTTCTTGTTTTCCCAGACCTTGACTCTGGCAATATTGCATACAAATTGGTAGAGCGTTTGGCAAAAGCAGAAGCCTATGGCCCTGTGACACAGGGTATCGCCAAGCCAGTAAACGACCTTTCCCGCGGGTGTAGCGCGGAGGATATTGTGGGTGTAGTAGCTATTACCGCCGTTCAGGCGCAATAATAAGGAGAATTTCAAATGAACGTTCTTGTAATCAACTGCGGCTCATCGTCGCTAAAGTACCAACTGCTTGACATGACCAACGAAAATGTCCTAGCCAAAGGCATTTGCGAACGCATTGGCATAGACGGCAAACTGGTTCACGAAAGCCCAAAGGGTAAGCATTCTGCCGACCTACCAATGGCAGACCACGCCCAAGCAATGTCCATAGTAATCGACTCGCTACTGGACGCAAACCACGGCGTAATCAAGTCCAAAGACGAAATTAACGCCATTGGCCACCGTGTAGTTCATGGCGGCGAAACATTCACCGCTAGTGCCCTTATAACCGAGGAAGTGGAAAAAGGCATAGAAGCTGTAAGCGAACTAGCACCACTTCACAACCCACCAAACCTAACAGGCATCCGCGCTTGCCGCCAGCATATGCCAAATGTGCCGCAAGTGGCAGTTTTCGATACCGCATTCCACCAAACAATGCCTGCAAAAGCGTATCTATACGCCCTACCCTACGAGTTGTATGACAAATACAAAATCCGCAAATATGGTTTCCATGGCACGAGTCATATGTATGTTTCCGGCCAAGCGGCAGAACTACTTGGCAAACCCATTAGCAGCATAAAAATAGTTACATGCCACCTAGGCAACGGCGCAAGCGTTGCCGCAGTTGACGGCGGCAAATGTGTGGACACTTCCATGGGGCTAACCCCGCTGGAAGGCCTTGCAATGGGCACACGTAGCGGCGACCTAGACCCAGCAGTTATCGCATATGTAATGGAAAAAGAAGGCCTGACAGCACAAGAAGTTACCGATTTGCTAAACAAAAAATCTGGTATGCTAGGCCTAAGCGGCGTTTCAAGCGACTTCCGCGATTTGGACGCCGCCGCAAAGGAAGGCAACCAGCGCGCCATTGACGCGCTAGACGTATTTGCGTACCGTGTTGCTGGCTATGTAGGCCGCTACGCCGCCGCAATGAATGGCCTAGATGCAGTAGTGTTTACAGCAGGTATTGGCGAAAACGACGCGGCCATTCGTGCAAAAATTTCTGCATATTTACAGTGGATGGGCGTTGAGTTAAACGCAGAAGAAAATAGCAAGCGCGGTCAAGCATTAGATGTTTCCGCCACAAATGCGAAAGTGCGCACATTGGTAATTCCAACCAATGAAGAGCTAGTAATTGCACGTGACACAAAAACAATTTTAGGAGGCAACAAATAATGCTACAAAACGCAAAAAAAATGCTGCAGGACGCAGTAAAAGGCAACTATGCCGTAGCCGCAATAAATATCAACAACCTGGAATGGACAAAAGCGGCACTTGAAACCGCCGAAAAGCACAAAAGCCCAATAATCTTGGGCGTAACTGGCGGTGCAGCCAAGTACATGGGCGGCTTTAATGTGGTTTCTGCCATGGTAAAGGCCATGGACAAAGCACTAAACATTACCGTACCTGTGGCTCTTCACCTAGACCACGGCAGTTATGACGAATGCCTGCAATGTATCGAAGCCGGTTTTACCAGCATAATGTTCGATGGCAGTCACTTTTCCTTTGAAGAGAACATGAAAAAAACCGCGGAAATGATTGCACTAGCACACAAAAACGGTATGTCAATTGAGGCCGAAGTTGGCTCAATAGGCGGCGAAGAAGATGGCGTAATAGGCGCAGGCGACCTTGCCGACCCAGCAGAATGTAAAGCCATCGCCGAACTAGGCGTAGACTTCCTTGCCGCAGGTATTGGAAATATCCACGGCGCGTATCCAGAAAACTGGACAGGCCTAGACTTCCCTACCCTAGAAAAAATATCCCAAGTTTCTGGCGGTATACCGCTGGTATTGCACGGCGGCACAGGCATACCAGAAGACATGATAAAAAAAGCCATCTCCCTAGGAGTGGCTAAAATAAATGTAAATACGGAATGTCAAGTGTCTTTCGCCGCCGCAACACGTAAATATGTAGAAGACGGACTAGACAAAGCTGGCAAGGGTTTTGACCCACGGAAACTGCTTGCACCAGGTGCAGCGGCAGTTAGCGCAACTATTTTGGAGAAGTTTCAGTTGTTTGGTTCGGTTGGCAAGGCGTAATCTACCGTCAACCAAATAATAGAGAAGCTCCTCGATTGAAAAATCGGGAGCTTTTTTCTTGTAGTTTGCAAAAAAATAGGCTGCCACAGCGGACAGCCCTTTGATTTAATATATTATCATTAAAATTACACGATGTACAACCTGCAAAATCAACAATGCAACCAGCGGCGAAAAATCTACCGCTGCAAACATAGAACCCTCTGACTGAAATTTTCGTATAAACCTGCGTATTGGCGAAAGAAAAGGTTCAGTCATAAGAAGCACAATTTCATGGATCTTACTAGGTTTGGCATAGGGTTTAGCAGATTGAATAAAGCCTAAAATAACGTGAGCCAGCAACAGAAAATATACGATGCTGAAAGCCATGCCAACAATACGTACAAATATAGCTGTCATATATTATCGTGAGGACGACCTATATGACGAAAAATCGTGAGATGGGCGCGTTGGCTCATCTGTAGCAATGCTTATTTCAAAACCTAATGGTGCAAGCACAAAAATAGTTTTGTTAACTCTAATTGTTTGCCCTTGTTCCGCATGGATAACGCCGCCAAGGTAGTCTGCAATACGCTGGGCGTTTATTGAATCCAATGTGGAAATATCTACAATTACCATTTTGCCATTGCAAATAGCTTCGCAAATTTGTGGGCAGTCTTTAATTGTTTTGGGGTGCGAAATAAGAGCAATCGGCGGCAGCATTTTGGCTTCGCTTTTTTTGCTTGGAGCAGCTTGGAAAACATCGCTATGAGATGTGTATCCAAGTTCGCTTATCTTATCTGAATAGGATGAGCGACCCTTAGAGCCTTTATCTGGCACCCTACGTGCGGCACCGCCACGGGTGTAATGATCTGACATTGGCTCATCGTCATAGTCGCGAGTATCTCTCTCGCGGGAATCCCTAGAACCGCGAGAATCACGCGCGTCCTTATAACTACGGGAATCACGCGAATCGCCATAATAATCATCATATTCATCATCTGGGTATCCATAATCATCTTCATGAATGTCTTCGCCACTGGTGAGCATAACCTTTTTTACAGAGTCTGAAAATTTTCTAAACATGTCCAGCATAGTGTGCCTCCCGAAAGTTTGTACGTGTTGTTAAATATGTTTGTAACAATATCCAGTTTATTTTTGCAGGGCATTGTGACAAGTTACAATGGGTATTGTAATCTACGCCTGTCCTTTTGTCAAGAGTTTCACATTAGTAAAATTGCAACAAAATCCATGGTAATATTTGGTTATAGTACGAAATTATCGTATAATCTCACCTGGTACAACTGTAGATGCATCTGTTACTATAACCGAAAACTCGCGCAAACCCGTATTCCGCCTGGGGTCAAGCAGGGTATAGCCATCTACTTCAGATAATTCACCCTCTAGGCTTATTGGTATAAAGATTACATAGCCAAAGGGTACGCCATAAACACCATGTTCTTCCCGTACAGCCGCGTAGTTTATTGTAAAACTATCCACCCCAATAAAAGAAGACACCAACTCGTCACCCATTATAAGGCCTGTAGAGTCGTCCAAAATTACATAACCATAGTCGCCACGCCACTCGTCAACCGTTATATCTACTTGGCGCAGCCCTATTTCTGTACGCAAATGCACAGAAAACTCCTCCGCACCATGGATATGTGTGAGTGGAATACCCACCAAACGGCGGGTAACAATAGCAGAGTTAGACACCTTTAACCCCCGCGAAACATAGTCCGTCGTGCGAATACTAATGTTGCGCTGGCCCAAAAAATCAATCACATTTCTATTGCTTCTGAAAATTACCATGGTGTCGGTTGCAAAATGCTCTATGTGAATTACGCGCATCAAAAGGGGAATATATGTTCCCGTTTGGGCATTTTGCACAAACACCGTTCTGTCGGCATTAAGTTGAAACCCTTGAGTCATGGCAGTTGGCATATAGCTGACTATGTACCATGTGTTGTCAACTAGTTTAAAAACAGGGTCCCCTATTTGCACATCGCGGGTGGGTATCATGGCAGTATGGTCCACGGTAAAATTAACTTCATTACGGGATAGTTCCCGCATATTTTGTGGGGTTACTACACCTTCATGCCCGTCAATTACAGGGTACATAATGCCACTGCCTGTAGCATAAATATATGTGGAGTTTAATTGGTGTTGAGCCCGCAAAGTTTCCAGATGCCGCCCAGCTTCGCCTACAGCACCAATGCCATCATCCAAAATAACTTGGTTGCGGGTGGTGGTAGACTGGGTAATACGGCGGTGCAAATTGTTAAGTTCCCCTATATCCAGGGCAGTAAAGTGGTGCATATTACTGGAAACTACGTGCTGTAAATTATTGTTTATGCGCTGCACATTGGAATCCGATTCTGCAAAATGCCTACGGGCGTTTAACATAATTAGCTCATTTTCTGCACTTAGCACATTGTTTGCCAGGCGATTACCAGCGTCGGTATCTTGGTCAATACGCGCAACACGTACGCGCTGGCGTACACGATCCGCCTCTGCCACTGTAAAGGAAACACGCCCCGCGCGGGGTGCATATACAACCTGCTCGTGCCGTACAATCATGCCCCTAACCGAGCGTTGCTCGCTCATATCGCCCATGCGTACTACCTCGGTGGCCACCCCTTGGCGTATGGAATCAAAAATAGACTGCCCCATTACTAACAGCACGAAAATAAAAAACAGCGTTGCCACTGCAGTTACCGCAAGGGGCATGGTAGCCCTGCTAGACCTAGCAGATCTTATATCAATAGGAATATGGGAAGATTGACGCCTTCTATCTGCGCGGCTGGGTGGCCGTCTGGGGGTACGTTTTTGTGCGCCGCGCGGCGGAATATCTCTGGATATGTTAACTCACCCCTTAAATTTATGTGTGTTTCGTAAGAAAATTGTAATGGAGATGTTATGATTATACTATTTTTGGTGCTTGTATTCAAGTTGCTTTTTCTCGCTTACCCAGGTGTTGTGTTGGCCGCGGCACGGGACGGGCTGCTTTTGTGGTGGAATAATGTTTTGCCAGGGCTACTGCCCTTTATGATAATAACAAATATGGCTATAATTCTGGGCTTTGCCAGGCTTGCAGGTCGGTTTCTTTCCCCTGTAATGGGGAAAATTTTTGGGCTGCCAGGCAGTGGCGCACTTGCCCTAATTGTAGGTTTAACCAGCGGTTATCCCATGGGGGCAAAAACCGTAGCCGACCTGCGTAACGCAAAAGAACTGACTACAAAACAAGCCCAGCACTTGTTAGCTTTTTGTAATAACGCTGGTCCAATTTTTGTAATTGGTGTTGTTGGGGTATCGTTGTTTGGCAGTGCCATGGTAGGATATGTACTGTGGTTCGGGCATATTTTGGCGGCTTTTTTTCTGGGTTTTTTGCTGAAATATCTATACAACAGCAAAGTTGTAGTAACAGAAACGAGTTTTACGCATACACCCACAAACCCCACATCTGCCCTTGGCCAGGCAACAAAAAACGCAATGGAATCCATTGCGGTAATAGGCGGCTTGATAATTTTCTTCAGTGCGATAACGGCGGTGCTGGAAGCAATAGGCCTGCCCGACCATGGTTTGCTTGGGGGAATTATCACCGGCGCATTGGAAGTAACAGGGGGAGTGCGCGACGTGTCAAATGGCGGTGTGTCCCTTATAAATATTGCTGCAGCCGCCTTTGTAATTGGCTTTAGCGGAATGTCGATACATATGCAAGCGGCACATTTTTTGGAAGGAACGGGGCAAAGTTTGCGGGAATATATTTTGGCGAAATTTGCCCATGGAGTTATTGCAGCTATTTTTACCGCGATTATTTGGATGTTCGCTGCCTAAGATACATTGCAGCGGCCAGCAATCCCAATATGGTTGTTATAATTACAATAGATAGCATACGATTTCGTTGACTACCTTCATCTTGCCACAGGCAATAAAACTGAACTATTTCAAAAGGTGGCAAATATTCTTCTATATCAGTATGGACGAAAGCAATTACTTCGGGTTCGTATAAATACAACTGTTCGGTTATTTCGTGTACAACTTCGCCCATTAGTTCAGATAAATACTCTTCGTGTGCGTGGAAAACATCCGCTATAGCGGCGGGTTCTACATATGCATTAAACCGTTCTTCTTCCGCAAGATCAAAAATTGCGGCTACAATTGCCGCAGCGGCGCGGCGTTCGTTATCGTATAGTATGCGAAAGCCCAGCTCCATAAGATATGCTGTGTCCGTAAATGTAACGCCACGGGGCTGTGCGTATAGCACTGTAATTATTATTCCATGCCGCCCACGCCGTGCATAGGAAACCAGCGTGTGCTGGGCTGCGTTGGTAAAGCCCGTTTTGCCCCCTATAATGTATGGGCTAAACTCTGGCTCGGCAGGGCGCACCATGCGGTTTGTATTGTTCCAAAAGCGGGCTTCCTCATACATATTGGTAGGTGGCAAGCGAAAATATGGCGTGTTAATAATTTGCAAAAAAACAGGGTGGCGGATAGCCTCCTGCATGATAATTGCCACACAATACGCCGTTACAAATTGGCCGTGGCCTGGCAAGCCACAGGGGTTTACAAAGCGGGTGTTGGTTGCGCCCAGTTCCCATGCGCGGTTGTTCATTAGTTCTACAAACGCGGGTACGCTGCCCGATACATGCTCGGCCAGGGCGCGGGCTACGTCGTTGCCCGATGGCAAAAGGTTGCCATACAGTGCTTGCATTACAGTAATTTGTTCGCCAGCTTGCATTCGCATACTAGCGGCGTAGTATGGCAGGTCGATAGCCGTGGCAGAAATGGT
>Ga0123355_10012943_pt1 | contig 12954 bp, 11 predicted proteins | sample TergutEmb28metaG_3_FD_89872 | JGI IMG/M metagenome (GOLD analysis project Ga0123355, IMG submission 89872) | Embiratermes neotenicus P1 segment gut microbial communities from Petit-Saut dam, French Guiana - Emb289 P1 | ecosystem: Host-associated > Arthropoda: Insects > Digestive system > Gut ... | reverse complement strand
GGAGTCCCACCAACCACGGGGCGTCGTTGTGTGTGTGATCAAAAAACCCCAAAAAAAAGGAGACCCTGGCCCCCGTTGGGTCGCTGCGCCAAAAAAAAAAAAAAAAAAAAAAAAGAAACCAGTAACAATAAGGAGTTTGTCTCTATTTTGTCCCCGTAAGTTCTGTTTCTCTGACACGACTGTACTGAAGTCATTACAGCCGTGTCAAGTTAAAGGACTGTTGAAATGATAGCGTTTTAGTGTTGCGTCGTGACGAATTTATTTATGATCAGTGTAATTAATATCATTGAATGAACGTTGGGACGGATAATGGGACAGGCGGAATAATTCCGAGCAGACTGCCTTCAGCTTGACTTGGCTATGACACGTTCAGCACAGAAAGGCATGTTTCGTGGGGGCTTGTGCCTTTGCAGTGTGTCTTTTTGTAGCTGCTGCACCAGATATATCGTCAGGATGCTTACATTACTCCATTGAATGCATGGTTCACTTGCACTTTTAAAGCTTTGAAGACTGAAATGCATCTACGTAGTAATTATGTGCAGAAATTAAGTTCTTATCTCACAGAGAACACATTCCCTGTCCGTTATAAAGACCAGTACGTTAATGGCTTTTGAGGAAATCCTTTGTTTATTTCTGTGTTAATTTGTGAAACACACAGATACATTTTGTGGGTAAAATGTTGAGTTTTGAACTTTACAACATGTGACATGTGTGTTATATTGAAACATGACGTTTATTTAAATTATGTACATAATTCAGTTCCTACCTCACAGAGAACACAGTCCATGCCCTTCAAAAGGCTAACGAGTTAAGTCTGTATAGAGAAATAATCTGGTTTCTGTGACAGTCACACGAATTGTATAAATGCGCTCTGAGTGATTCCTCAAGGATCAGAGTCCGTCTTGAGAAGCTGCTTAATAGTGCCACAGTTAGTTAAGAAATTCTCAGCATTTAAGAAACCTGACGGTTCAATACCGCGTGCACAACAGCCCACCACTCTACCTGTACTGAGCTAGATAAATACAGCCGACGTGCTCCCATTCTCTTTCAATACGTCCCATTCTAATACTGCTAGACCAACTATGCTTAGGTATTCCAAATGTTTTCTTCTTTCAGGTTTCCCCACCAAAACCCCTACGCGTCACCTAAACCACATGTCCCTCCTTCTTTTACAAAAGCACCTGTCCTTAACTGATTGTTTTATTCCAAACTCCTCAAAAAAATATATAGTTCTACTCTTGTCCCTTCTGACATTCTGTACACCTAAACCACCTGAAAAATAATTCGCTAATTCTTTTCAATTTTCTTCGGTATTTTTGACATATACCGACTTCTTACAGTTCAGTTCCTAAATATCACGTCCGTTTTCTATTTCTTTCGGTCGTTACAAAGGATTTATTAAATTCTGAGATCTTGTGTGACATTTTGTAACGTCCTATCTTTCTAGTGCGAGGAGTAGCTGGCCTCCTTTCCAAGCCCCCAGAGTGGAGGAACACCCTTTGTCGGCTCTCCAAGACTGCTTATTAATTACATTCACAGCCACTTTACATATACAAAGTATGGCAAAATGCAGACCGTCTTCATGTTACAGCTGTGATATTTAGGCTACAATAAGCACTGGACCCAACGTTGTTAATGGAATATTTAAAAAAAAAAAATATTTGTCAATCTTGTTCAATTTGAGGTTCAGGTGACCGCGCATCGTGATAAATTCTTATAATAAAACCAATTAGATGCACTAATTTTTCAAACTTATTTTTGGATTAAAACTCTACTTGTTTCGGACAGTTCCTGTGTCCATCATCGGGAGTTTTTCACTGTGCACACAACAATGGTATGTCATACAGGTTTGCTGACAGCTTGCGAGCAGAATCAGGACGGAACTCCGTCCCGATCCTGTTCGCAAGCTGTCAGCAAACCTGTATGACATATACCATTGCTGTGTGTAGAGTTAAAACTCCCCAATGATGGAGAGAGGAACTGCCCGAAACATTTAGTCTTTTTCCAAAAACAAAATTTGAGAAATTAATGCATCTAGTTGTGTTTATGATAAGAATCCTATTCAATTCTTTATCCTACGTATATGAGGTATGTCCTATGTTAGATTTTCATCATTGGTTACTTTATGTGGAATGGGGCATTCACTGCTTGTAAAATAATCCAGAACTAAATACTAGCTTACCGTTTGCTGCGTCCCTTATTCCGTTTATTTATGTATAAGTTAGCTTCTAAAACCCTCTCCTTTTATATCGCGTTTTTTTTTGGGGGGGGGGGGGGGGGGGTTTTTGGGTGGGGGGTTTTTTTTCCGGGGGCCGGGCCGGGGGATTCCTTCCGCTTCCGGGGGGTTTTTTTTCCCCCCTTTTTTTTATTAAATAGTTTGTTTTAAAAACCCTGCTCTTTTTTAGCGTTTTTTTTTTGGGGGGGGGGGGGGAGGTGTGTGTAGGATGAGGCGTTGCTTTCCAGAGGCACGTACAGACGATTCCTTCAGCTTCACGGGTGTTTTATTTCGCATCTGTTTTTTAGAAAGAAATTCCTGATAAGGCATGCAGCAGAGGTTTCCAGTGAAGCCGCTCCATTGCGCGATATCTAATTCTCTTATCTCTTTTATGAAATAAACATGCGTGCCGTGGAAATTATTTCGCGTTTGGCTCGGAAGACATAGGCTAGCCACCAGTTGTACATGTGGCTGCATTTGCCGGAAACCGCTCGTTTTTATTGGAATAATGAGGGCGGGTGGGGGATGGGTTGCTTTTAACAAACTGCAGAATCGCTTTTTTTGCTTCACAAGAAAACGTGTGAGCACGGATGTTTTTGGTCTGTAATGATAATAATATATGAATTTATGTGAATTACAAATAAATGGTTGTTTTAAGAAGTACTTCAACTAATTTTTAGTTCGTTATGAAAATAGAGGGGGACCGCGGTGGCACAGTGGTTAAGGTGCTGTGCCTCAAATCGGAAGGTTGCTGGTTCGATTCCAGTTGATGTCATTGGAATTTTTCATTGACATAATCCTTCCGATCGCACTAAGGCACTGGGGTCGACTCAGCCTCTAACACAAATGAGTACCAGGAGCATTTCCTGGGGGTAAAGGCGGCCGGTGCATAGGGCTGACAACCTTACCACCATCCTGTGCCGTTATAATGTACACGTAATCTGGGAAACTTAACTTCCCGGAACCCTCTGGGCCACTCCAGGCCTGTAACGGGACTGATTTACCTTTACATTTATGAAAATAGGGTGTGGGCCCGGTAGCTCAGTCGGTATAGCAACTGAGCTACGATCTGGACGGTCCGGGATCGAATCCCGGTGGGGACGAGATTCTCCGCCCGTCCAGACCGGCACTGGGGCCCACCTAGCCTCCTGTAAAATGGGTACCGTGTGTTTCCCGGGGGTAAAGTGCGGCCGGGGCGTGCTGCTGATCACTCACCCCCTTCTAGTGCCGCGATCATGGAAGAGTAGAGCTATACCTCTACCCACCCTCTGGGTCACACCGGGACTGTAACGGGATCACTTTACCTTTTTTTGAAATTAGAGTCATATTGATTGTGACAATGTGATTACGTGATTCTGAACTGAGAAGCTGAAAATTGTTTTTGGCCCGTCACAGTACAGGTGTTTTAAAAGATACGAGTATCCTGACGGTACACTGTTTAGTTGAAGTTCGCTATAAGAAATGTACTCACTATCCAGCCTTGAGTCTGTAAGTGCCATTACATCGGCGAGGGAAAGACGCACAATCCTTATGGGCAAATATGGAAATGTACTTGCGCGTGTAAAGTGAAACCTTGCATGATACAGAAACTAAGGAATGCTTTGGAAATGGCTTATGTGCAACGTCACGAAGTGCACCATTTCGAATGTTGTTATTCTTTCTAACTTGCCTGAAGAATGTTTCAAGGTCACAGTTTTTACACATAGCGAAATGAGTGATTTCAGAGTTTCCCGTGGAGAGATTTAGGTTGCATTTGTCAAATTTTACGTATTAATTGTCAATTAGCCTTCAATCAGTAACGTTCGATTACGTAATGTCCCATCATATGGGAGCCAAAGGCTAAGAGGCTGATGAAAATTACGAGTATCTGAGAAGTACTTGCAAAATTAGTAACTGGGGAGTACTGCTTTGGTGATCAAATCAGAGAGTAAAGGTAAAGGTAAATCAGTCTCATTAGAGGCCTGGAGTGGCTCAGAGGGTTCCAGGAAGTTAAGGTTCCCAGATTACATGACAACGGCACAGGATGGTGGTAAGATTGCCAGCCTTACGCATCGGCCACCTTTACCCCCAGGATATGCACCTGGTACTCATTTCTGTCAGAGGCTGAGTCGGACCCCAGGGTCATAGTGCGATCGGAAGGATTTTATGTCGATGAAAAATCTAATGACACCAGCTGGGATCGAACGAGCGACCTTCAGATTTGTAGCGCGGCACCTTAGCCACTGTGCCGCCGCGGTTCCCCTAAATCAGAGGGTAGGGAAGTACATTTATGCGCACAGCTCATTACAGGAGCGCAGTTTGTTTTTCTGTCCCTTTTGTTTTTGAAAGTTACAGAGCAACTGCGATGTAAAGAAAGATTAATATTATGTAGACGCTTTTTTCGTAGTGGCTCTGTTTGAATCGTAGATGCGGTACCCCTGCCGAGTGGCGTTTCAATTGCGCTCGTAACAAATGTTTTGGAGAAGTGGCCGCTCTAGCCCTGCGCCACAATCAGGGTTGAGCCCACGTACTTACTTACTCCATGGAGCAGAGTCCTTGAGAATCTAAGCGGTTAACAGTTAGTAAAGAAAATCCCCACATTTTATGGAACACGAAGGTTCATAATCGCTTTTACAAGTGTCCGCCACCTGTCCCTGTCCTGAGTCAGATCAATCCAATTCACGTTCCATTCCACTTCCTTAAGATCCATCTTAATATTATCCTCCCATCTACGCCTGAGTCTTCCAAGTGGGCTCTTTCCGTCAGATTTTCCCACAAAAACCCTATATGCACCTCTCCCCCATACGTGCCACATGCCCCGCCCATTTCATTTTTCTCTATTTGATCACCCGAACAATATTGGGTAAGGAGTACAGCTCATTAAGCCCTTATTATCTAGTTTTCTCCACCCACTGCCACCTCGTCCCTCTTAGGCCCAAATATTATCCGCAGTACTCTATTCTCAAACACCCTCAGCTTATGTTCCTCCTTCATTTTAAGCGACCATGTTTTATACCCATACAAAACAGGCAAAATTAGAGTTCTGTGTATCTTCATCTTCATATTTTTGGATAGCGAAAAGAAAGACAAAAATTTCTACACCAATTGAAAGCAAGCATTCTGTGATTCCAATCTGCTCTTAATTTCCAACTGAATAAAATTTTGGTCCGTTAGTGCTGTTCCCAAATATTTCAAATATTCCACCCTTTCAAAGGAACAGATATCAGTCTTTATACTGTGACTTCTTCCTGTATTCTAATTTAGAGACATGACCACATACTTAGTTTTATCAGCATATACTTCTAGTTCAGTTGGATAAAATTATGTCCTTAGTTGACGAAAGTGATATGCCTCTATAATTCCTACAATTTCTTTTACCACCTTTATTATAAATGGCCACAATTATCGACTCCTTCCACTCCTCAAGCAGTTTCTCCTTATTCCAAATAGAATTAATAAGTTTATGGATATCAGAGTGAATTGTTTTACCCCCTGCTTTAATCAATTCTGATGGGATTTGATCACGACCTGGTGATTTGTGACTTTTTATCTCTTCAATAGTCATCTCGACCTCAAAGGCACAGGCAAAGGCAAAGGCTCAGGCACTAGTGGTTATGTTGTACGTATTTCTCTCAGCCTAACATCATTAATCCCATATACATTCAATAGCTGCGAGAAATGGTTCCTCCAACTAGCCAGAATACTGTGGGAGTCTGTAACCAAATCACCCTTCTCATTCTTTACCATATTAGTTCTAGGCTGGTAACCCTACTTCAAGTCACAGATGGCCCCAAAATGTCTGATATTTTTTATCTTACTGCTAGTTTCAAATTCATCAATTTTAGTTTTCGGTTATTCCTTCTTTTTGTTCCTGCGATGTCTAATTTCTTAACGTCTTATATTGTTTAGATTATCTACCTTGCTTGGTTTGGATTCTGTAACCACTGCATTTTAGCCTGCTTTCTTTTATCTAAAAATCGATAACATTCTTCATCAAACCATAAAGTTTATTGCTTCAGTTCATGCTTGGTTTGGATTCTGTAACCACTGCATTTTATCCTGCTTTCTTTTATCTAAAAATCGACAACATTCTTCATCAAACCATAACGTTTATTGCTTCAGTTCATACAGACATAGACTCTGTATAGCTGGAGTTTTGGTATTCCCTTTAACGTTTTCTCAAGCCCTATTTATGTCTTCTCTGTCATTTAAGTTCTCCAAAGCTGCAAACCTGTTTGAGATCTTCATCTGATTCTTTTTTCCTAACTTCCAGCTAACTTATCTTTCTAGGATTGAATTTTTCAATATCAAGCTTCTGTGCTGCTTGTTTATTTCCTGCCAAATTTTCCCTCACTTTTGCAACAACCAGATAGTGATCAGTACCACAGTCAGCACCCTGAAAGATTGCACATTGAGTATTCTCGAATGCCATCTCCTATCTATCAATATGCGATCAATCTGTCTATGAGTCTTCCCATGAGGAGAGGTCCTGTTTATTTACGAATTTTGCAGTGCGGGACATCGTGCTATTGAGAACTAGAAATGTTGATGTAAAAAACTTACAATTCTATCACCATTACCATTACTATCCTGATGTAGACTCTCATTCCCAATTATCGGTTTGAAACTAACTTCCCTCTCTAATTTTTCATTAAAATCTCCTAACGGAATTTTCATATGGCACTGAGGAAAATGATCGTAAACATGTTCCAATTCCTCATAAAAACTGTCTTTTGAATCATCACTTTTCTCCTTACTTGGTACGTGCACATTCAAAACAATGATATTATACTAGCGACCTCTCAGAACTATATGTAACATTCTACCACTAACAAACTCTACTCTCTTAACTGCTGATGCAACTCTGTGTTGTACACAAACTCCTGTTCCCATTTGATGATTTTCTTTTCCTTTTCTATTGAAAAAGAATGTAATCCCCCTGTTTTTACCGTGCGCCTATGTCCCACCTAACCTCATGTACACCCAATAAATCTAATTTATATCTTGCTAATTTCCTGTGTATTGACGAAGGTGACTCACACCTATACAGAGTACCAAATCTCATGTCGTTTTTCCATTGTCTAGCTCGTACCAAAGACTCAGTTCTGGCTACAGACATTTGTATAATTTCATAACAAGACCAGTTTTTACCGTGAGGAGTTATCACCTCGCCTAACTTCCAAGCTGGAGGATCACCCCTTGTCAAATGTCCGCGACTGCTTATTCAATGTATTCGCAGCTCCTCTCCATAATGGAGGCCGTTCCTCCAACCGCAACCTGAGGACGCACCATGCCGTGGTGACATATGGAATCTGACCCCATTGGTCACGCGGTCTAAGGCTTGGGCCTGCTGGCTCTCGTTTTCTGGTATCGTGGCTTCGAATCCGGTCGGCGGCACGGATGTCTGTCTTTTGTGTTGTGCGTCGTCAGAGGTCTCTGCCACGGGCCGATCTCTCATCCAGAGGAGCCCTACCGCATGTGGTGTGTGATCCCCAAATCTCAACAGTGAGGAATCTTCTGCCCACTAGGGCTACTGAGCCATAGAAAAAACTATTTGTCGGAACGTTTGTGTGGTGAAATGATGAAGTATACACACTCACAAATGATGAAGTATACACACTCACAATTCCGTGCTGCTTTGAAGAAACAGAATCAGCTCTCTCCCAAGGACTTCAGTGCAGTCAGATTCCTTTCTTTACCGCTTTATCGAAAAAACAAAGACCTGGTTTAACCCTTATCCTGCTAACGTGGAGAATATGGTGAGCTCCTAATAATGCCAGCAGATGGCAGATGGGATTTAACTCGGCGTTTAAAGGGTTAACAGACTGTGACAATGGCCAGTGTCGAGTATGCTGAGCAAAACTTGCATGCCAATCTCTCGGAAATCTTCATATTATTGAATGCAGCTTTCGGTTTTGCTTCATCTTTAAACTGTATAGGAAGGTAAATGTGAATTAGTCGTATAAATTTATTGCCAGCAGGTGGCCATGACACCATATTTTCACTTTCAAAGAACGCAAAATTCAAAGGTGCATACTTTCCTTTAAATCTTCACTTTAACTCCATCGATTCATGCACTTCATCCGGAAATGTCCATCAATCAAATTGTTCTCGTACGAAATCAATCCAGCGAAACAAATGCGAATAAAATGCCCCGTCTTTGAAAGCGAGTGTGTCCGGGTACGTCGTCTACGTCAAGCGTCTCTTCTGTCACTCAGTTCCAACTACGAGTCCTTCGCCCTCTGGCTGCCAGATCATTATTTTCGCCGGGACTCACATTAACCATGCCGGCGCTCTAACTCCAGACTCTTATCCCTCTGTTTGCAGAAGGCCCTACTCATCTTTCTGCGTCTTGCACAAACCTCGATCTATGTCCTGCAGTGTACGGTAGCGTGACAATAACATAAACCTTCTACATGATTACTCGCTACAAACCATGTCCGTGGTACAGTGAACAGCAAATAGTCTTTCTGCTGACTAACGTTCCCATCTCTGTTATCCAATTCTAAATATCCTTTCCTTTTTCACTAACGCCTGTCACTGGACTCCTTAATGAACTAGTTTAACCCAGTTTATACTCCCATCACTTTTCTTCACTATTTCCCTTCCACCTAAAGACAGGGCTCCGAAATGATACCTCGTATTTCTCACCTCTGTTACTCGTGCTACACTTTCTGCCCATCTTACCCTTCTTAATTCTTTTATCCTGATAATGCCTCATAAATCATACAGATATAATTTTATAAAACCTCTTGTTAATTCCTGTTTGTTAAGTTTAAATATGTTTAATTAATTATAACTTTTGAAAATAAAGAACTGAGTCTACATAGTCTACATAGTTACTCCATCAGATATCATAAAATACATTTCTAATTTAATATTGAGGAATTGTCTTAATTTCTGTATGCATGGTTCTCCGTACCAAACATCTCTGATGCAGCGTTTCAAAAAGAAATGCTTACAGGAATTTGAGCTTCAAGCCAATTGTCGAAACGCAGCATACTTCTAACCCCGGAATACAGCATCAATATCCCCCTGCCTGAAGCTTCTCCAGCGTGCAGTTTTTACATATTAAATTTCTAACATAAATATCTGTATTTTTCCCTTCCAATCTTGCATCCGTGTTTCTCTTTCATTGTAGCTCGTTAAATTCTTTTAGTCTTTTTGAATAATAAACGTACGTTAAAAACTCGAGAGGAATCTCGCCCATACCGATAGGGGCGCTTAGGGGTTGTCAGTGCTAGAGGTATTATAAACCTGGCAGGGTAGAACCAGAGGGTGACGGCAGTTTCAAATTATTTGCGTTTGTACACTTCTAACTGTCGTTCTGTGCTTGTTCTTTAGTATCCTTGTGCTAGAGGCTTACTTGGTAGATTTTAATCTCGTGGTTCCGTGCATCGTAATTCAATGTGAATAAAAATCCAACAGATACAACAGTATGCAGATATTTATTTACTGCAAAGCTACTATACATGTTTCGGGTGTCAGAGCACCCATCATCAGGAGTATCAAAAACTGTACCCGCATTCTCCGGTACAGGTCATACTATTTGTACCGCTACTCCCCTCCAACGTGGTCTGATCGGGACTGGACAAACCAGTATTATTTGATTCAATACGGTCACAAGAATTTGTTTCGTTTTCACCACTTTAATATAGACATCGGTCTACTTAATTATTTTCTAGCTTAATAAATTAAAACTATTATCGTAAAAATGAAGCCATTATTTGTGTCTGAATGTTCTTGTGTAGATGTTTATTGATTTCATTCAATGCCTTTCTCACTGTTAACTTTGTAGTGTTTACATTAAGATATATGCGGGTTGAAAATTAATTTTTATCCGCCAGCAGGTACAGAAATTGACCCAGTCTGAAGGGTCCTGTTAGCAGTGTCAGTCTCACAGTTCAGACTATCAGACAGTCTTAACCAAGTTCGACATCATCCATCGTATAGATCTCCCAAATTTCTCCCAAGCCCGTCTGATGCGGTCTCTGCTATGGACCCTCAGATTACCTCTGACTGTGTCTGCCGTTGCACCTAAGCTGGTTAAAAAGACGTAACATTTGGTACAGAGCACAAACAAAGGATGTGGACCGCTTAGTAGAGAATACTATTTGATAATTAGGTGCTGAAGACGATATTAAAAGTTGAATAATGCAACATGGCATGATTTTTTTTAATTAAAACCAACAAGATGCAACTATTTTTGATCATTTCATTCTAAAAGGCTCTACATGTTTCGGGCGACTATGTGTCCATCATCAGGAGAAACAACTGTGTGTATAACTGTCTGGTATGCACCCTGCATACCAGACAGTCATCTACACAGAATAACAAATACCAAGTGTCGCATAAAAACGGTTGTTTCTCCTGATGATGGGCACATAGTCGCCTGAAACATGTAGAGATTGTTAAATATACTAAGAAGTTGTGCACCAAGTTGGCTTTATCTACAAGATTATACAGGGATGCATGGTCACCAAAACTTAAAAATACATACATATCTGGGGACCGCGGTAGCACAGTGGTTAAGGTGCTGTGCTACAAATTGTAAGGTCGCTGGTTCGATACCAGCTAGTGGATTTTTCATTGACATAAAATCCTTCCGATCGCGCTATGGCCCTGGGGTCGACTCAGCGTCTAACAGAAATGAATATCAGGAGCATTTCCTGGGGTTAAAGGCGGCCGGTGCTTAAGGCTGACCATCCTGTGCCGTTGTCATGAAATCTGAGAACCTTAACTTCCTGGAACCCTATGGGCCACTCCAGGCCTGTAACTGCTCTACCTTTACCTTTACATACATATCTATACTTTATGCTTTTAACCAAACACTTATTGGGCACAATTTATAAAATGGGTGAGATATGTACTTCCTATGTAGCAGATTAGTGATTGGTTTCGAAAATTATGAATAAGTCAAAGGAAAATGTCGTTTTTTGAAGATAATTTTAAAGTTATCTTAAAATGTGAAGTTGTAGGATTTAAAGTGAATTAAACTGGTTAATAATAGAGGCAAATGGTGGGGTTTTGTTACTGCGGCCGTCAGTTCGATTTCCTTCAGTTTGTAGTTTTTTCCCCCCTCAACAGAATAACTGAAAATTCTTTAAGACGCGTTGTTGCTATGGATTTCTTTGAATAACTTTAGCGTGACAACAAGAAGTGTGGAACACATAAGCATGCCGTGTCCTGGTGTCAGTCAGAATATGGAGACAGCCAATCCATAGCAGATCGGAGCTGCCTGAATTCATTATGACCTGCGAAACAGCCAGTCATTCCATTGACCTGATTGTTGACGCCCCGGCTAAGTCCTTTGCTCATATTATGACATAATAATGACCTAAATGTGGTTTATTTTGCGACGTTGTCGGTAAATCAGACCAATTGTGGGGTCATTGACAAATTGGAAAATATCTCGAAGTCATAACCGAGGTCGTTCACCGTCATTGTATTGGAAGGAACTTGGCGTAATATGTAACCGTTCTATACACAGGATGTTTTATTTGTTTTAGCCAGCGTTGGTTTGGTTTTACGGCAAACAAATGAACATTTTCAGCCAGCTTTCGACAAATCGGAAAATTTATTAAGCGGGATTTGAGCTGCTCTGGGATATTACGTAAGGTGAAGTAGTAATTCCTTACCGATAGGTTGTTACGAAACGTCGGTAAGGAATTACCCTTACACGCTGCTCAATATCACAGAAGAGCGCAGATCTCGTTTGTATTGCAGCAGAAACCTTAGCCTCGCTCAGATGTACATAAGAGGTATGGGCCGATTCCCACTTCACGTCACGTTCCGTTCCGTCGCGGAACGTCGCCGTTTAGTGAAACTTTCTCATGTGTAATTAAACGGAGATGATCACACTGACAGGAACGTCTCCGTCACGTCTCAGTTCCGTTCCGTCGCCGTTGTTGAGCGAGAATGTTTGACGTGACGGAACGGGTCCGGACCTGTCTGTACCTGCTCGGTTCAGATAACGTGAACAGCCTTACTTCTCCTACACTGATGCCTGTTTTTTCTTCAGAAATGGATGAAAAATTAATGGAATTGGTGCGTAAATGTGAGGAATTATATGACATGTCAAATACGAAGTATAGTGACAGTGTATGGAAAGAACAATTGTGGGGACAAATAGGTGAAGAGTTGAAAATATCAGGTAACTTTCAATGATTTTTATTGCGCATTTTGAAATTGTTACAATTCTATCATCACCGAAGTTCTAATAATTAACAAATAAGGGAAAATGCATTCCGTGGCAGTGGGCTGCATATCTGATGGAAATAATCGCTGGTTTCCTGCCATGTGCTGTTCTGGAAGGTGCCTGAACACGACGTACAGTGTGAACACAGAACGTTCTGACGGAACCAAGATGGAATGGTGACGGAACGGAAACGTGACGCATAGTGTGGATCGGCCCTATCTGGGTTCTTTCTTTTTGGACCCTGAGTATATTAGGAAACTAATATAGGGGTCGACCGCCTCTGTGGTTTGACCGCCTCTGTGGTCTAGTGGTCAGCGTTTCTGGCTACAGATACAGAGGTCCCGAGTTCGATCCCCGGCGCTACCAGATTTTCTGAGTAGTAGTGGGTCTGGAACGGGGTCCACTCAGCCTCGTGAGGTCAAATTGAGGAGCTACTTGGATAAAAAAAAGTAGCGGCTCCAGGTTCAGAAAACAGAGATTAACGGCCGTGGGGATCCGTTGCGCTAACCACGTGACACCCCTCTATCCGCAAAAGTTGGCACTAACTTCGCCTACCGGCGGC
>Ga0123355_10012942_pt1 | contig 12955 bp, 13 predicted proteins | sample TergutEmb28metaG_3_FD_89872 | JGI IMG/M metagenome (GOLD analysis project Ga0123355, IMG submission 89872) | Embiratermes neotenicus P1 segment gut microbial communities from Petit-Saut dam, French Guiana - Emb289 P1 | ecosystem: Host-associated > Arthropoda: Insects > Digestive system > Gut ... | reverse complement strand
GTGGTTGGCAAGAGTGATATGCCTCTACAATTACTGCAATCTGTTTTATCCCCCTTCTTGTGAATAGGTATTATGATCGATTCCTTCCACTCTTCAGGCAGTTTCTCCTTCTTCCAAATAGAATTAATAAGTCTCTTTACCTAAATATAATGTACATAATTCTTCGTCTACTTTCCTTCTAATTCGTTTCAATTTGGACACTCCTGCTAACAATCGTGCAAATTCAGTTCTTTCCTTGCTACTACAGCATTCTCTATATGATCTTTTACCCCATATAAAATTCATATCACTATACAGTGCTGAAGAACTCTTTTCAGACACTTTTGCAAGTATATTCTGTCTTTACTTAACCCTACATATTTATTTTTTTTACCAGGTTGCGTGAAGGCATATGGAGCACTAGAGGTAAAACGCCACCCATTTTATTTCTCGACACTAGATGGGGGTAAATGGCCTGCTTCACGCACCGGCCTCTTTAGTCCCCGGGCAAATGACCCTCGGTACCCTTCGAAGGGAAGATTGGATTAACCCCAGAGCCGTCTACAGTAACGTAAAAGTAGAAAATACATCTACAATAATGGTAAAAGCGGTTGTTTATAGAAACTTATAGTACAGACACAGTTTAGCCATTTCAGTGTGCATCACACCGGCAGAAGATACTTGCTGCTCCTGATTTCAGTGACTTTCGTTTTCGTGTCCAAATAAAGCGGCACATCAAATAGACGTATTTGCAAAGCAGATTTGTTTCCCTTGCGTATTTGGCCACGCGCGCCAGTCACTCCTTTTCTAGTTAATTGTTGGATGGCCTGAAAGACAAATTTAGGGCTATTTATAAGGTGAGGTAAATTCAGTCAAAAACACAGTTAGGAATATACAGCTAAATGATGGTGTTTATTAGCAATATAAAACTACATGTTTCGGCCTATAGCGGCCATCATAAGGTTTTGACAACTTTCTTGCTATAAGAGTTATATATAATATGCATAAACCGCGTGTCGATATTGAGATCTCATCATCATTATCATTTGTGTGCGTTTGTTTGTGTTGTACACTCGAATTAGTGCCATATTATTGAGTCCTTATATTCTCTGTGCATGGGTCCACTGTATTTCTATCAGTTATTCACTAGAATATGTTTACGCTCTTTTCGGTGCACTGTTCTCTTAATTTCGCACTGTGTGAATTTGTCCACTGTTAGTGATACTCAATCTTTTATATTTATAGTGTGTGAAGTGTGTTGTCTTTCCGTGTGGCAGCTTCTTGTACTGCTGTGTATCTGTTATGTTACTCGTGTTGAAGGTAGGTCTTGTGTTGGGGTGATGGGTTTTTTGTGTGGTCTCACCGGAGTGTGGGTGTGAGAGGGGGGGGGGGCTTTATGGCTGGTGGGGTTTTAGAAGAGCTTCAAAGATCATGTTGGGGAATATGGTGTGGTCGTCTTTCAAATGGTTATTGTTTAAGTATTCTGCGTAAATGTGAAAAACGTTCTATTGTGTTGAGGTGTGACCCTTTGGTTTGCCGTTGTAGTATTTGCATTGTGTTATGGATGGAGTCGAATGAGTGTGTCTGTTCAATGGGGTATTTTGCAAAGCTTGAAATGTGACAGTTGTCTTAAATTAATATTTGTGTTCATTGTACCTTACTTGAAAGCTTCTACCAGTTTGCCCCACATACGCCTTCTTGCAATCGGGGCACGTATGTTTGTACAGTCCGCATTGTGTGTATATGTCCGGTACCTGTTGTTTGTGCCTCAGTAAAATCTGGACGGTATTGTTGGTTCGAAATGTAATTTTGTAATGAAATTGGTTTCTTTTCGAATGTAAATAAATGTGATCCATTTATGTGTTGGAGTTTGTGTTGTGGTGGCTATTTGTCTATCTAGCGCACAGGTGGGTGGTTTTTGGGTGGATGGTTTGTGTGGTTGGATTGGGAAGGCGTTATTATACATGATGTTTTGGATAATGTTTTCTTCTGTCTTGTACTCGTCCTCGTGCAAGTTGTACGTGTTCAGTCTGTTGTAGAGAAACCTTACGGCAGCTTCTTTGTGTTGGGCTGGGTGATTGGAGGTGTATGGGATGATAGTGTCTGTGAAAGTGGGTCTCCTGTATATAGATATCTTCCAGTTTGTAGAAGTCTTGTGGATAGTGACGTCCAAGTAGTTTATTTTATTGTTAGTCTCTGTTTCTGCCGTAAATTTCAGATTGGGGTTTACGTATTGCATGGAAGTCGTCCAATATGTTTTGGATGTTTGTGTGGTTGGAGTCGAAAATTTACAGTATGTCGTCAACGTAAAGGTGATAATTGATGATCTCATGCTTGTTTGATAGGTGTGCTAAATGAAGATGTTCTAAGTTTTGTAGGAAAAACTCAGCTATCATGCCGAATATTGGTGCGCTCATTGCCAGCCCGTTTATCTGTATCAGGATTTCATCATCGTTTGTGAATTTGTTTTGTTGGTTGATGACGTCATACCAATTTAACAATTCTTGTTGGGTCTGGGGGTCTAGTAGATTTTCTTTTAGAGTGTTGGATGTTATGTTACGGGTTTCAGCTACTGGGATGTTCGTGAAAAGATTTATGATGTGTAAATGGAAGAGAAGATTTCAGACTAACCAATTCCGCGAAAACCACCCCTCCCCAACATGGAAGCATATAAGATACCACACCTGCAATCACAGTTTCCTCCCAACCATACACCTAACTAAACGAAACGATCCGCACCAGCTACCTATAAATCCAGTCACGCAATAGACATCCCACCAAACTTAGCTTAACAAACGCACGCAAATGATATTGATAATGAGATCTCAACATCGACACGCGGTTTATGCATATTATATATAACTCTCATAGCAAGAAATTTGTCAAAATCTGATAATGGCCGCTATAGGCCGAAATATCTAGTTTTCTATGACTAATAAACACTATTATTTAGCCATATATTCATAACTGTGTTTTTGACTGAATTTATCTCACCTTATAGTTTAAACACAAAACGGGGATGGCACATCTCAAAATTAGGGCTATTTACAATGCCTAATACGTGAAAGGCTGCTCTTTCGGAAAATGAGATACGAGAATTTTAAACATTTTATTACAAGATAAAATCTGAGTATCCTTCGCTTTCATTTTCAGTTTAGTAATATTTTTTTTAACAAGTTTGGAGACGTCTATGTCTAGCGTAATAACATTAGTGCTTATACCCACTTTTGTTACATTGCTTCCAAAACTGTCAGACTTACGGCAGAAATGTTTTGAAAATGAAATACAGATATTTCACTTTTTCTGTAGAACTTTGTTTCGAAACATTATACACTCCAACAAATTCTCTGTGAGTCACAATTTAGAAGCACACAGAAACGAATGTATTTCTTCATATGGTATTGATTTTTGTTGTCCTATTTCCACCAAAACTGGAATAGGCTGACAAACATTAATAACAGTCTAATCCCTAATATGAAATATCATAAAAATATGTTCAATGTTGCTCCAGGTATTACCGCGCGAAGGCAGCGAGCCTAAAGGCTAACTTGGCGATCTTTATGTCATTCAAGTAACTTTATATTGTGTTAGTGCCAAAAACGTATCATTCTGTACAAAATCTTTTATCTTCCAGTTTGCTATCCAAAATATAAAGACTTAGATAAACAGAACTATAATTTTTCTTGTTATTTTTTATGAGTGTGCAGCTTGGTCTCTCACATTAAGGGAGAAACATAGCTGAGGGGTTTCGAGAATAGGTGATGAGGTAGGTATTTGGGCCAGGAGGGACGAGGTAATAGGGGATTGGAGATGACTATATAACGAGGAGTGTTGCGATCTGTAGTCCTCATCAAATATTATTCGAGCGATTACATCACGAAGAACGGGGTGGGCGGGTTATGTGACATGTGTGGTAAAGAGAAAAGATGCGTATAGGATTTTATTGGGGAAACCCGAGGGAAAGAAACCACTTGAAAAGCCAAGCCGTTGATGGGAGAATAATATTAAAAAGTATCTTTTGGAAATGGGTTGGTAGTTCGTGGACTTGGTTGATCTGTCTCAGGAGGGGGACAATTAGCGAGCTCTTGTGAATGCGGTAATGAACCTTTGGGTTCAATAAAGTGCGGAGAATATCTTGACTAGCTGAGGACCTGTTAGCTTCTCAAGAAGGACTCTGCTCAATGGAGACAGTTAGTTAGTTAGTCATTCACTAAGCGCCAAACACATAGCCTGAACTGTTTTCTGACCATGCTCAATGGGATGTGATACGGCTACTGGCAGCTCTTCGTCGCTGTGTGGGTTCTCAGTGGAAGCTACTTTCACCTAGCGCCGAGTCTCCGAGAGCGCATTACAACTTACAGGTACCTCATCAATTCTTCACTTTGAGTCCTTTTTCAGGAAGCTGATAGTGGCTCAGTTTCCCGCCATTTTGCAATTCCTACTTTCATAATCATATTGCTGCGATGTGAATCATATTGCTGTGTCAGCTATTTGAGGCAGTTCCAGAACATTACGACATATTTTCTTATGATTCGGTATAGTTTCATCGACGTCTCTCTTCTTCATGATGTCTGAATTTATATTTATTTAATATATCCATGTTTCATTTTCCTTGAATTAATCGCCAAGACCTTATATAATGAAGAATAGAACTTAGGACATTTTTATGGGTTGTTTAATGACGCTGTCAGTGGCTTGAATTGTGAAGTCAAATGGTTTAATATTTATTGAATTATGAATTGGAGATTGTGCACAAGGAAAAGGTCGTGGCCTAATTTGAAGGTTTAAAGGTAATATATCTTCCTGATTTTCTCTTTATTGGGATTCAAAATACTTGGCATTGTGTTCCCACATGCCTCTCTAATATCAAGTTCTTTCTCAAAACCAAGAAAGCAAGTTTGATATCCATGCGCAACAATGAGAAGAATCATTGTTTTCTGCACTTTATGTTTAGGCTTTTGGAAAGGAGAGAAATATTTCTGAAACGAATTGTACGATTCATTTTCCTAATGGAACATGCTTTTAATGCCTTCATTGATGCAGTTTTAATTTGCTATAGTCAGTATCAAATATCTTAAAATTCCCACAATTTTTCAGCGTATGTTAGCTCTCTTTGTATTGGAATTTTGTTCCGTAGTCTGCTTACGAGGTAAAGAGATATAGTTTATACCATATTCTCTGCGTTTACGTCTAAGAGATCAGTTCCTTACGTGTATGTTTTGTGGTGTGTTTGTGTTCGGAACAGGCACTCGATGATATGACATTGGAAGCGGAAAGGGAAATTTTATGCCTGTTTGTTGTGTAGTTTCTCTTGTCTACGAAACCTTTTAGGTTTCAGAGACTGCCAGTATCTCTCCTGTTTTCGTCGAAGTTTACAAGTAAAACAATGCTGGAGAAACGGCGAAACACATAAGAGGAATAAACTTACTTCGGTTGGGTGAGTGCAAAAAGCATTTACAGAAGTTGTCGAAATGTTTTATACATGAACTGAAAGAAAAAGAACAAGAATGTTGTTTGTAAAGACAGAACTGGAACTGGAAGGCGATACAAGAGGTTCTTACAGCGGTGTTGCTGATTATTCCACTCTTCTAGGATGTTATGCTGTGCCGACTGGTAAATAGTCCTAGAAGGTTGCTAGGACTGCTAGATCGTTTGAAGGCACTCCGGTTCTTCGAAACGTCGGTGACTGTTTACGAATCAAAGGACCGTAATATTCCACTTTATTAGAATCTCCTGAAAATAAACATTTGGATGAGATTTAAGGTCTTCACAGTGTTAAGATTTATGTTGTGACCTTCTCGGTATGACGCCTTGTATTCTAGTACGTGGGTACGAATGTACAGTCCTGAAGGCAGAGATGCTATGTTCCTCCCACACTTGGTGTTTACCCTCCTACCGGATTAAACCCTGTCATGCTGTAGAAGACCATAACGGAGGATACCGTAGTTGTGCTTTATAAATAGATCATTCGCCCTATGATGGGCTATAGGCACCCTACCTGGAGGTGGAGAGCCCGTACTCATGTCACAAACCTCCAGTTGAAAAAATTCATGTTTCTTCGCTTTACGACTAAGACATATTGATGCATTAGCAGCCAACAAATTCTCGAGGATTTGGAGGTTCACCTTTTGCGAACCACATCAGAACTAGCTAAGGATTTTTGTCCAAAGTTAAATTATGCGTGAGCCTACAGTTTCAGCTACTTGAGACCCACTGGCATTGACGGAGCCGTGACCAAAGTCGTCTGAGACCTTAAACAGAAGGGCTAGCAATCAGCAGGCAAGTCGAGGCTGCCCATAAATGGAGGTAAAGTTGACAGAACAAAATGTACCTAGCACTTTTCGGCTACTTTGTTGGAGTTTATCCGCAATTTTCTCAGATCTGAAGCGAGTATGAGGATATAATTAAAAGGCGCGGCTCGTTCCTCATTTCCCCATCACCGGCAGCGGTTCGCAAAGACCCTAAGCCTACACAACTGAGCCATTTTGGTATCAAACCTCAGATATCCATCCAACCAAATTTATTCTTCCTGCACACGTCAGAGAATAGCCCTCAGTGTGATCACTACATCAATTCTCTCAGCCAAGACGGGGCATTCGTTAGCACAAACACAATCCCCGCTTAAGGTTTCCGTGTCACAGCCTGACGTTTCGATTCATGTTCAGTAATGTTAATCGGACCAGAGACTTCGTTTTGTGTTTGGCGCAAGTCTCCATCTTTGGATAGCTTTTTGATTTGTTAGTTGGTTGCTTGAATTGGACAATCTTTGAGTGTGATATTAAACGGGAGTGTGTAGTTTGCATATAAATGGCGTGCGTCTGCTGTATACGTAATAATTGCATAGGATATAACGCGTATATCCGCTTGGCAATACAGAGAGAGCACTGTCGATTACGTAGGAAATTATGATATTACAGAAATAATGTTCCCGAAATCGTTTGTCTATTTACGGGCATTAGGCCAATGTAATAAGCGTCTTTATTTTATGGACAACACGAAATTCTACTATAACAGTTTCTCTGTCAAATGAATAGTTTGGCGACATACAGTATTTTCACCAACTGCATGAAACTTAGACCCATATATTTTATTATTCAATATAGGATGAGAATGTTAGAGGACTGGGTGCTGATGAATACATTTGGACCTCAAACGGACGAAGTAACAGAGGAGTGGAGGAAATTGCACAAGACAAAGCATGATACTTACTCCCCAACATATATTCTACGGGTGATCAAATCACGAAGAATGGGATGGGCGGAACATGTGGCACGTATGGGGAGAGGCGAGGTGCATGCAGTGTTTTGTTGGGGAAACTAGAGGGAAAGAGACCACTTGGAAAACATAGACATAGAAGGGAGGATAACATTTAAATTTATCATTCGGAAATCGGTTGGGATTTCGTAGACTGGATTAGTCTGGCCCTGAAGATGGACAATAAACGAGATCTTATAAAAACTGTAATGAACTTTTAGGTTCCATAAAACGCGAGGATTTCCTTGACTATCTGATGACCTGTTAGTTTCTCAGGAAACACTCTGTTCCTTGAAATTGGTTGGTTAGTTAATACATGCTTCGTGTGTAAGGTTCAGTCAAATATAATAATCCGAAATAGACACCAAAAGAGTTCATGTACGCACTGAACATAATAACATTAACCGAAGTAATAATTGTTACAACTTAAAAGCTGGTGTGGCGTGTCACAAACTCATCGCTCACATCTTAATAATCACTTTACGGGCCGTTGAGTCTGGTTGCTGAGTGACCTTGTGGCCATACAGTACTTTCTGTACCGCAACTTCTGCTACGCTATAAACGCAGGGAGGAGGTTTCTAGGGAACTTAGTACAGTAGGGTCTCATTTTACGACGGGGTTACGTTCTCGAATAATTGGTCGTAAATCGATTCGTCGTAAAACGAGTACTATTTAAATGGCTTAAATTGAATTAGGTTCATGGGCCAAAAGAATTGGTCAAATAATTTTACAATATACAATATTTCTTTACATTATGACATATAATTTTTATTTAATGAATTAGGTATATAGAAAATTGCACAGATAATTGAAAAAGTGTCAATCAAATCACTTATTATTTTGCTGAAGAAGGCCCAGGCCGTGGTTCAGAACATCCAAGTAAGTATGTAACCTTAAACTGTTTTGATTTTTTCTTCTTTTCTTGCAGGATTTCATAGTAAGGGTGTAGCATGGCCCTTATGCCCCTTTTTACTGTAGAGCTGCGTTCACAGTCAGGGTCGATATCACATAACTTTTCAGCTGCCATGTCTACAGAGGAAAGAATATCGGTGTGCATTTCTTTGGTTCCAAGATCCTTCTCATTTTCATCTTCCTTCTTTCGTTTAGTCAATTGTTGGGCCAATTCATAAAGTTCTTTATTGGACAGTGGCTGGGAGTGACTTTCTGAAACTTCAGTGATGCCCACTGGATCAACATTGTCAAAACCAACTTCTTCTGCTATTTCGCTTATCTCTTTGATCAGCATATCCAGATTGTCACAATTTGTATCATAATTATCGTTGCTAGGCCAAATTTTCTGCCACACACGACACAGTTACTTCTTCCCACGCCATTTTTATGTTGTATATAGCTTTTAAAATGTTTTAATCTTTCCAGTACTCTTTCAGAGAGACCCCAGAAGTATCCAACGGTCGTATCATTTCTTGAAGTTACTGACGAAAGTAATACACCTGAAAAGCGACTTGGTCCATTGGTTGCAGCAGGAAGGTGGTGTTAGGGGGCAAAAAGCTATCTTAACCTCGAGCTCTGACTTAACATCTTCCAAGTTTGGTGCATGCCCTGGAGCGTTTCCAAGCAACCGAAGAGCCTTTCGAGGCAAATTGTATTGGTTGCAAAAGTGTAAGGCACTATGGTAAACGTTCATAGAATACCATTCTGAGAAAATTTGTTGCGTTACCCAGGCCTTTCTGTTTGAAGTCCAAATGACTGGCAAACGAGATTTTAGAATGCCTTTCATTACTCTGGGAGTTTCGGAGTGGTACACCGGTAATGGCTTTAATTGTAGATTTCCTGATGCGTTCCCTCCAAGGAGCAGATTAAGTCGGTCCTTGGATGCCTTGAAGCCAGGCGCCGATTTTTCTTCTCTCGAGATATATGTACGTGACGGTAACTTTTTCCAATACAACCCTGCCTCATCCACGTTAAAAACAAGATCTGATTGAAAGCCTTTCCCTCAATAATTTTCTTGAATTCGGCGATGAACGTGCGAGTTGCTTCAACGTCGGCACCAACAGCCTCTCCACTAATTTTTGTGCAATGATTTTGTGAGCGTTACTTGAACCTTGCAAACTATCCTTCGCTAGCAGTGAATGTCTCGTTTCCACCTTCTTCTTGTTGAATTTCGTCATAAATATCCCTACCCTTTACAGCAATAACGCGTTGCGTGAGAAGAATTATTTTTTTTATTTAAATCATCAACCCAAAGTGTTAGTAATTGTTACATTTTTTCTATGTTAAAATTTCCAGTGTAACTTACATTTATTGCACGCAATTTTGTAGTTTCTGTGCCGATTATTTTATTTTTCCAGCGTTCGCCATAATTGTTGATACAGTGGCCGGTGCAAAGCTGATGGAACTACAAATATTACCTCTTTTCTCGCCAGCTTCCTTTTTTGTGGTCACTAATATTTTAACCTCTAAAGTTACAGTCTTTCTTGTTCTTTTCACTTCTTTTTGCAAAAGAAGACGATCTGTTTCTTTTTATGGAAGCCATTAGTGGAAAAATCACAATCAGCTTAAAAGAACTACACTAATATAGAAAAAGAAGAAACACTTGCACACCGGAACAGAACTAGAAGCACACTAAGTACAGAAAGGACGCTTGAGTTGCGACAGTGATGCACCACAAGTCGGTAGTGCTCGGTCCGACTTGACAAGGGTCGTAAAATTGAATAGTCCTAAAACGAACCGTCGTAACCCTACTGTACTTATCGACCAGATGACGCCGTATACCACACCCGAAGACCCTAATTATAAAAAATTATCGCGTGTTTTGAACACTGCTACGTTCATGATTTTCTCCCGCACCCACATAAAACGAGGCGACTCAAGTATAGTTACCGACTCTGCAGTTTGCAGTTGACGTTGACAATGGTTTTGCATTGGGGGAAGCCGGTGGGTTACTGGTCACAAATAAGCCGGTCAAAGGAATAAGGGATAGCAGCGGTAAAGTGTGTATAGAGGTGTTTCTTAGAGTAGGCGTGATTATTTACTCCAACTCAAAATATCTTAGGAAAAAATGTCACTTTAGTCTGTTTGCTAGTTACCTAATAAGTTAACTTCGTTTTAAAGTTCAAGTCTTGTATGAAGTTGCATCGTGTCGAGTGCTCTATAATTTCGAAAGTTTCAAAGATCTTATTGCCTTAACTTTCAGCATTCAGCACTGCATAACTATGCATCTATATAAAAATTGTCTCTGCCCGCGTCAAGAAGGTATATGCCATTTTCGATTTATAGTTGCACTCATTCTTAACCTCCACACTGTATGGAGGTACGTCATCAATTCCATGGCCCTGCCCCTGCCACTGTACCAGCAGACGATTGCTCCAGGTAAGGACACAAAACCGGTCTGGAATCTTCGGAGGACAGAAAGTTTCCTTGCCCCTGCCGGGAATTAAACCATGATTCCTCGACCAATCAGCCCGTATAGCGATTATGTCATCCCGGCTCCTTCACTCATAGCCTGTAGCTATAGCTGTGTAGTGCTTTACTGTAAGGGTCTTTGGGTCTGTACACGACTTACCTTTTGGTAGAGGAAAGGATGGGTGAGTGCAAGCCATCGCTCAACTGCCATTACTACTGCCACGCAACCCGAGCTGAGTCCGAACTGCCTCCAGATGACCCGTGCCACACAGAACTGGAGGCTGCAGACCCTCTCGTTTGGCAGGTAGAACTGTAGATTCATCAGAACCAGCATCCCCAGCAGTGCAACAAGGTCGTTCGATGCGAGACACCGAAGCATTAGTACTATCTTCTTGTTCCGCGTTTTTTTCTCATTTCGATATAAAATGGTCAGGGCTGCTAAGTTCCCCAAAGCCCCGATCACGTACATTATCGTGAAAACCACCTGGAATGCTTCTCCCTTTTTGTGAGTGTCAGAGAAAACCTCTGTACCGTTTGTGTGATTCATTTTCTGCCCAAGAATCTTGACTAGATTTGTTTAATAGATGTGTGCTTCTGTCTTATACTTTATCTTATTTATTGTTTCTCATGTAAAGTCTGCCTCGACACTGTCTCTCAGTGTTAATTCGTCCATTACATTACCATCCATGTTCAGATAATTGTATCGGTTGTTGTAAAAATTCGTAATGTTTGAATTAATTTAGTGAAGAAAATGTGTAATCTTGCTACGTATTTGCAACATGAGAAACATTGTTTCGGATTCTTTAAAGCAATCTAATATTGCCCATAATGTTGTTAAAATACGGTTTATTATATTAACAGTGCTTACTGTAAATAACGTATAGACGTTTTTGAGAAAAATTGATAACTTTTGTGTATTCTGTGATACAGAAATTTTCTGCGTGGAATTTTTTAGATTACTGTGAAAATTGTGACAGGAATTGCTAATATGGAACACAGATTAATGAATTTTTTTTTTTACTTTGCTTTTGCACACTTCGTTAGCATAGAGTTTATCTTGTAAAAGTTAGTTTAACACTGCTGTTTCATTATTTCTTAGTGTACATAGCTTGGATTTTTGAGGTTGTAATACTGCGCACTATTTTTTTTAGAACTCTACTTTTGTAAGTTACTCTAATACTGTTCTTGCACTACCCTTTAGTATATAGAGCCTTGCTTGTTAGTTTACACTGTTCTTGCGCCACCTATTAATATACAGAACGTCACCTGATAAATTATTTTTTAACACTGTGTTTTTTTTTTTTGCTGTTTGTTGATGTATAGAATTTCGCTTGTCAAATTTGTTTAACAGTGTTGTTACAACACCTATTAACATAAAATGTCGCCTAATAAATTCGTTTTAACACTGTTATTTCACAGTTTTTAGTGTATAGAACTTCACTTGTTAACACTCTTCTAGTAACACGTATTAGTATGTAGAACGTCGCCTGATAATGTCCTTGTTGTAACACTGTTATTTCACTGTTTGTAAATGTATACAATTCCGTTCTCACTGTTTGTTGGTGTACATAACTACGTTTCTTAAAGTTGTTTTAACACGGCACAGTCTCTGTAACTAGAACTCCGGTTGAGAAAGTTGTTTTAACAGTGTTGGTTCCCTGTTTGTTAGTTTATAGATTGTCGCTTGTGAACATTTTTCTGTCACTCCCTTACTTACTCTTTGTTAGTGTATATAACTTCGTTTGTTAAAATTTCCATGTCAACACTGTTGTTTCCGTGATCCAGTACTGCATGATGTATGAAACTTCGCTGTGTGGTTATATGTATGTATTGACTGAGGACCAAAGTCGGTTGTTTGATTATGGGCCACAAAACTCTGATGTGCAGCTCACAGTTTTAAACGTCTGGGTCAGTGACGAAACGTTCCGAATGCTGCCTGCGTCTGCACCTGTGACCTGCACACATCCTGTCGCCGCGACTGCGGCCCGCTTTGTTGTTGGTAACAGACAGGAAGGACACCCTCCTTGCGCAGCAACTGTTGCGCAGACTTGCCCTTAAACACTACCTGATATCATCGACAGGTGAGAGTAATTTTGTGCCATAAGGACTCTTTCTGTTAGTGGCTGGTGGTTGTAACATGGGTTAGTCTTAGTTAATTGGTTAGTACTCCTGACTTATATTCGGGAGGTCCCGGGTTCGAATATAATAATAATATTTACTTACTGCAATTTGGTTTTTACCCGGTGGCAGTGGTTATTTTACATGTAAACAAAACATGAAATTGGTTACTACTAAATTTAAGTCGGGAGGACTACATGAGAAGCATGTAGTGGCAACTTGGAATCTTGGGAACCATCTC
>Ga0123355_10012941_pt1 | contig 12956 bp, 15 predicted proteins | sample TergutEmb28metaG_3_FD_89872 | JGI IMG/M metagenome (GOLD analysis project Ga0123355, IMG submission 89872) | Embiratermes neotenicus P1 segment gut microbial communities from Petit-Saut dam, French Guiana - Emb289 P1 | ecosystem: Host-associated > Arthropoda: Insects > Digestive system > Gut ... | reverse complement strand
TCTCAAAGAAACTGAGTTCCGGTTCAATCATCGAGGGATAGATATTTATAAAATCTTATTGAAAAATTTTAGACAAAATCCTCTCTAAACTGGGGAAGTCCCTATTTTTTATTCAATATCTGAAAATCCTGCATCGACACGTTTCAATCAGATTTCTAATTGTATTCAAGTGGATAATATTAAATTGGAGGATGTCGTACCTGATTATTATGAAGGTGAAACATATTTTGTATCAGGTTTTGTCAACGAAGTGTGGACATCGGGAAGTATTGATATGTATTTAGAAAAAGTTGCAAATGACGAAAGAGTAATTAGCTTTAATGCTTGTGAGTGTGATTTATACCGCATATTGATTATAGATACCAATCGAAACAGAATTATTGCTCCTTATGATGGAGGGGTTGATATTTTTTTGAATACGCAACGTGAGAGGGACTTCTTTAAGTCAAAGTATAGGAATTGGCTTTCATCTCATGAATGTGAGTTGTAAGCATTACACACAATGTAATGATAAAGATGATTAAATACCAATAATTTGGGCAAAATACCATGGACATTTGCAAATATAGTCGTATAACTTGAAAAATGTACTGATGCTTGCGTGGATTTTTGTTTTCGAGACGAGGAGTGGAAAACCGCGCATAGCCAAAGCTATGAAAGGTTTTTCATGACGAAGTATCAGGACTAAAATCCATGCAAGAATGGGACGGTTTTCAGGTTATACGACTATAAATCCTCCAAAGATGCGTTGTCTTAAAAATATAGATTGAAATATGGATAATAATGGGTTATAATTGAATGGATGAGCTTAGATCATATTAATTAGAAGCTCAGAGTCGGAGGAAATCAATGTGGTAGAAACAGTGAGCTGCGGAGGCGTTGTTTTCCACAAAGGTAAAGTTTTATTGCTCTATAAAAATCAGAACGGTAGGTACATGGGCTGGGTTATGCCCAAAGGCACTATCGAAGAAGGCGAGACTTATAAGCAGACAGCACTCAGAGAAGTCAAGGAAGAGACAGGCGTTGCGGCTAAAATCATCAAATATTTGGGTAAGACCGAATATAGTTTTAAAGGCAACGAAGATACGATTGCTAAAACTGTTCATTGGTATCTTATGAGCGCGGAATCGTTTTATTGTAAGCCGCAAGCGGAAGAGTTTTTCGCGGATGCAGGCTTTTATAAACAGCATGAAGCGTATCACTTGCTAAAGTTTCACGATGAGAAACAAATAATGAAAAAAGCCTTCCATGAGTACAATGATTTAAGACGCAATAAAGATTGGGTGGATAAGCCTTATCGCAAAAGTAGTGTGAAGTAGAGGGATGCGTTCCCGACCAACAAAAGGAGGATTTATAAGATGAATGATTTTAAAAATTGCATGAGCAAGACTTTGAAAAAAGACAATTCAAACGCTTTAGTAGCTATCATTGCTATAATCGGCATCGTAGCACTTATAGCAACGGTGGCAGTAGCCGTTGTTAAGCTTTCAAACAAGTACAGCGAAGAGTTCTTTGACGATTTCGATGATGACGACTTCTACTTGGACGATGATTTTGAGGATGAAGAATAGGCACATAAGAAAGAACGCGTAGCGTTTCATCAGACGGGTGTCGCGAGATCTTTTGGAAAGCGGTTTTCTTTTCAAAAGTCGAGCAAAGATAGAAAAAAATCATGCTAAAAAGCATATATTGCCTGATACTTATCACGAATGGGTATCGGGCAATATTTTTTAACGTACATAAACTGATAGAAAGAAGGTAAAACATGGATAATTCAAGCAAAACTCTATGGCTCACAAGAACCGGCGCGTTAATCGCTGTTCTCATCGTATGGCAGATGATGGTGGGATCTATGACAGGAGGGAATCAACTCATCGTAGGCTCAGGCGTGAATTTAATACTTGCCATCGCAGTAATGACGGGCGGACTTTGGTCAGGCGTCGCGGTTGGGATGCTCTCGCCGGTTTTTGCAAGGTTTTTAGGGATCGGTCCGTTTTGGGTGATTGTCCCTGTTATAGCGATCGGCAATTTAGCATTTGTCGTATTGTGGCATGTAATTGGTAATATGAAGATTGGCGGCAAGCCGTTGTATTCGTACGCATTGGCGGCTGCTTGTGCGGCACTTGTGAAATATTTGATTTTATTTCTTGGAGTATCGTATGTTGCGATACCTTTGTTTCTGGACATTCCGGAACCGCAGGCGAACGCAATTTCAGCTATATTTGGCTCGATGCAATTTGTCACGGCGGCGATCGGTGGGGCGTTGGCTTGTGTTATGCTGCCGTTTCTTAGGAATGCGATGGGGGCGAAGGAGTAGGAGTTGCGATACATATAACATACTTTGCAAAAACGGATATACAAATGGTTACAACAACGCAAAAATCACGTCATTACGGATTTGATCCGCAATCTATGTCTTAACGGATGAAATTGTGGGTCAAGCAGGCACGGACGTGCAGGCAATGACGGACGAAGAAATGGACTAAAACTACTCACTCACTACAAAGGGACGCTTGTCACAAGCGTCCCTTATGGATAGCTGCATGGAAAACGAAAGGCACGTTTCCCACACAGTTACCCACAACCAAAAACGGACAGCCACTAAATTCATATACGGTTTACCACCGTTCCCACAGCCCTACAACTGCTACTAAAACACAACATGATAGATACATAAAAGGACAAAATTTAGGGGTAGTAATTGAGAGTGTCACTATGCTATTATTAGAGTAGAGCAAATAAGTTTAGATGATTAACGTGGGGTGCGGAATGAAGAAAAATAAACCTTGCTTTATTATATTGCTGTGTGTCCTTTTATGCTCCTTATTTTTGACGAGCTGTGCGAGAGGAGCTGACGTATCTGCCACACACGATTTGTATGCTGACAAGAGTACCTTTCTTGCGCACTCCATTGGAAGTTATGATGTAACACAACGCAGTCGCTCGACTTGGGATATTAGGAGCGGTTCGTGGGGGTGGGATTTAACCAGATATCGGATACACCATTACGAGTGGACTATAGCCTACACCAATCACTTAGGGCAACAGCAGGAATTTACATTTGTTAATTGGGGAGGACGCTTTGAATCTTCACTTATACGTCATGCAGAAGATGTAATTTTGTATCAAGCAGCACAGGAGCTAATCAATACGCATTTTAACGTTCGTCCGCTACCGAGTTTTGAAATCGAACGCACCACTAGACTTAATATTGACGATGCAGAAACCCGCGAGAGTATTTCCAATACAACAACAGGGCTATCTTTGCAAAATTTGACTGTTGCGGAATTAAGCCGCTTTGCAAATTATCAAATAAATTTCTCTGCTTATGCAAGTCCACACTCACTTGATTCATTTGAAAGTTTTTTAAGCGATGCCGCACAACATTTTGGTAAAGAAAATGTGTCAATGCGAATTAATTTTAGAGATTATTATCAACAAGCTGCACAAGGACTCATTGACTCGCATTTTGATAGACGTACTAGGAATCTATTTACAGTAAGGGCGCATCCGTCCACACCTACGAGGCAAGTTACAAGAGGTGGGGATATTGCAGATATTCTTGCAGATATGCTACAGGCAAATGAAATTGTAGCCGAATTAGGTAGATTTCCCGTGTTTCGTATTGGACTTTCAGTTCGTCTAACCCTTGACGAAGTTGATAATCGGTCACTTCGTCCACAATTTGATGAGTTTATAAAAAATGCCGCAAGGTATTTTGGTGAGCAAAATATATCTATCAGTTTTTCTGAGGGAGCTACGTTAAATTATAGCTCCGCAATGGGCGGAGCGGTTTGGAGAGTAGATGGACTTACCGATGCTCATGCGTTTACAGAAGATGGGCAACTAACACAAGTACGGAGAATACAGCCAATACGAAATGGCGAACCAATGTGGGCTATTTCCGATGTTATGGGTATTCATTGGGATAATTCTTTAGAAACATTTGTTATAGGTGTAGACAATGTGTCTATCATACTGTCCCGACGGAATTTAGGAAATCTAATGGGAGGACGTCCACGTTTGCCTTTTACTGGAACACCAGTAGTGGAATGGACGATTGACGGCACCTCATATACGTTGAAACTGTCACCACCACGCAATGCAAGTGACCACGATATTTTAAGTTGGGCAGAGCGTGACACACTAATAATAGATGATGGAGTGTCTACTATTGAAATTTGTTTGGGAACCAATCCGCTAACTGTGACCAAATTTGCAGAAATTACTGGAACAACGGCATGGATAGACGAAAACGCTCGAACGCTTTATGTACAGTGGTAGCAGAAAATGGGAATGGAGTTTGGCTTGCAAAATAAACCAATCTATTGCAATGGCAATTCATTGTAATAATCGAGATTTTGAACAGCCTAGAGCATATTAACACGCTCTAGGCTATTTTTTTGTGGAAAGTTATAAAACACCTTGACAATAAGCGTCTGAAACGCAATAATTCCAATTACTAATGTGATACATAGCACACCAATGATTAAGTAAAAAGTATGTCTACTCGTCATTTTAATTCGCCTCACTCTTCTTGTGTCTAATGATTCGTTCGGTTAGTGACAATATCTCTCCGACATCTCTCGCACCATAAGTTGTCGATAGATTGAGGGATAGATTAAGGAGAGCTCACTCCAATCGCGTCCATAACAACCTCCACGCTCGCATCCAACGAGTGATTAACAACCTTAACAACCTCACAATCAAGCCTTTCCAGCCATTTCTCATGCCTAGGCAAATTCCGACCTGTGAGCAACCCCGAATCATAACCCGCCGCCCACTTGATGAACTCTTTAGTCGATTCATATCTATTGCCGCCCGGCGAAACATCGTTGCCATATCTTTCTATTTCCCTCTTTTTGAGCCGCTCAATTCGTATATCTTGAGGCACATAAACAAAAACCACCAGCTCAAATAAAGGGACAAGCGGATCTCCCCAACCGTCAAGAGAGCCGCTTAAAACCCATTTGTCCTCACTCGCCAAATCCGCATTCATCAACTGTAAACGCTCTTCAATTGGCCGATCCTTGGTAAAAGGTATATCCGTCGGATACCAATAATAATTATCGGTATCAAAATGCTTATATCCCAATTTTTCACTTATTATTTTTGCAATCGTAGTCGTTCCCGAACCTGACGCGCCGAAAATATGTATTTTTTTCTTCATCAAATCTCCCTCAAAAACTCACCCATCAATAAATGCCCCTTATCAAGATAATCCCCGGTCTGACTTGCACTAGCCTCATCAAAGCATCTTCCGGACGCTTCCACACTTCCATCGCTTTTATAATAAGCAAATGGAACCGGCACATCAGTATGTGTCCGTATACTGATAGGAGTTGGATGATCTGGCAGAATCATTATGCTGTACGGCTCGTTGCACTTATTTAGCTCGGCGAGAATAGGCGTAAGCACTTTTTGGTCTATGTATTCGATAGCCAAAATTTTCTCACCAATACTTCCGCGATGCCCACACTCGTCCGGCGCTTCAATATGAAGATAAACAAAGTCTTGAGTCTTTAGCGCATCAAGCGCTGCTGAAACTTTGCCAGCATAGTTTGTGTTTAGTGTGCCTGTTGCGCCTTGGACTTTAATAATATCAAGCCCTGCGCAAAGCCCGATGCCTTTTATCAGGTCAACGGCTGAAATAACCGAGCCCGTTTTTTTATACTTTTCATAAAAAGGAGTGAGCGTCGGTGCTGTTCCTTCGCCCCAGAGCCAAATGGAGTTCGCGACGCCTTTGCCATCGCGTGCTCGCGTTAGATTTATTGGATGCGTTGCCAAAAACGCTTGCGATTTTTTTATAAGGCTGTTAAGTAGCTCGCTATGCTGTCCGGACGGGAATCGGTCGGTGAAAGTCTGCCCTGCAAAGTCGTGCGGCGGATGAGTAATCGCTCCGGGTAACGAGTTGCGAAGAACTAAACAATGACGATAGCTCGTTCCCATATGCAGCTCGACGCCAGGCATGTCCGCTATACCAAGCTCGACTATCAAGTCTGCTATAATAATTCTCGCCTCATCGCTCGTAATTTCTCCGGAAGAATGATCCATCATAATATCATCTTTGATGGTCACTAAATTACAACGATATGTAATGTCATTATCAGAGAGATTTATACCAATACTCGCCGCCTCAAGAGGCGAGCGACCAGTGTGGTAAACTTTAGGGTCATAACCAAGCACGGAAAGATTAGCCGCGTCGCTGCTTGGATGCGTTCCTTTCGGAATAGTACGCACAAGTCCAAGTCGCCCATTTTGCGCAATAAAATCCATATTTGGTGTATTTGCTTTTTGCAGCGGCGTCAGTCCGCCAAGCTCAGGAAGCGGCTCATCGGCCATTCCGTCGCCCAATACGATTATATATTTCATAAACACCTCTTAATTATATGTTCATTGCCCTAAACGAGCCAATCCAACACTTGTCCCTTCATCTCATCCGGTGAGCAAACTGCTTTGTGCTGTTCCTCTTTTTGCGATAGCTCCATCAGCGCCTTGGGAACACTTATCCCACTTATGCTTGATAGCTTAGTGAGCCTTTCAAAATCATCTCCTTCAATGGGCTCTCCAAGCGCGGAAAGCGTACTGTCGGCAAACTTGAAAGGACTTGCGGTACTTGCGATAATAGTATGTGTATCATCGCCGGTCATTTCTACATATTCCTCATGAACCTTTATCGCAACCGCGGTGTGCGTGTCGCTTAAATAGCCATGGCTTTGCCAAACGTCAGATACGGATTTAAGCGTATCGTTATCATCAGCATAATCGGCATGAAAGATATCTTGCATCTTTGCAAGTGCTTCAGGGCTTATCTCGTAACGTCCGGTCGTTGCAAGCTGCTGCATGAGCTCTTTAACTGCTCCATCATCATGATTATAGAGCTCGAACAAGAATCGCTCAAGATTCGACGAAACCAGTATGTCCATTGACGGTGAGAGGGTCACGTGGAAGCCACGATTTTTATCGTATATTCCTTTGCTGATGAAGTCGCTTAGCACATTGTTAGAGTTTGACGCGCAAATAAGCTTGCGGACAGGCAAGCCGCATTTTTTTGCATAATAAGCCGCCAAGATATTGCCGAAATTGCCGGTTGGCACGGCTATGTTTATCAGCTCGCCAACGGCGATGGTTTTGCTTCTCACAAGATTTCTATACGCCCAAAAGTAGTAAGCAATCTGCGGAACAATTCGCCCCCAGTTTATAGAGTTTGCAGAGGAGAGGATGTAACCTTGCTCATTCAGTTGCGCTACGAGTTCAGAATCAGAAAATATACGTTTAACGCCACTTTGAGCATCATCGAAGTTCCCTTTTAAGCCGATTACTTTAGCATTTTTACTGCTTTGCGAAGTCATTTGCAGCTTTTGAACATTAGAAATGCCCGACTGCGGATAGAAAACGCAAATTTTCGCACCCTCGACAGAGCCGAAGCCTTCAAGCGCCGCCGAACCGGTGTCGCCTGAGGTAGCGGTCAAGATAACAACTGTCTTGTCCACCTCTGTTTTTTTGAGAGCGCTCGTCAATAAACGAGGCAAAAGCTGGAGCGCAAAGTCCTTAAAAGCAAGCGTCGGTCCATGAAACAGCTCAAGTATATGCGTATTTTTGTTTAAACTGACAACAGGTGCTGCGTCTTTAGGGAAGTCTTTATATGCAGCTGCGGCAAGCTTGCCGAGCTCCTCACGAGTAAAATCGGACAAAAAGGCTGCTGCGACAAAGCTCACGAGCTCATCATATCTTTCAAAGTTTACTATGGTCTCCAAGCAAATTTCCGGAAAAGAAGTTGGCGCGAAAAGACCGCCGTCGTTAGAAAGCCCTTGAACGATAGCTTCAGTGGGATTGACTTGCTTTTTTGTGTTACGTGTACTTACGAGCCTCATGACGCCCTCCTATTTCAGTATTTTCTTAGGAAACTCCACACGGATAGTCTTTTTTGGGTCAACCACTTGGCACACTCTAGTATCAGCCGCTAAAGACATAAGCATGGCGACTTCTTTAGGCTCGAATTTATATTCGCGTATCAGATACGTTGCCATATCCTCAACCGCCATGTCAAGCGCTACGTCCAAATCAACATGTGACGCGATTGTCATAATATGAGTGTCGGAGAAGAGCATAGGATTTTTAACCTCAGGTTTATTTTTGATAATATCAACCGTAACCGTGACTTTCCCGGCAATTTCTACTCCACAGCCGCAAATTTCGCCATCCGCCATAACCGCGTGAATATCGCCGAGCGAAAGTAGTGCACCCGGAACATTTACAGGAAGGTGTAAAGTTCGACCTTCAGCAATTTCCTTACAGTCCATGTTTCCACCGTGATAATCAGGGACGCCCGTTGCAATATCTTCACCTTCTTTGGGCGCAACACCAATAACGCCGACCATTTTATTAAGCGGCAAATGTATTTTATCGCTAATAATCGCAACATCGTTTTTGATAGGGATAACCCGAATACTATATCCATCAAGCAAATGAGGAATAACGCCCATGTTATCGCTCGCGACATTAACGCCTGCTGCGGCAACTTCGATTTTTTCAATCGTCACACTCAAAATGTCGCCGGGTTCAGCACCTTCAATATAAACAGGACCGGTTGCCGGGTTCACCCTGGAAAAATCTAGCCCGCCAAACTCATCACTTTCAGAACATATTTGATTTTCAAAACAGTCATATGTTTCAAACTCGATTTGACTTTTTGTGGGCACATATAAAGCCGGTTTGTGCGACGCGCTCATTGAATAAACAGAATGTTCCTTGGAAACTTTATACATTAGATCACCTCATAAAATATATCTATATACATATTTTACCATAAGAAAATTACAATGCAAAGCTTTTTGTTGGGGATAGACTGTTCAGAGGACGAGGAGAGCGAATACATCACTATAGTGAGTGTTCGCTTTGAACTTTCGGTAATATTAAGTGCTTTTGGAATGCCCACATTACAACATAAATCCATATAGAAATTCCTGACTCAAAGCCTGTCAATAACCTGTTGACAAAACTACATTTATTGTATACAATGCTTTAAGGTTGTGATTAATGGGTTTTGTAGATTTTACTTAAAGTCATATTAAAAACAAACTAAGACATCATGAAATTGAGAAGCATTTGAAAAAAATGCTGATTTATCACAAATAATATATATACCAGGAGGCAAACCATGACATCATTAACGAAAAAAAACATGCAAGTAATAGGCTCAAACATCAGAAGGGAGAGACTTCTTCGCAGAATGTCGATGGAAGAACTTTCGGACACATTAGGTTTATCGACAGCGTTTATAGGGCTAATTGAAAGAGGGCAAAGAGGCGCGAAGCTCGCTAATTTGATGAAAATTTCCGAGGTTTTTGGCATAACGGTCAACGAATTGGTTTATGACCGCGAGGCGGAAGTTTTAGAAGTCCGTGAGGAATGGGAAGGTCACGAAAAGCCGGTTGAGCAAGAAGAGTTCCTGAAACAACAGAAGAAAAGCGCAATAAACAGCCTTATATATGACTTTAGCTCAGAAGAAATGGAGTTTATCATTGACACAATAAAAGGGCTAAAAGCACTCAAAAGAAGCAACAACAAAAAAGGAAATATCAGCGAAGAAGCTTCAGAGCAAGGCGAAGCAGTAACATACTAATTTAACACTTATGTTTATAGTCAATTAACTCGAAAACCGTCCCATTCTTGCAGTGTTTTTGCTCTGATATTGCATCATAGCAAAAGTTCTAGCAAGCATTGGTACGTTTTTCGGAGTTATTCGACTATAAAAAGGCAAGTGATAAAAATCACTTACCCTTTATATCAACAATCCATATTAAGCGCATTATCAAATCCTAAAAACCAACGTCCACCTCTTTCGACAGCTTTTTCAAAGCCTTCTTCTCAATCCGCGACACATAAGAACGCGATATCTCCAACAAGTCCGCAATCTCACGCTGAGTCAACTCATCACAATCACTAAGCCCATAACGAAGCTCAATAACCGTCCTTTCCCGAGGAATAAGCACTTTCCTAAGCTTATCATAAAGAGCCGCAACCCGCATTTTAAGCTCAATCTCATCCTCAATACTCTTATCCATATCGGCCAACTTATCCTCAATCTTAACCTCGTTACCATCACCATCTATGCCAATAGTGTCCTGAAGAGAAATGTCATAGCTGAACTTTTTATTGGAGCGAATGCTCATTAGGATTTCGTTCTCTATACACTTAGCCGCATAGGTAGCTAACTTCGCCTTATGCCCCAGTTTATACGTATTAATGCCCTTGATTAGCCCGATTGTGCCGATGGAAATTAGTTCGGCGGCGACATCGGGATTTTGGTTTGAGTATTTTTTGGAAATGTGTGCTACTAATCTTAGGTTGTGGACGATTAGCTTGTTTTTTGCCTCGCTATCGCCGTTGTTGTGATATGCGTTTAGATATTTTTCCTCTTCTTCTTGAGTGAGTATTGGAGGGAACGAATTACCGCCGGTTATATATGATGTGAGTGTGAAAAGTGTTGAAATTATGAAAAACACGCAAACTCCCCCATAATACGTTGTTATATAACGTATGATGATGGGAGGTTTTTGTGCCTGTATAAAATATTTTCTAAATAAATACAACGGTAATGCAACGATTTCAAAAATTTGCTGTCTATATAGATAACAAACAAAATTAAAGATCAAGGGGGCAATTTTATGTTTAGACTAATTTCTGATAGTGGTTGCGATTTATCTATGGAGGAAAGGCAAAAGTACGACGTCAATGTTGTGCCGTTCTATATTACATTTGACCAGGAAACGCATTTGAAAGAAGGCGTTGATATATCGACAGAAGAGTATTTTAACCGTCTTTTGGCAGAAAAGAACCTTTTTCCAAAGACCTCTCAGCCTAGTCCGAGTGATTATATAGACGCATATACTCCGCATTTGGAAGCGGGCGAGGACATAGTTTGTTTAACAATATCATCAAAAGTCAGCGGTACATATAATAGCGCGACGCTTGCCGCAGAGATGCTTGGCTCGGACTATCCTGAGTGTAAAATAGTCGTGCTGGATTCGTTGAACGGCAGTATAGGGCAGGGGCTTATTCTTAAAGAGTTAATAAAAATGCGTGATGCAGGCTACTCACTTGAAGAGGCTGTTCGCATAGCAGAAGAGGTTATAAAAACTACGAAGACGTACTTCACGTTGGATAGCTTGGAGTATTTGAAAAAAGGCGGCAGAATCGGTCCAACGACGGCGCTTGTAGGCGGAATTTTAGGGTTGAGACCGGTGCTTCATCTCGTGGATGGAGAAATTTCCCAGCTTGATAGTGTACGCGGAAGCAAAAAGGTGATGAAGTTAATGACGGAGGCGCTTACAGAGACGCTTAAAGATGAGTTGCAAAGCATAAGCTTGTGCATAGGGCATATATTGCGTAAAGAAGACTCAGAAGCGTTTAAAGATAGCTTAGAAGAATCGTTAGGCATGGAAATGCCTGATCAAGCGGCGGAAATCGGCGCGGCAATAGGGACACACGCAGGCCCCGGAGCATTGGTTGTTTCATACTGCAAAAAATATAGCAGCTTTGTAGGATAAGGAGGGAAATCATGAATAATTGGTATATAATAGCTCAAATTTTAGGTGTGATTACGATTGCTTTTGAATTTAGCTCGTATCAAATTAAGGATAAATCCAGGTATTTTCTAGTCACGGGGATCGGCAGCTTCTTTTGGATGGCAATGTTTGTATCTATAGGCCTTGCGACAGGGATGGACACTCAGCAATCGCTTATTATCGCGGCAACCTATAGCACATTTAGGAACTTGATATTCTATAAAATATTTTCTGTAAACACGCCCGAGAGTAAAGAAAGAGGGCTAAATTTCTTACTTATTATGATAGGCGTTGCGCTGGTCGCGGGAGTTCTTGCGATCACTAACGCGCCGGAGCAGGTTAGATGGTTACATGCGCTTGGTCTTTTTGCGGCGTTGGGCTTTGTAGTCGGGCAGTACTTACCGGGCGTTCATTATGTGCGTGTATCGGTTGTTATTTACGCTGTCGTGGTCATGATGACGCAGACGCCGCTAAACATTTTGGAAGGCGATTTCCGTTGGAACATAATGGGAATCATGATTGAGCTTGCCAAAATAGCGTCAGTGGTGGTATTCTATATACGATACTCGTCTGAACCTAAGACGTCGCAGCTTAGATTTGCAAAGCCTTAGCGCGGAGGTGAAAACGATGTTCGATTACAAGTTTGATGTGCAACTACTGATTGATGGCGATAATCTTTCAGAGGATAGCATAAGCGAATATATTACAAACTACATTGATGGCGATAGTTTGCTTGTCGTTGGCGATGAGGAGTTGGTGAAAGTTCACTTTCATACAAACACGCCGTGGAAGGTTCTTGGATACTGCTCGTCATTGGGCGATATTCACGATATTGTTATTGAAAATATGATTCGGCAGGCGAATGGGCTTAATGGATAGTTTACAAAACGCGTCTGAAAGCAGGTGATAACTTTGGAAGACACGAAAATACTCGACTTATTCTTTGAACGCAACGAAGAAGCGTTAGACGAAACGCGTCAAAAGTACGGGAAAAGGCTCTTTCATCATGCGATGAATGTTCTACATAACGCCGAAGATGCGGAGGAGTGCGTGAGCGACACAATATTCAAGGCGTGGAAAGTGATCCCTCCAAGCAGACCTTTAATGTTTGGCGCATTTCTAGCAAAGATTACGAGAAATCTTTCCATCAACAAGTGGAAGTCGCAAAGAGCCAAACGCCGCGGCGGCGAAGAAGTGGATTTACTCCTTGATGAGCTAACAAACTGCATTCCTGAAACGGACTTGGGCGTTCCCGAAGCAGAATACGAGTCAAAACTTGTCACGGAAGCGATTAATAACTGGCTTGGCTCAGCTGACCAAGTGGTTAGAGTGATATTTATAAGGCGATACTTCTACGGAGAAAGTATCGCAGACATATGTAAGCGC
>Ga0123355_10012939_pt1 | contig 12956 bp, 10 predicted proteins | sample TergutEmb28metaG_3_FD_89872 | JGI IMG/M metagenome (GOLD analysis project Ga0123355, IMG submission 89872) | Embiratermes neotenicus P1 segment gut microbial communities from Petit-Saut dam, French Guiana - Emb289 P1 | ecosystem: Host-associated > Arthropoda: Insects > Digestive system > Gut ... | reverse complement strand
GCCACCTGAAACTGATACAGTAACCTCACAATAGATGGCTCTATATATCCCTCAGAGCATTTTGCATTTGGCGCGGTCTTTGTATGTCAGGCCGGAAACTTATGGACCCACCTACGTAAATGTTATGCACCTTGCACCTCAGAACCTGCAGTTTGTGAAGTCCAGTGACTAGCAGTGCTTTTATCGACAGCATTGTCCCCATATATATTTTTTAAACACTTGTAAATGTTTGTTACTGATCCCTTCTCTACCACAGAAAATGCAGTAACAGCCCCTGTTTAAAGTGCACATCAGCATACCATGCTGTTTTGGTGAACCCCTTTTCACGCACAAGAAAACATATTGTTCCATGGCACTGCAGTAGCAAGTGAGACATTCAGAATTAACCACAGAGAGGACTGGAGACATTTTGTGTTGATTTTGACTGAAGTATAGAAAGTGTTGCAAAACTATTTTGGCAACCTTTGTATTTTTTGTTTTTTTTTGTGTGTGTTTGTGTGTTTTTTTTTTTTTGTTTTTGTTTTTGTTTTATAATTTCTGTTGCTTTAATTTTGCTTACACTTTGACACTGTATAACCTAAATACAGTTAATGTGTTTATACAGATAACTACTGTGCTCATAAATCTTCAGAGCATTTTTTGTTGCAGTGTAGTATTTTTAAACATATGGCACTAGGACCATTTTAAAGAAAGTTAGCCTCAGAAACAATGGGAATGGAATATAGATGTTTATTTTGTGGTTGTATACTGGATTTTTGGATTTTGGTACTCCTACTGCTGGTATTATTGTACTTGTTGCCCCATTAGACAGTTAAATGCTACAGTTTTAGATCATGCAGAAAGATGACATCTTGTTTTTATTATCCAGCTTGTCAGTCTTAAGATGGAAATTATTGCATTATAAACTGGAGAAGTGTGTCTGTGTCTGTAACTGTGTGAATAATGCACCACTTGGGAGTTGAGTGTAAGGAATTGGTATTATGTCTGTTACTGGAGGCAGAAGAAGTCACTGCCCTACAGAGGTGCACAAATCCCAGGCACCTGGTTGCTCATGCAACTAAATATTGTACTGTGGTGCCCATCATTTTAACCGATTACTGCAGTTTTTGCTCCCTTACATACCAAGATGTGTGTCATTTAACATGCACTGAGCTGATTGTGCTTGATGATGATGAGGTGCACAGATGATGTGGAACTAGCTTCATATGACCGTTCTGGTGCCTAAAATGTGGAAGTGGCTCTAGATTTTAAAAAATGTGTGAACCCCTGTTGTACTTTACCATGTTCATTGAAGTGGGACCTTTGTTCTGAGTTTGTGAAGTCAGTATGTTCTGAATGAGTTTGTAATGAATGAGGAACAGAGAAAATTGTGTGAAGAGAAATTTCACAATTAATTCTTCATAAATTATATTCTTAGGAATATTGGATCAGAAAGGTTGTCTTGAAGACAGAGGCAGCAGGTTTCTCCAAAACATCAGTAAATATCTACCAGATTGTATGGTATCACACAACAGAAGGCAGTACTCTTTATAGTCTCTTGTTCTTGCAGGTGTTTGCTTCAGAGGCGGCATGGACAGTGACAGATGAAGCCATTCAGATCCTTGGTGGCATGGGTTTCATGAAGGAATGTGGCCTGGAGAGGGTAATGCGTGACATTCGGATATTCAGAATTTTTGAGGGAACCAATGACATCCTGCGGCTCTTTGTAGCTCTCACAGGTTCTGTATACAGCAATTTTTACAGTTAGAAAACATTTTTAATATACTCCCCTCCTTCTTTCATAAATTTAATTAATTCAATCCATGATATGGGATGCGGTCTTCCTTGAGACGCTGACAGTTATTCACTGGGCAAGAATGTTATGCTCCTATGAAACCCAAGTGCCCATAACTGTGTTCACTGAAGCCCAGTTTGGACATTTTACAGAATCCTTTCAAACCAGGCTATAATAATGCATTCTGTAAGATATAAGAATCTGTGTTAGTAACATGTTTTAGTATTATCTTCCCATTAGCACCTAGCACTCCTAAGTGGTTTCAGTCTGATTCATGATAGTAATGTCCTAATAGAATAAACATTGTGAAAAAAATCAACCTATGTGAAGTGTAACATAATGTCAGTAAATAACCGTGAATATGAGCACGCAGCAGTGGTTAAGTAATCATGAAATAACTTGAGGGAGGGGATAACACTTAACCAAGTAAGGGGAACAAAAACAGAAGCATGTACATGTAGTTGACATGGCCTGCTAGACAAATAACCTGCAACCATGTACCAGGTACCACAGAAATGCAACACACCCACAACAAAATGCAGGAACTACAACCAACAAGATCCAACATAGGACACATAGAACAGGGCCACAAATAGTGACAGGGTAAATAGAATGGAAAATGCAGTATAGAACTAGAAGGGAAGAAAGGTGCTGCACACGCAGTACATAGGTATGGCCTCCTAGACCAATCATGCAACCACAGACCATTTCTTTGAGGTGTGGCATCCTCGTGTGTATCAAAATACAATATGGTATGCAAGGTAGTAAAAACGCAACTATAGATATATTTGTAGCATAAATGGCTAAAGCTAGCAACTACATGTTTTGCTTCTGTAATGGTGATCATCAGGTTGTACAGTACTTAGTGTAGAATAACTATACAATATGCAGTGCAACAATATGGTTTGATGGTGAGATCTTGATCACCATAACAATATAATATACAGAAGTGTTCTAGTATATGTAATATCTATATATAGTCGGCACTGCAAGCTGTGTGGCGTATGGCCGAACAGAAAATAACCATTTATAGGATTTACTACACTGCTCCACCCATGCTGATAGTGGATACTGCTCTACGTAAACCCCACCCCGTAGGACTACCACCAGGTGCATACCACCTTGACCCTGCCACCACTTTATATCTCCATCAGGTGTTTGCACCTATGCAACACAGCACCGACATACCCACGGGCGTTTCTGTTCGGCCGTACGCCACACAGCTTGCAGTGCCGACTATATATAGATATTACATATACTAGAACGCTTCTTTATATTATATTGTTATGGTGATCGAGATCTCACCATCAAACCATATTGTTGCATTGCATATTGTATAGTTATTCTGTGCCAAGTATTGTACAACCTGATGGTGGCCATTACAAAAACTGAAACATGTAGTTGCTAGCTTTAGCCGTCTTTGCTACAAATATATCTATAGTTGTGTTTTGACTACCTTGTATACCATATTGTACACAGACCATTCAACAAACTGATGCACTGGCTTCACAGCAAGATAAGTGAACTATAATCAGCATGTAACTGACCAGCAAGAGCCAGCACAGAACAGCTGCATTTAATAGTAACAGACTTACTGAAATAGATGGATATGACAGTGAGTGCAGTAGTAACAAAGGGAATAGAGAAATTCAATATAATATTAGTGGGCAGTGGAAAATGGGTATGTACTGACAAAAAATAATACCGCAGCAGGTACCGTAGTATACAAGCAGTCCCTGGCTTTCGTACACAATTTTTTCCTGAAACACTTATGAAAGTTGAGGAGTATGCTTATATGTTATAATGGGGGTTCTGTTCCCATTGCTTAAAAAGTACATAAAACCCCTATTTATGGGCAACAAACATAACACATGTAGCAGCAATTGCAGTACATTTGTGCATGAATTCAACCAAAGGTAAATGTTAATGTTCCTGCTGTCACATGAGACAATATCCTGCATAATAATTATGGCTATGTAAGGGATGATCAGTGAAACTAGTAAGCCATTAGTGACTGTAACAGCTTTGTTGGAAACTGGTTTATACAGCTGCTTTACAGTACAGTGACCATATTCTACATGCAAATTACATATTACCACCATCATGATGTAGGTCAGCTGTCTTCCACCAGGTTGCTTTGGTAGGAGAGCCAACAACAAAGAACATGGGCCTAACCACAATCAGCCGAAATTGAAACTCAAACATCCGCACGAATGTCAGAGTTGTCATTTGGATTACAAAATATAAACAATATAAACAAACTTACCAGAGTTATGTCTTGCATGAAATTATACTTATTTTACGTTCCTCTTCTGGCTTTTTTTTTTTTCGTGGCTCGATAGCCTTAGTGGGCCTAGGCCTCCTCATTTTTGAGGCTTCATGATAACACTTGGGCGTGGATTGTGCGGGGTTACTCTACACTTCAGTCACCGGTGAGTTCACTAGCAGCTTTTAAATTCACTGGTGCCTAAATCCCAGTAGTGCAGTTGAAGACTCTTCAAATTTACTCGCTGCTCACTGGCTAGTATACTATTCCGCTTGTAAACTTGCTGAGTGTAATTGATACAGCCAGTAAGTACCTTGTGATAAAACACTAAATTTCTTCAGTTCATCTCTGAGATGTCAAACCATGAACTAAAGTGCTACTAGCTGACTGCCCAGTCTTTTCATTCCTACATGTAATAGACATAGCTAATTTATTCACTGCTGTCTCACTAGCTGGTGATTGAACTCACTGGTGAGTAGTGTATAAAGTAGCCTTGTGTAATCCCCACCTTAGACACACCACACCAGTAGGACTGCTCTGAACGAGTGATTGGCCCACTGCAGAGACCTCTACCTGACAACACACCACACTCATAAGAGACAGACATCTATGCCTCCATTGAATTTGAACCTGCAATCTCAGCAAGTGAGTGGTTGCAGACCCACGCCGTAGAATGTGCGGCCACTGGGATTGGCTTTTCTGGTATTTAGTAGACACATAATACAGTTTGGGACTCAGTTTTCGAGCGCCACTCTGTGATAGCTTGAAATGTTTGTTCGTCAGCTGTGTACGAGTGTTCAGATTCAACGTATGAAAGATAGATTAGAGGTGAGAATTTATTAATATATGAAAGTCAAATATCCGAAAGTCTAGGACCACCTGTATTTACTTTGCTTGCCATACATGTAGAAAATACATAGTGTAGTGAATGCTGAAGACTGTGCTAATAGAAGTATCTAAACGCATATGACTGGAATAAAGTGAGGAAGCTTAGGAAGGCCTTTGGCTATTCAGTTACACTCATTTATCCTTTAAATGACCTATGTTTGCATATGCAGATGTATGTAAAATAAGTAAAATAAATAAATAGAAATTCATGTAATATATTTAGGCAACAAGGAAATTTACTGAATTTTTAAGACATGCTATGTAATATCTGTTTTATTTTCTATAAAATGCTGTTTATTTCATAATTTTATCTTTTTCTCTTCTAATAATACATTTTTCATAAACCTTGTGCTAAAATTTAAATACCAACCAAGTCATTCAAAAATGAAACATATATTATTTTGATACAAGATAGTAGATGTACATATAACCTAATATTGAGGTGCATTTGGATTTTATTGTCCTGGACTGTTCTCAGATTTAATCCTTTGTGGTCACACTTTCTGTTGTTATTCATAATTTTACATACATTACCCAGTGTTATTATTAGGGTCTGTTGTTATATTTCTTTGAAGAACTTATTTATTTTGGCATAGATCTAGTTGATGTTAAACTTATCAGTCATGATAAAGACAGTCCTGTTACATGCCAAGAAGGCACAGAGGGGAGGTAGAGGTTCAGCTGTAACCATATTCAATCCTGGCACTAGAGGGGGGTGATCAGTGCCACACCCTGACTGCTTTATGCCTGGGAAAGAAAGATAGCTGGTACTCATTGTACAGGAGGCTGGGTGGGTATGGAAGGTCTTGCAGTGGATTTTGAACCCCACACCATCCAACCTGCCTTTTGTTGCTGTACAAACTGCCATCTCACCCACCAATTTATCAGTCACACACAACTAAAATTCTGACCCTGTTTAAGTGTTTTGTAATTGCTGACATAGAAACAATATTTCATATATCAAAATTGGTCTTTGTATTATTGAAAGCATTGTACCATGTCCATGCCTGTTCTCCATGACATTACACATGCATCGTGCACGTCCACCAACTGGTAATGAGTTCCTACTGCTGCAGCACCCTGCACCTACAAAAATTCAATCACACTACATATTTCAATATTTTAACTTGGTTGCAGTAGGTCTGCCATCTTGGAACTAATTGTATGGCAATAAGACATGCATATGGTTCTCTTCCGTCACTGTGTGTTGACACTGACATTGTACATGTGCCTGTTGCATTGTGGAATCTGTGGTTGGATGATGGTATTGTGTGAAACATGCTGTTACCTTCGCTCTGAAATGGCCTCATATATCAGTATCCATTTTACTTTGGTTCCTGACTCATGACTGTGTGAGACATGGACATGAATGGCATTTTTGATTGGACTCAGTATAGGGTCCAGTGGGTGGCTTTTGTGAACATTTTGATGAAACTTCACATTCCATGAAAGCAGGGAATTTATTATGTGATTAACTCTCAGCTGTACATTTCACTCCGTGTACCAGGGAATAAGTTCATGTTTATTACTCTTGTTAACCATAAATGAATCAGGGGAGAATCAAGGGATGGACATACTTGCAGATTATTAAGAGGCTTGTAAGAAGGGAACATAGTTTACAAACTTGAATGTTCTGTTATAGGAATACAGTTTGCTGGAGTACATTTACGAGAGCTCCAGAAATCATTCAAAAACCCAGCAGCAAACCTAGGACTCATCTTTGAGGAAGCAACAAAGCGAGCCATTCGATCAGTTGGTCTTGGCAGTCCACCTTCTTTGTCAGAATATGTGCACCCAAATCTTTTGTCTTCATCTGCCCTTGCAGCGAAGGCAAGTACCAAGTTCCCCTGTACCATGTGCAGAATACATGTTATAGTACATGAGCAGATTGACATGTAGCAAGGGTGGCCACACACTTAATGCATATTGTTTTTCATCTATTGAGACAGAGTTTTCATCACTACTGTAGATACATATGTTTTATTGATGGGTTCTGTATTGTTTGTGGTGGTAGGCTGTATGGGATCATTTTATTATCCCATTAACATAATGGTTAGATTTCTCAAAATATGAACAAAAAATAAAATTGAACATTACAAAGTTATTGAAAATTGTTTATGTGTTTTGTCCTTTTGAGGGGCAGGGATAAGAAAACTATATTCGCTTTCTTCCTGTGCTGTTTCATCGGTGTATACCAGTTGGTTAATATAACCATGACTTAGTCAGTTCTGCTGCATCATCTTCAGGTGGATACAGGTTAAATATTCAGTTTGGTTTTGTCAGAATTTTGGTTATTGTTCTGCAGCAGATATTCACTGTTGTTATTCCCCACTTGAATGTTGACTGCATTTTCTTGTATGTGTCTTGTGTGTAGTACCATCTCTGCAGAGGTTCGTAAACCTTTTGCCTACAGGATGTTATGTGTTTCTGTGTAGTAATTTCTTTGCCTGATTTCAGAATTATTCTTTATGAATAGACATGACATATTTTATTGCCTGTAAGATTGAGCCTTGATCTTCAAGAAGATAATTCCTCTGTGTTACACCCTGATTTAATATTATTGAATGGATGCTGTCTTCTCTGCGAGGAGCTTTCCAGGAGACTCCATAGTTGAACTTGAGCTGTTGTTCCAGAATTTTATAAATTTACATTCACTGTAGTATAAGACATCGAAATTTGATGTACTGTATTTGTAGAGGTGTGACCATGAAATTTTCACTTCTGTAGGTTACACTGAATATGAAACTGAGATATTGTGTTTCTAGCCATATTGTTATTTTCAGTTTTAATGAAGTAGATACCCAAATAAGAGTTGCTCATGTACTCATACTCTTCTAATGTCAGGTCTTCAAAAGGGTTGTGTTGTGATTTTTGCCTCATGTGACCATATTACTTTATCTTACTTTGTCAATAATTTGAACAACTGTTCTGGTAGTGCTTTTGGCTTAAGGTCATACTGAATATTCTGGTGTCAGGTTTTGCCTGTGTTTAATTTCTTAGTAATCCATAAAAAAATTTATGGCCTTTAATATGCATACCTTTGATTCAAGTATCAGCTCCGTATGCCAAAACAGGGAGGGAATATGTTTCATGTAAAGGTTCATCTTTGGGCCCAACCATGAACCCATTTAGTGTATTTAATATCGTTATAATTGTTATGACTTTCGTCTAATATTCATTTATTTATTTTGGATTTTTACTAATTTTTCTTGCAGAGTATTCAGTCTTTTGGGCAGGCAGTTGAGGCTACACTGATAAAGTATGGACGTGGTGTTGTGGAAGAGCAGTTTGTGTTAAATAGGCTTGCGAGTGCAGCCATTGACACATACACAATGATTGTAGTTCTGTCTCGAGCCACCGAAGCACTGCAGAGCGGCCTTCCCTCTGCACCCGTCCAGGAACTCATGACCAAAGTTTGGTGTGATGAGGTAAGAATTTGCATTTATTCTGAACAACAGTAGTTGGTGCAATTTTATCCTACTTTAGACATTATTGATATGTTCCCATATGTGAGTGTACTGTCTTATTGCCTCAGTACTTCCCAATAAGAACTGAAGCATTTCCTGCTACATAGCATGTTCTGTTAAACATACAAGTGTGATAGCTGGTGCCTCTTACAGACTTTGGAATGACAGTGGGGGTTTTATGGTTTACTTTCAAACTTACGAGGTTAGGGAAGAGGGTAACAATTCATATAACAGTTATATCTGCTCTAGAGCATGTATGAATTGAATTGGGTAGATGTGACAGGTCCCATTTGTAGCTGCTATTACTGTAGACTGTAATGCCAAGGGACATACCTGAGACTAGCATATTGCTGCCATTCTGTGGTCCCATTTATAGCTTCTGACAGCTCTTTATTTTTTACATAATGACAATCCTCAGGCTTTTGTATGCTGTATGGTTTTACAGTGTTCAGTGATATATGGAGATTTTTGGCACACCAGTAATGCACCTGACTTTTGGTGTGTATCTAAGTTGGTTTAGTGGGCCGGGTAGCTCAGTCAGTATAGCGACTGACTACGGGCTGGACGGTCCAGGATCAAATCCTGGTGGGGACGAGATTTTCCGCCCATCCAGACTGGTCCTGGGGCCCACCCAGCCTCCTGTAAAATGGGTACCGGCTCTTTCCCAGGAGTAAAGTGCGGCCACGGCATGCTGCTGACCACTTACCCCCTTCTAGTGCCGCGGTCATGGAAGAGTAGAGCTGTACCTCTACCTATCCTCTGGGCCACACCGGGTGTGTATGGGATCACTTTACCCTTACCTTTTATCTAAGTTGGTTTACTGGCTGTCCTTGCCAAGGGTTGTTATAGTTCTGCTCAGTATGTGTAGGTGAATAAGGAGATGGTACCTGGAAATAAGTAACAAAGCATTCTATCTCACTCTGCCACTTCTCTTCTCATTTGTTACCTAGTAGCCTCCATATTTTATATTTTATCATTAAATGACCTCACTGCTGCTCTGCCAACCCTGTACATTTTGAAAGGGTGAAATAATAGGGCTAGTACTTGAAATGGGTTTGTCTGCTTTCTGTTTTATCCTTTTATACAGTTTGTATGGTCTTTCGCTTATCTTCTGCCTTCTCGAATAACCACTGTAATGTCATCAGTTACAAGGTAAACTTATACTTGTACATAACAGCTTACACAGCAAGAGTGAAATTAATGGTAAGTTCTATACTGTTACAGGCATCTGAACGAGTGGCTCAGAACTTGGAGTCACTTCGATCTAATCAAACACTTGAGAACTTCTCAAGGCTTAGTACCATTGCCAAGAATGTTTGTGATAATGGTGGCCTTGTTCACATCAATCCACTGAACTTTTAAATGTCCTATCCTTGTCAAGAAGGTAAGGGGTCCACACACATTGCAGTTTGTCTTGCAAAGAGTTACTGTTTTTGTATCTTGTTTGACTGTGACATATATTTGTTCCATTTTGTTTTACTTTTGTTGTTGCACTGGTGTTAACTACTCTTGTGCCATCGTATGTTCTTTTAACATTTTAATTTTCATGCATATTCAAATAATGTAAAAGTAAAAGGTGCTAAGAATGCAAGATAATAACTAGAGAAATAGTACAACTTGAAGTAATGATTTTAATATTTAGAAAAAATCTCATTCCTTAAAAAATGCCATGAAAAGGTTAGTATTTTTATGAGCAGCAAATGGGCTAATGAAGTTACCAGAATGTGGCTGTTTCCAGACTGGATACATGCACATGCCTTATCTACGTTTGCAAACAGTGCTTGCTGCTTGCTGATTTTTGCATAGCACCATTTTGTTAAAAAAAAAAAAAGTTGTGAGTTTTGCAATTTGGTTGTGGTATATGTTTGTGTAAAGCTCTCTCTCTCTCTCTATATATATATATATATGAGACAAGGTTGTGAGTACTAGTTTATTTTCCCCAGGGTCAAGTAGTCTGGGCTGAGTGCTGACCACCTACCCCCTCAGAGTCAAGTATGGCTATAGCTATACCTCTGCCTCCCCTCTGTACCTCATTGGCATCTAATGGTACAGCTGTACCTTTTTATAAGATGAGGTTACAGTATTTTAAAAAGATATAATCATGGGTGTATTTGTGAACATGCACACTCATGTTTGTATCTAGTTAAAATAACTAATTTTGTCTTACAAGTTCAAAAAGCTGTAAACCCAACACCAGTTCCTGTAGTAGTATTTTTGTTTGTGCACTGAGTAAAGACAGAGAAAATAAGGTGTGTGATATGAAGGCATGTGAAATTATTAGATTTAAGTATTTGTGTTCACTGTGGTCATGCCTTCCTGTGGCATGTCCATCACTACTAAGTAACATTTCTGGAGTAGAATGATGAACATTTGAGGAGTTTTTGTGCTACAAATACATCTGGGGGGTTTTGCTTTTTAATAAGCAAAATTATTTTTTCTACCATTTAGCATATAATGTTAATAGTTGTATGTAGAATCATCAGTGAATCACATTTTGGCCACTTCCACAGATCTGATACTGCATGAATGATAACGACTTGAATGTAACTCAGTGCTTATAAAATCTGATGAATTTTGCCCTGCCAATAAAACTGTTATGGAAGAAGTTTCTTTTGGGAATGTTTGTGATATGAATAAAATACAGCACACTGGGGGTCAGCTGTGTTTCCATCCTGAGATTAAGGGCTACCTATTCTGTGTTGCTTTTTAGATGAAGTTAGTTGTTATTGTTGGGAATAGGAACCTAGCAGAGGTGGTTTATACATATGAGGACAGAAAACAATGGTTTAATGAATTGCTTAACACCGAAGACAGCTTTCGCATGCAGAAGACCTCCAGAAATATAAGAATGACACATCAATCATACACACAAAGATGAGTGATTGATTATCTGAGTCTGTTTTTGTTCCTGCTCCTTCATATGTAGTGTATCCTGTTTTACCAGACACTTGATGGTCCTCCAGTAAATACAGCCATGATGGTGCTAAACCACGGTCATAAACTACTGCAGCCACACCTCCAAAATGTAATAGAAATATGAAATATTTTAAATGCGTCTTCCATTCCACTCCATACTTCTGACTTTGTTATAGAAGCCCTAATTAACCCTTTTATATTGGAGGTTGAGCACACTTGATTTGTAGAGTGCTTTTAAAAAACCAATATTGCTGTAAGTTGTTGTCAGTAACATGCAAAGAAATGTCAGGTGTTTAAATTCTCATCACTTTCAGATTACCCTTGGCATATAATTCTAATGTGAAAGGGTGAAGGTCACTGATTCATTTTATATGATCATTGATTCCTACTCTTTACATAATTCGTAGTAAAGATATGAACAACCTTCATGGTGTAGTGTTTTCACACTTGTGCCATGTGGTCGAAAATACAGCACAACCTCTACCTATTATTCCCATATGGATCACTTTCTCACAATTATCGTTCATTCCTTTCAGACACGTTAAAACACTGTATTATTATATAGCTGAGTGCCTTTTAGGTTGGGTTGGCTATTGAAAAGCTAAAAAGTCACATATCACCAGGCATTGATCAAATACCAGCTGAATTTCTGTAAGATCCATAAACTTATTATTTCTATTTGGAATAAGGAGGAATTGGCTGAGGAGTGGAACAAGTCGATCATTGCACCTATCTATTAGAAGGGCGATAAACAGATTGTAGTAATTAAATGGGCATATCACTTTTGCCAATTACTTACAAAATTATATCCAATATTCTGTTGTCAAGGTTAACTCCATATGCAGAGGGAATTATTGGGGATCACCAATGTGGATTTCGACGCATCAGGTCAACTACTGATCATAGAGACTTCAAGAAAGCTTATGATTCGGTTAGGAGGGTGGTCTTGTGTAATATTCTCATTGAGTTTTGTATCCCCATGCAACTGGTAAGGCTAATAAAAGTGTGTCTGAATGAAACCTGTAGCAGAGTCTGGGTAGGCAAGAATTTGTCTGACATGTTTCCTATTAGGAACGGTTTGAAACTAGGAGATGCTTTATCACCATTGCTTATCAACACTGCTTTAGAGTTTGCCATTAGGAGGGTTCAGGTAAACCAGGATGGCTTCAAATTAAATGGTACATGTCAGCTTTTGGTTTATGCTGATGGTGTTAATATATTAGGAGGAAGCATACATACTATAAAGAAAAACACAGGAGCTTCGTTAGTCAGTAGAGGGGAGATTGGTCTAGAAGTGAATGCTGATAAAAGTAAGTACATGACTGTGTCTTGTGATAAGAATGCAGGATGAAGTCACAATATAAAAATTGATAACAGTTCCTTTGAAAGGATGTAAGAGTGCAGATATGTGGGAACAGCCTTAACAAATCAGAATTCTATTCAGGAAGAAATATGAGCCAATTGAAATCAGGGAATGTGTGCTGTCATTCGGTGCAGAATCTTTTGTCTTTTAGTTTGCTATCCAAAAATTTAAAGATTAAGATATACAGAACTATAATGTTGCCTGTTGTTTTGTATGGGTGTGAAACTTGGTCGCTCACATTGAGGGAGGAATGTAGGCTGAGGGTGTTTGAGAATAGGGTGT
>Ga0123355_10012938_pt1 | contig 12956 bp, 11 predicted proteins | sample TergutEmb28metaG_3_FD_89872 | JGI IMG/M metagenome (GOLD analysis project Ga0123355, IMG submission 89872) | Embiratermes neotenicus P1 segment gut microbial communities from Petit-Saut dam, French Guiana - Emb289 P1 | ecosystem: Host-associated > Arthropoda: Insects > Digestive system > Gut ... | reverse complement strand
TTGCACGGAACAAAAATGAAAATAATTAGTGCCCAACAAGCAAGGACTTACAACAACTATAAGAACACCAAAGAGAAGTTGCTCAAAACCAACGCGGCCATATGGTTCAACAAAATGTGTATAGTGAAAGGACTGAAACCAAACTACATCCACATCAAAATCAACGGGAAAACAGTTATATATAAAACAGTGCAAGTAGTTGGACCATATTTACAATGAATATCAGCATTTATACAGCGAAATGCTTACGACGCGTTCCTTAGATACCTGTATTACAATATTGCACTTAACAAACCGGTGTACTGGGGCCAATATATAAATATTTAGGGGGAAATTTTGTGATTTTTTTTTTTTTTACTTTAGTTATTAATAATTCGCGAAACAAAGTAACATGAAGGTGAAATGTTGTATCATACGGATGCTAAGCGACCGACATTTTGGTAGGCCAAAACCCAAATACACCGATGAGGGCAGTATAAAAGCTACCAGAAGCGTGGTTTTGTAGAATAAGTGTAGTGTCTGATATGTGCGAGGTTTTGCAGTACGTGCATGGAAACGGAAGTAGATTTCAGAATTTTTTTACAGCACCAGGCTAGCTGAGGACATCAGAAAAACGATGTGAAACGAATTGTGTACCGTCATAGAACATGGTGTGTTAGTGATAGTGTTGGACAATTTTTGGTTAGTGGAGTTCTTTTTGCGAAGTTTGAAGTGGCTGCCTGTTCGTAATCACAGTGCAGTAATAACCAGTCATACGTTATTTATTAATTTGTTTACCACTCGTTTGTAGCGAGCTATTTGGATCTTTTGGCAAAGATCGATGTGTTTTTTAAACAAAAAAAGTATTTTTACTGATAAATCAGTGGACTCTGTAGTGATGGTTCGGATACATGAGCCATTGTGACTGTATAAATACATATCAAGCAACTTTGGCAAAAAAAGAAGGGAAAAACAACGCGATTTCAAACCTGCGGCCGGTTATCTTTTTCTGTCATTGAACTCCGCATAGGACCGAATGTGTGTCATGCACGAACGCGAGACTTTTTGAAACTTCAAACCTGTTACTGTGGGTAGCAAAACCATCATTTCGTTTATGGGATTCTTGAGTAGGATTTCATACCGGCTTAAAACCCAAAAGTTGGGATCTCTACTTCTTTATCCATTATTTTTGGTCTTTTTCTTGTTTTGGTGTATGGGAATTGTGATTCTGTATTTCATAAATTTAGATTCTTAGTAGCAGCTGGCCCATCACTTAGTGTTACATTCTTAAGAAAGTGTTAACTTTCAAAACGTAGTGCTTGTTTTATGCACCACCAGATTCAACATTCAACATTCCGCCCACACAGTGTATTTATGTGTTTTGTGTGGATCTCAGAACAAACAGCGATTATTTCCCTATACAGCGTTAACTGCTTGGTATTTATAACCGAGACGGAGTGTGTTTACTACGCGGTACGGACTGGCTCTTTCCATATATAATTTACGTGTTTTAAGGGATTGGTAAAGTTGTGAAATGTCTCGAAATAGTCACTTGTGTCAATCTTGCGGGTTTTCTGCAAATTGAGCTAGTTTTTCTTCATCCGGTTGGCCCCGCGAAATCAGAGACTAGGAGTAAATTTTTGAACGCTATAAACTGCAGAGACACTATTCCATTAAAGAAATTTACCGTACGATTTCTGGTTTTGTAGCTGTTCGATGTGTTATTTGTAATTCATATTTGTGATTAGGAAGTAGCGGAATGACGAAAGAGCCTTATTTAAATTAGGCCTAATGTTATACTTTCTTTGGTATAACATTATAAACATGTTTAAACGCCATTCCGAAAAAAAATATATCAAAATGGTGGTTCTTGTAGTTTGGCCCGCGCCAGTCCGCAGCCTGCTGCGGTTGCATCCTAACGATTTCAAACGTACAATTGTCATATTAATAATGTGCATGGAAATTAATTTAATTATAAAATTAGTAGATAATTGAACTTGTAATAAATTAGAGTGCCATTTTTTTTTTTTTGCGATGCGGGATCTTGAAACGGTGGAGTCTTCACGCAAAATGAACTCGGGAGTTAACAGCCGCGTGTTTCGGCCTTGTGCGCCCGTCGTTTGCTGTTCTCGAACGTGTAACAGTCACTGGTAGACGAGCGTGGGTTGGTCAGTAAATTCGGTAGCCTTTTTTTAGATCAACGATATTTATACAAGATTAGAGGTGTGGAATTGGTTGAGCGTGATCTGGACACGTCACACACCAGACTGTATTTTCTTTAATGTGCAAACGTGGCTGAACGTGTTGAGAAACGAGCGATTTTATTATCTCCGTTGTTAATCAAGGGGGATTTAAATAATGTAATGTTAACTTGCATATTTTTCTGATAATTGGTGCTCAGGTTTTTATGATTTTTCCTGCCTGCGTTTGTTAAATTGACTGATTATGCATTTTATGAGTAATGCGCCTGTGTGCTGTTTAAATACATAACTATATACCTTATATTCTCGAAACTAATTCACACTAGTTTTTACCTATTTCTTAAACGGAAAAAAACGTTAGTTTGCGGTTCTAATCCGCACCTATTGGAGGACGATGGTGAAGATAAAGAAGATAGTGACTGGGTGACTGATAACGATTCAGTTATGAGTGATGACGGCGAGTTTGATGAATAATAAATTATAAATGTTATATAATATAAACAATAAAATAAATTTTATAGTTCTTACGGCACGTACAGTAGCTCTGTCATTTTTCCAAAATCCAGCTCACGACTGCGAATCTAATCCGCACGCGATTCTAATCCGCATCTGATTTTTTTTAGCGCTCTGAAACTGTAAAAAGGGTGCGGATTAGATTCGAGAATATACGGTATATTTTATTTTATTTGTCACCATCGTAACACAAGTGCTGTCGGTTAACAACCTTTATGAAAGACGAGTAACGCAAGGCATGCTGTATTTGTGATAAAAATGCTTGCTTGCTGCAGATTCAGCTAAACTGACTTAACGTAAAACTACGTCGTTCGGATTGTTACAAACGCGAAAGGTAATTTCGCAAGTTCCAACTAAGGGATTTCAAATTACAGCCTTGCCCACAAAAAAAGTAAGACATTCGCGTTTATTTTTAGTGAGGAGTAAATTTTGGCGAACTCGTTTAAAAATTTTGGAAGATAGTTTTTTTTTTTAATTGACGGTGGTTTCTTGCCGTAAAACTCATAATGGTGTACCTAGGTGACAAGATTAATCTGTCGTTTGATTATGTCTGTTTTATCCCAGCATCTTGTGGTACATGGGGACCAGCAAGGTCTTTACTTCATGGCCCTGTTACTTCAAACTGGTCGACAGATTTGAGTCAAGAACATAGGGTGCATTCTGATGATGTAACTTAACCCTGAATATGCCCAAGAACTTTTATTTGCCCAGCATTGGATGTTGGATGTATCCGTTTCTGTGTAGCCTAGACCGCGTGATAGCGATATTGTACACTGATTTGTGCTTTGGAGAGAAACGTTTGTAATTTCTCAGAAGCGTAAGCGGTGTTCAAGAAAGGTTTTTCAAAGGCACATGTACATTATTAATTTATTAATTTGCGGGTGTTTGATTTACGCCACGCATTAAGGAATAGTGGGAAGATTGTAGCCACGTAATAAGAAATAGTGTGAAGATTGTAGCCACGTAATAAATAGTGGGAATATTGTAGCCACGTAATAAGAAATAGTGGGAAGATTGTAAGCCACGTAATAAGAAATAGTGGGAAGATTGTAAGCCACGTAATAAGAAATAGTGGGAAGATTGTAGCCACGTAATAAATAGTGGGAATATTGTAGCCACGTAATAAGAAATAGTAGGAAGATTGTAAGCCACGTAATAAGAAATAGTGGGAAGATTGTAAGCCACGTAATAAGAAATAGTGGGAAGATTGTAAGCCACGTAATAAGAAATAGTGGGAAGATTGTAGCCACGTAATAAGAAATAGTGGGAAGATTGTAAGCCACGTAATAAGAAATAGTGGGAAGATTGTAGAAACGTCCTAACGACTCCTGTTTGTTTTCATAAGCCGATACAGCACTAGGTATATATACATGCACACAGAATGTACAACCGTTTGTGTAGAAGTGCTCTAATGGCGCTTCGGATCGCTACTGGAAAAACAAAACAAAAACACCTCTTGTTAATACTTTATTTGCCACACGTTTGTCAATTTTTTTTTGTTCGTTTCTTTGCCGTGTTTCCATTCTGTTTTGTGTATTATAATTGTCATTAAGTTTTGGATTTTACCATTACGGTATGGCACATTACATAATTTTTTGACCCCTAAAAAATAACAGGAAATATTAAACATTAACTGCATTTTACAAGACGCTTTTCGTCGATTGTTTTCTGCGGTATTCGTATCGCGGTTTTTATCAGTACTCCACCCTTATCGGTCGAGTTTCCAGTTCGCATTGACATCTGTGTCGTAGTAGGTCAGCTGTCGAGCTGAAATCGACGTATGTGTTTTACAGCGTTTTATGGTGGGTTTCCCTGAGTCCCCTTTTGTGTAGCGGCTGCTTTTGAACTTCCAAGATTAGATATTTTGGGGAAAACTAATTTGGACCAGGCAGTTTAACCCTTTGACGCCTAACGACCCTTATAGTGATCGTACCGCACCGCTAACCTCTAAACGTTGCATTTTATATATTTATTCAACAAATACAGGTACTGAATATTTTAAACATACTATCCGTTTTTTTCTCTTCAAAATACAGTTTGTTTCATAATTCTAACATATTTGGTTCCTGTTTTATTCACATTTTATATACAGAGTGCGCTAAAATTTAAAAGAAAATAATTCCGGCGCCAGAAGGTTAAGTTCACAAGAGTATTTTGGACTTTTCAAAAGGGTACAGTGTTATTGGTGTCTGCCCTATTCGTAATGCGCATGCGCTGTTGAAACTCAGTCATTGCCTATAGAAGTGACACTAAAATTAGTCTGTAATATATATGAAGAGGCAGTTCGTAACTCGAGGAGAACACCGTTTGCATTTGTTAGAAAAACACATGTTATTGCTGTTTATGGATATAATTGCTGGTTTTTGTGAGTCATACAGATCGCAGATACTGTGCGTAGACAAATGCCGGGTTTCTATATGTTATAGCAGGTGGTACATATTTTTACCACCAGGCTTTGGTCTTTTATAAACCCGATCTCGAAAAATGATTAAATATTCGGGTGCTTTGGAACGGACGGTTGCTCCACATAAAAGAGTGTTGGATGAAAAAAACGAACAGAAAATGGAACGCATTTTACGACCTTCTTAATTTTTCTGTCAAGCATTTTCAGACCGTCCGTTTCAGAATATCACATATTCCACATGCAGTAGCTGATGTTATGTGTCATTGGTGTGTTTTTTTTTTAATAAGTTGCACGGTTTTGTTGTAGATGGCATAAAACGCGTGTGGGGGGGAACTGTTCAAAAACCACGTATAAGTGTGTTTGATGTACAAGTTTGTGTGAAAAGTGACTGAACCATGCTGAAGAATTCTTTGTTCCGGCGTGTAGCCTCGGGTGTGCAGACGTTTCCGAGAAACCTGCTTGCAGGATCTTGAGGGTAATGAGCAGTAGTGATTCATACACAAATATGTACCGAGTCAACGCTACACATGCGCCAAATTCCACGGCGTAGCTCCACCGTAAGACAGCAGTTTTTTTTATATTTCTCCGCAGTAAGAAGCCCCAGTACTCGTAATTTTTTAAAATTCTCTCATTTGCATGTTTGCCACCCAGTGGGCAACGTCATTTTGGTGTAAATAATTTGGAGTGGTATATACGTTTAGCCGTCCCTTGTTTTAGGCCCGTTTGAGTTTTACGCCCATTTGTCTTAACGCCCCATGCCAGTTGACACAACTTCTTAATTTGCGTCGCCATATTTTCCATTTAACGCCCTTATGGCAGGCTGCGATTGTATTACGCAAACCTTTTATTCCTGATGGAAATATTTTTAGTTTACGCCGACTTTTGTCAGGAACGCAAGTAGGGCGTAATTACAAGGGCCGGCTGTGTATCTGTTATCTCTGATTTGATTTTTCTACGTTAATAATTACAATCATTGATAAACGTTTATAATTTTCGTAAAATTAAGAAAGAAGCATGTTAATTTGAGATTTTATTTTCTCACAGAGGTGTGCAGTCGTCTGGAATGTGGCTGTGTTGGGCGAGTTGCACCCCGACGTTTCGGGTGAACGTTGTGCCGTGGTCGTCGTCATCATGCGGCCCAAGATTCTGCCTTGACTTAAACTTAAAGTCTGAAAATATTTTCGGTCGAAACGTCGGGCAGCATGTTCCCAACGGCGAAACGTCAAATTCCAGAAACCAAAAATTTTATGCATTTTAATTTCAAGTATATAATATAACGGCACGTTAAAGAGACTTCATTTAATTTATGTCCTCGGGAAATGCTGCGCAGGTCATATATACGAGTGTGTGGGTTGCATATTTTGGTGGAGACAGAATCCCATTGCTCAAAAGTTATGACTGGTTCTATATTTCCCGTTCTGTGGGCAACTGCCGTGTACTTTGCGTTACTGGGAGCATGAGCGAGCTAAAGTGCGTCCATTTTTGAGGTAATGATCAGTTACAAACACTGCTGTTCCGTGGCGTATGTGTGTAGGTCAGGCGAGGCAACTGTATCTAGTGAAACAGTTTATGTGCGATAAATTAGACGAAAACTTTTTTGTTTGTTTGTTTGTTTGTTTGTTTGTTGGCAGTGCTGGTTTTGCGTAACTGAACAGGCTATATGGTGGTAGGTAGCAGTATCGTAATGAGATATCCGATAAAGAAAAATATTTGTCGCAGTGGTCACTATATGTACCTCCAGTTTTTAACATTCATAAATTCTGTATTTATGCGTTTTGCTTGGATCTTAGAACAAACAGCGATTATTTCCCTGTACAGCATTAACGGACTGGTTTTTATAACTGATACGGAGTGTTTACTGCGCGGTAGGACTGGGTCTTTAAATATAATTCACGTTTTTATCAATCTCAGTATTGCGTGTTTGTGAATCAAGAAGTTAAAATCAAACACACTTTCCTCCCGATTTAAATTTATCGAAATTTATCCTTTTGCATTAAATTAAAAGATAAATTACCGAATTATGCTCCTTAGCATTGATTAGAAATTAAAATTTTGTGGTCTTTATTTCAACCCGCTGTCAAAATTCGAACGTCCTCTTTACACTTTTTTTTTTCATATACCTATCAGAAGGACGAGCGGGCGAAGCGTTGGGATCCTGCATACAAAGTTATGCCCCACCTCGCCGCATATAAAAGTCTCTCTTAATATTCCCTTGCTTCTCACTTTTCTTAAAGGAAAAGATTAGACCTGAATTTTATTAAAAAATCTATTTCGTTCCGCGCAGTAAACAGTGTCTCTGGTATAAAAAAAATCTGTCAGTCGTGTATTCTAGATGGAGACTGGATAGCCACGAAACTGTCGAAATACTTTCTTTCTACCTACTTACTTACTTAATTACTTAATTACTTCATGGTGCAGAGTCCTTCTTGAGAAGCTAACTGGTTTGCAGCTAGTCAAGAAATTCCCCGCATTTCACGGAACTCGAAGGTTCATTACCGCACCCACAAGCGTCCGCCACCTGTCCCTATCCTGGGCCAGCCCAATCCAGTCCATATACCCACATCCCACCTTCTGGGGATCCATCCTAGTATCCACCCATCTACGCCTAGATCTCCCCAGTGGTCTCCTTCCCTCCGGTTTCCCCATCAAGACCCTACACATCCCCCACTCCCCACCCATACGCACCACATGCACAGCCCATCTCATTCTTCTCGATTTTATCACCCGCACAATATTGGGTGAGGAATACAAATCATGTAGTTCCTCGTTATGCATTGTCCACCATTCCCCCGTTACCTCGTCCCTCCTAGGTCCAAATATTCTCCTCAACACCATGTTCTCGAACACCCTCAGCTTCCTTTCCTCCCGCAATGTCAACGACCAAGTTTCACACCCATACAAAACAACAGGCAAAATTATAATTCTCTATATTTTAAATTTTTGGATAGTAACTTAGAAGACGAAAGATTCTGCACCGAATGATAGCAAGCATTTCATAACCTCAATCTGCTCTTAATTTCTTCCGGAATAGAATTCTGATGTTTTAAATTTGTTCCCAAATATTTAAACTCTTCCACCCTCTCGAAGGTACTATTATCAATCCTCACACTGTCGGAGTAGTGGACTAAACTCCATTGTACGAAACGAAAGTGTACTGTGAAGGAAGCAATATGGTCATTGCGCCCGAAATGACTTTGGGTGGTCGGGGGGACTTAGAGTTATTTCAGGTTTTCGGGATTTTTGGTCCGAGGCGCGGGTCGCTTGCGGTGCTGTGTGCTGAAGAGCCGTATGCACGACGATTCAAGGAAATATCTCTGCTTCTAACTTTAGTAATTAACATGTGTTTGCGAGACCGGTTCTACTCTCGATTTGAGTAAGTTCAGAAGAATGTAGAATTGTGCAAATTGATTTGCCTCTCCCCAGCCCGTTCCTCTTCCGCCGCTGGAGATTTTACGATCCGTAGGAGTCCTAACTTGAAAAGTTGCAATGTAGCCTTTCCTTTTTACGCTTAGCATAATACAGCTATAACTCGCTTGCGATGTTGTGCTTGCTGGCCGCAGGAAGAATGAGCAGCTGTATTTTGTGGCCTAAGTTTGCACGGCTGTCATGGTGTCATGGCGTGCATGCGCGATGTGTGCGTAGGCCTTCAGACATTTCCACATTAGCACCGAAATCACGTGTTACGAAGTAGCCTGAAGCAAAAAAGAAATGGTTATATATTGCCGGGAGTAGGATCTTTCCTTGTTGTAATGTATACGAACAAGGGTACTAAGATGCTGTGTGATGTGGTAGTCTTAAGAGGGACGAGGTAACAGGGGAGTGGAGAAAACTACATAATGAGGAGCTTAATGATCTGTACTCCTCACCCACTATTGTTCGGGTAATCGAGAAGGATGAGTTGGGCGGGGCATGTAGCGCGTATGGGGGATAGAAGAGGCGTATCCAGGATATTGGTTGGGAAACCTGAGGGAAAGAGACAACTTGGGAGACCTAGGCGTAGATGGGAGTGTAATATTAAGATGGATCTTCAGGAAGTGGGATGTGGGGGTATGGACTGGACGGAGCTGGCTGCGGATAGGGAAAGGTGGCTGGTATTTGTGAATGCGGTGATGAACCTTCGGGTTCCATAAAATGAGGGGAATTTCTTGACTAGCTGAGAACCGGTTAGCTTCTCAAGGACTCTGCTCAGTGGAGTAAGTAAGTGATGTGGTGGTTTGGACTGGATGCAGCTGGCTGAGGACAGGATGTGGTGGCGGGTAGAGGGGAGCTTGAAAAAGAATCGCATGGTTTTGTAAAATTCAATAACTTTGAACTAAGGCGTTAGCCTATTTTGTACGGTTTTTGTGTAAGAGATACACCAGCCAAAAAATTCGGCCAGACAGAATCTAGGGTAAGAGAAAAATTTGGACACCCAGCTGTAGTTAGTACGATAATACTAAAAAGGATCTTGTGATGGTGTGACCTGAATTGGTAGACTCACGTAGTACCACTGGCGATATTTCATGAATATGATAATGACCTTTAGACCCTCTGAGCAGGTGTCAGCTTTTCAAGAGCGATTTCTGATCAGTGTCTAATATTTGTGGGTCTTCTGTATGAACTTGCTTCGTGTCATCGTTCTGGCGTGTAGGATTTTGAAGGGCTTCAAGGTTTTTAGGGAATCTGTACACCAATGCAGTGCACTGTATGCGTAAATTTGAAATACCGCATTTTAGGGTACTTCAAGGAAAATCATTCTGTATGGTCGAGGTTGAGGGCACTTGAATTTGGTGTTGGTTGCTGGAAGGGGTCACCGTGAGCACTTAACGGCGATGTGCGAGTTTACCGTTACGGAGGGTGCAGACGTGCCTCTCGTAATTTAATATGCACATTCATAAATAATTTTTGATATGCAAATTCCGAAACGGGAAGATGACAGTTTTGTGTCACCTCGCCATTTCGAAGGAAAAATAAGTATGGTGACTATTTTCGATGAATGTTGGCAGAACTGGAAGTCTGATGTACGCATGATGCGAGACTCAAAACCTCTGATGATTTAGTGTCACTTGATGCGATAACGCGGTTGTGCAGTCTGTTGGAGGCACTGCGCTTCAAGCCGGAAGGTCGCGGGTTCGATTCCCGATGGTGTCATTGGAATTTTTTTCGTGGTCAAAAATCCTTCCTTTCGCACTGTGCTGCTAACAGATATGACTACCGGAGATATGTCAGGCGGTCGGTGTGTAGGGACGACAACCTTACAACCATCATGTGCCGATTGTCTAAGAAATTTTGGTTTCCTCAACCCCCCGCTGGAGCCCCTAGGAACCTTCCCGGGTCTCTAATGGGATGGCTGTATTTTTTCTTTGGGGTTAATGCAGATGGGGGGGAGGGGGATGAACTAAGCAGATATTCTTAGTACAAAATTAATATTGCCTCTGTGTGTTCAGCCCTTCCTAGTTGGTATCACTATATTTATGTCTTCGAAGAAATGTGACAATTCATGGTGCTGCGTCTGTAATTGTTGTGAACCAGTCCTGTAAAAATGTTATGGACAAAGGTTAGTACATTGAAGCCATTCCATTCTGATTTTATGACCTTCAAATTTCTCTTTGTGTGTGTGTGTGTGTGTGTGTGTGTGTGTGTGTGTGTGGAATAAGTACGCCCTGTAGCGTTATTGCAAAACTACATATCACTATGCAGAACGAGGCAGTTCTTACGAAGAATTTTTAACCAACTTGCTGCACAAGTGCGATAATTTTACATCCACAGTAAAACATTTCGTGTATCTCTTTAAGGCGACTTGGACCATTCTTGCGCTGATTGTGCTCCACGCACAAAACCGGTCGGTGGAATGATCCAGCCTACTTTTCCTTATTCTGAATAAAACTTATGGTGCCTCTGAAAAGAACTGTTTTGTGTAAAGATGCTGCTGCTTCAGCAGTACCCTAGGCGAAGTGACGTAGATGACCTCAAAAATTTTTACAACCGACGTTCTGATTGCGGATGTATTACTTTTGGTAGGACTGGAAAGGCCTTTGAGTGAGACTTGCTTATTAACGAAGAATGAAAGCTGATTTTAAGTCTTCTGCGTTCTTCTGGGTTATTATGCAGCGATTAATGGTAATTCCTTACTGACGTTTCGGGACAACCTATCGACCGCATATTCAAGATCTGCAACGCCGAAAGGGAATTACCGCTACTCGCTGCGTTATTGCCCAGAAGAACGCAATCCTTAAGAATGAAGGCTGTACAGATATTTAGAATTATTAATATTACGTGTGACATATTGACTATACCAGTGTTTCTCAACCTTTGTTAGACCGCGGCCCAGTAAATTCTTTTTTCAAAAGACGAGGGCCCGGTCCCAACAAATTTAGTCATAATACCCTTCCATTTTTTTTAAGTTCATACTTTAAACTAACATAAGTATTAATAATTAATAATGGCATAGTCATGAAGAGTATTAATACACTTATGTATACGGTGTGGCATGTTGACAGATATAAAATTACATTTAAATTAGTTATCAATCACTGGACTAATGAAATCTTGTAGCATATTGTAGTTTCCTCAGGCCAACAATTGGGTCTGAGTTTTTCGACACGTTCACGAATATTTTTCTCCTCAGAATATTTCCACTATAAAACATTTATTCATGAAAATTGCTTAGAAAACTAAAAAGACAAATTCCAGGAGAACCTCTCGCGGCCCGGTATAATTGAAGCCAGGGCCCGGTACCGGGCCGCGGCCCGACGGTTGAGAAACACTGGACTATACAGTAAAATTCAAAAGTTCACCCTGAAACAGGCCACGAAGGCCCAGAGGGGGAGTAGAGGTATAGCTCTGTTCTTTAAGTTCGGCGCGAGGTGGGGGTGGGTACAGGAGTCTGGGTGGGCACTGGGGCCGTTCTGGAACATCTCGCCCCACCGGGATTCGATCTTCGAACCCTCCAGCCTGTAGCGTGTTGCTCTACCGACTGAGCTATCCCGGCCCATTTGACTATACGGTATTGAATTTAAATAATTGTGCACATGTAAACATAAATGTTTATTGTACATTATATTATCTGTCTTCGGTACACAACATCAATATAATGATATAATGTATGCAGTAGGTTACACTGTGACTACATGTTTCGACCGTAAACGGTGATCATCAGGCCAATAAAGAACATTTTGTTTAAGGTACAGAAAGGTATTATTCAATGGGATCACATTTCGTTTACAGTGGAATATAAAATAATGTATAAAAAATTCCTATTTGCAATTAGAACAAAATTAAGCAGTAAACAATTTTGTTTTAATTATAAATAAGAATTTTTTAATACACTATTTTATATTCCACTGTAAACGAAATGTGATCCCATTGAATAATACGTTTCTGTACCCTTAAACAAAATGTTCTTTATTGGCCTGATGATCACCGTTTACGGTCGAAACATGTAGCCACAGTGTAACCTATTGCATACGTTATATTACTATTTTGATGTTGTTGTGTACCGACGATATATAATATATTGTACAATTGTTATTGCACAACGGGATGGCTTCTGTCAGAAAAAAAAATTATTTTTTTATGATCCCTCTCTGGATAGTTTCAGTCCCCCATACGCCATTATTAGGGATGTTATTTATAAAGGAATGAATTCTTAATAATGCAGTGTTGGGTCGCGTACTGTAGTGTGAACATGTGAACGCAGAACAGCGATGCAACTCTTCAGAATTAAGATGCCAGCAGCGACGCATAATGTTAACTAATTTCCCTGTGCCCAGAAGCAAATGCTGAGATGGTTCCCAAGATTCCAAGTTGCCACTACATGCTTCTCATGTAGCCCTCCCGACTTAAATTTAGTAGTAACCGATTTCATGTTTGGTTTACAT
>Ga0123355_10012937_pt1 | contig 12957 bp, 13 predicted proteins | sample TergutEmb28metaG_3_FD_89872 | JGI IMG/M metagenome (GOLD analysis project Ga0123355, IMG submission 89872) | Embiratermes neotenicus P1 segment gut microbial communities from Petit-Saut dam, French Guiana - Emb289 P1 | ecosystem: Host-associated > Arthropoda: Insects > Digestive system > Gut ... | reverse complement strand
TTATTTTTTGGATTTTTTTTACCAGTTGTAAAAGTTTTTAGAAAACCCCTTTTTAAGTAATTTCCTTGAATTTAAAAAACACAAGCCCCCCCCCCCCAAAAAAAAAAAAATTACACACAGAAAGACCATGTCTTTTGGCAAGATAATCTTTTTTAGTCAGAAATTTTTGTATTGTATGAGGTGTATGGAAAAGATCTGTTCTTTAATTGAGGTTAACTCATTACAGTCATATTGAGTTATGGTTTTTGGTTCTGTGGTGGTGTACTTCATTAACTGCTATAGTGTTGTGGTGTGTTTTTTCATTACCAACTGTTGATTAATTCTGTTTGACTTTTGAATTCAGAGTGACTGACTTAAAATTGTAACCTGTGTTGCTGAGAGCTTTAAAAAAAGGATAATCTGTTAAAATGGCAAAGAACATTGTAGAACAATAACTGGATGAGATGTTTTAGTAATTTTATCAAACTGTTTAGTTCTGTATGCAAATATAAATTAATCTGCTGTCAGCATTAAGATGCAAGCATTTTTCTTAGAAGTCACTGTAGACTGTCCTTCCATATGTGGTACAGTATAGGGAAAGTGGGAATTTGGACATTACAGGTTTCCATATAAGAACAAAACTCAGTGTGCAATGTGTTTGAATTACTTCTCAACCTGTAGTTTACATTTTTTTAAAATGGTAATATATATATATATATATATATATATATACACACACACACACACACACACACACACACACACATGTGGACATTTAGTTTGGAATCTCATTTTCATCATATAGTTAGGCATACAGTATGGATTCAAATTACATACCTAACTTTGTTCAGCATGAAAGTCCACAGTAATGTACTTTTGTATGTGAGTAGAGATTTTTTCTTACACATAGTTAAATGTATAACATTAATTCCAGACCAGCATGAGAGTATAAACATCGATCGTTTCATGCGTGAAACTGGTGAACGCTGGAAAAATGTGTCAATGGAATTACGTTGTGTACAAAGCATGTTAGAAGAGGTGGTTGCATACTGGCGCAGATGGAACACTTTGGCAGATGAATTCGAGACTTGGCTTGACCGAGCCTATGGATTGCTTGATTTGTCAGAAGAGGACAAAATGGAGTACTTCCAGGTACTCTGTCAGTAAAGTAAAGTACAAAAACACAAAAAAACAAACTTCAGTTTTCAAGTATTTGTGGAAATGTCATTTACTTTAGCCCAAGTAACAATTTTGTTTCAATTTGTTTTGTGTTCAGGTGAACCCTGTGAACTCTGTGTTAATCTAAATTGTATATGACACTAAAGTTCATCCATACAGGTAGCACACTGTGTTTACATTAGACAGCTCAGTCAGTTAATGTTGTATAGGGAAAAAGTGACTGTTACAGTAATAAAAATATGAACAAACAAATGCACTTCATGGGAAAAATATGCAGTTTTTGAATCTGAATCTTAGTAAATATAAAGTAAACTTGGTAATCCTAAAGTAACAACTGAGCTTTAAAGGGCTAAATAAAATGTAAAATTGTTTATTGGAGTAACAAAGTTTTTTAGGTTTCATATATATTGATTTCATTGGAATTGAATGTGAATTTTTGTTTTATGTCTGTTTGTTGCCCTGTCACCAAACTGTAAGCAAGAGAGATCATGTGATTGTTTTGTCAGTTGTAGCTGTAGATTTAAGAAGAGAATTGCGTTTTTTCCCCCTTACTTGTATTTTTGTTTCACCATGGACTTAACAAACTGTTAAACATATTAGTGTAGTGGTTTACAGATTTTTCTCATTTCATTAACAAACCATTATTGTTTTATTACATTGTTTATATCTGGATTTCCCAGTCATTTATGAGATTCAGTTACATTTAAATATTTTTAACTAATTGCAGAATCTCATGTTCATATAAGACGCAAAAAAATGGAATAAAGCTGGTAGAATATTTGTTGAATTAAAACTTACATAAATTAGAGTAATGTTGGGACAGATGTCACACTTTTTGCAACTTTTGCTGTAACTCAATATGAAAATTGTTAAAAAAAAGCTGAAAAATCATAGATGATATATTTAAGGTTTCAAGTTTACTAAGAAATTAGAAATAAGAAATAGAAGCCTCTGATATACAGGACAATGAATAAAAGGTGTCTCTGCAGCAACTCTGCTGGACATGCCAGCAGAGATGCCACTTTTTGTCAGGGATAGATGCTGCTATGTAGGGAGAGATGCTGCTCTTTGAAAATATGCTGTGATTTCAAGGGGCAAGCAAAGTAAATGAAAACTGTTGAATTTTATTCAACCTGAGGGACAGAGACTACTTGGAAGACCTAAGAGTAGATGGGAGGATAACATCTTCAGGAAGTGGGATGGGGGTCATGGACTGGATTGATCTGGCTCAGAGAAGGGACAGGTGGTGGGCACTTCTGAATGTGGTAATGAACCTTTGGGTTCTATGTAGTGCAGGGAATTTCTTGACTAGCTGAGAACCAGTTAGCTTCTCAAGAAGGACATTGCTGTGTGGAGTATGGAGGGTGGAGTGTGGAGTATAAGCAAATAGTTTTATATATGCATGTCACATTAAAAAGAGCAATACTATTGGAATGCCAGGTGTTTAGGACTTAAATTTTATGATTCAGGATGTGAGTGTGTGGAAGGACAAGTTCCAGCTTCTGGGTGACACTGTCAGTTTCCTGATTGCTACCTGTGAAGATCAAGTGGCACATGAACTGAAGGAGAGATACCTTAGAATCTCTGGTCGATGGGAGGATCTCTTCCAGGTGAGGGAACTGGCTAACATTGAAAGGGTTTCACTATTAGGTCCCAGGTTATAATGACATTGGCTGCATGCAGTATTTAAGCCAGAAAGCACGCGTTATGTTTAACATTTTTTAAGTAACAGAAGTTGTCATAGTTCACAAAACTATTTTACAGAACTGGTGTACTCATAATCAAAATCTATGTAAAGATGTTGGTACTCATTTTGTGGGTTCCATTTGTAAAAGAATTCTTAATTTTTATGAATATATCATGTGAGAAACAATTCAAAAGTACATTCATATAGAACAAGACAGGTAATGTATATATAACGTAAACTTGAGGCGTGTTCATGCAACCATTGTTGCTGTGGCATAGCAATAAGTATTACATAATCTGACTGCATATTTGTAGCCTTAGGTATCTAGCATGCAATTTGCATGCGCCATATTGTCATATGTGACCTGCCTGGCTGTACAATATTTTTCCACATTATCTCATAAACAGCATGATTTTTTAAACAAAATTATTGAAAACAAACGTGTGTGTTTTGATTTTCCCTACAACTTTTATCTGAAAAATTTTCATTCTAAGAATTATTGATCATATTGACCATGAGTTCACAAAAAAAGTGTATTGATATGTTCTGTGATATTTCTCAATTATTGTGACACATTTGTTCCTAATATTTCAGCATGTGAAGCAGTATATGCATGCAGGAGATATACTCAGGCATCGTAAGGACTATCGTGCTGGAGTTGAGCGTATGCAACATTGGTTGAGGAATGCTGAATCAATTCTTTCATCTTCACAGCTGAGTTCCACAGAAAGAATCAAGGTTTATGGTGAACAGTTACAGGTATTTTAACTAAAAATGCTTAAAACTATTTTACTGTGTATGCATACATTTTTTACTTTATAATCTTTGTCTTTTATCTCCATGGATCTTTTATATTTCTTGAAGGTAAGCGTGTAGACACGTGATGTTTCCAAATTTTGCACGTGCGTGTGGTTATGCGTGCATGTATGGTTCTCAGTCTGTTTTGTATGTACATTGAATCTGTACCAGACAGTAAAGGTATTCCACATAAAGCACAGTAAAAAACCTTTTAAAGAACATGAAACAGTTGTCATTGTCAGTTCAGAGGGTAATTTGTGGCTGAACATAATTTTATTATAATGGACTTTTAAATATTTTGCATTCGGTATATCCAGTCTAAGTGTGGAAGTTCCTTATTGTGTTTAGGGACAGCAGTTCACTGTAGTGGGAAATTTTTCTATCTTATTTTTTTCAACAGCAATACTTATGAAGATTTGTAATGAAATGTTTCACGTAAAGTTGGTTGAATGCAGCACTTTGAAGCTTCTTGTCATGATTGTTTCTGACAGATACCCATTCTAAACAGTAAAGATACTTAATTTTGATTCACAGGTTTCAGTGTTTTGTGAATATCCATTTAATTTCTGGTTTGATGATACTTGTTAATCCTTCCTGGAAATGTTATATAATGAAACTGTGTTCCATTCTTGATCATACTGTATACTATAAGTTGAATAATATTAAAAAAGAAAAATCATAAAATTTTTTTGCAGAGATTACAAAGTGAAGTTGAAGGCATGGAGGATCTCTTCAAAACTGTCAGCAAGAAATTTCAGGCTATGATACAAGATCTTTCACGTGATGAGGTGGATCGAATCATGAACACACTCAAAAAGGAGAAAGGTGAGCAGCCTTGTAACTAAATGAATCTTTTGCTTTAACCTTTAGTACACGAGTTTAAATGCTAAGTGTATGTTGTGCCGGCCAAAGATTTTCTCACTGAGTGTGGACATTTAAATTTGCAAAATACAGCAATTTATAAAGAAATCTTTTAAATTAGAATTCTGATGTTAGAACATCCATTCCACAAAAACTGGTTGTTGAAAGAGCGAATCTATTTGCATGCAAACAAATGTGTATTTATTCAGTTTATATTGGTCTGTATTACACTATATCTTGTTCTTGTTCTTCTTGTTCTCCTCCTCCCCCCTCCCCCTCCCCTCCTCATCCTCCTCCTACTTTTCTCCTTCTCCTTCTACTTCTCCTCCTTTTCCTTCTCTTTCTTTTTATTCTCCTTCTTCTCCTCATTCTTTTTCTTCTCCTTCTCATTCTTTTTCTTCTCCTCCTCCTTCTTCTTCTTCTCCTCCTCCTCATTCTTCTCCTCCTCCTCCTCCTTCTTGTCCTCCTCTTCCTCCTCCTCCACCTTCTCATTCTCCCCTTCTCCTCCTCCTTTCATTCTTCTCCTCCTCCTTTTCCTTCACCTTCTTCTTCTTCTTCTTCTTCACCTTCTCTTCATCCTCCTCCTTCACCTTCTCCTCTTCCTTTTCATTCTTTTCATTCTTCTCCTTCTCCTCTTCCTTTTTCCCCTTCTTTCCTTCTTATTCTCCTCCTCCCCCTTCTTCACCTTCTCCTTCACTTTCTCCTCCTCCCCTCCATCTCCTTTTGTTCTCCCCTTCTCCTCCTCCACTTCCTCTCCTCCTCATCCTCCTCCATCTTCTCCTTTTGCTCATCCTCCTTTTCTTCCCCCTCCTCACTGTCCTCCCCTCCTTAGCCTTCTCCTCCTTTTTCTCCTTCTCCTCCTACTCCTCCTCCTCCTACTAAATAGAGGCAATATTATGGAATTAAGATTTGTCCCAGTTAGTGACGGTGATATTTCTGACTGTGACAAATCTGACAATAACGCATTGTTAAATGACATATGATAAGGATGAACAACATCCCATTAATGGGTGTAAAAGTGGGTTCAAAATACGAAATGCATAGAGAGGGGTGTCGATGACTGCAGCAAAGACAGTAATTCAGAAAGTAATGATGCTACAGTCACATATATAACCATTCACATTGGTACAAAGAAAATAGATGAGTGTACCAACATGAGTTCATCAGTTCACTGATGATAGAACTGGTAATAGACAAAATGTCTTTACTTCTTGGACATGACAGTTCTGATCAGTTTTTTCCTCTGGACTTTATGTGGAACTAAAATGACTCACAGAGACTTCCAACTTCCGACTTTACCTTGTGTGGAACTTTATTTAAATTGAGATTGTGGTATGTCAGCTGGTGGTGGCAAGTTTTCAGAATCGCAGAGCATCTCAGTCAACAAGTATGTAGCGAAAAAGATTTACTATGCTACATACTAGGCCATTCACCAGTACATTTTAGAGACCAGCATGTTGTTGTGTAGGACAATAAGGGTTAAAGAAAGTGGTGTTTGTGAAATGGTACACAGTTTGGATTAAATCTGTTGTTGAGAATCTGCAAAACATAAATTTGAAATAAGATAGGCAGGGAGCTTGCAAAGCATAATTCAGATTCACCTAGTGCAGTGTTTCCTCTCCTTCACTCTGGTGACTGTTGCTTAACGTAAATGAGTGTGGTTGGTGATATCACTAGAGTTAGTGGGAAGCATTTGGCATCATTCTGCATTTAAATATTTAGTTTTAGACACCAAATTGCTAGAAAACACATATGGCCTTTGCAAATTATCAAATGTGATGTGATCAGAAGGTTTCTGGACATTATTTTTTACCAGTAATAAGAGCGTTTATGTGCTATTCCATGCTATCCCCTTGAAAGTAGTCATGTTGTGACTTGGTTCAATGAAACCGGCATATACACCATTGTTTGAAGCATTTGCTAACATAATTTCTTTGGTCCTCAAAAAGTGTAATGTGCAGCTGTTCTTGAATCAGACTGATGTGTTGAAATCTCCTGCGCCTTCAGTGCCAAATTTAGTTAAAAAAAAATAGTCACAGGATACTGTGTCCGGGGAATATGGAGGGTGTGGGACAAACGTCATGCTATCACTGCTTAGAAATATTAGTAAAGACAAACAGAGTGGACAGGAACGTTGTTGTAGTGTAGAAATCAATCTCAAGTGCACCACCTCTCAGATTGTTCTCACCAGGCATCTTCCTGTAGATGTTGTAGAATTTCTTTGTGGAAATGCGGATTCACAGTGTGCTGCCATGGATCAGATACATGGTACACAATTCCATGCATTTCAGACAAAGCCATCAGCATGCAATTTGCACTGGAATGAAAATGTTTGTTCTTCGTTGGCCGTGGAGATGATAGACTTTTCTGTTGACATGCTGTCACTATGTTTCTTCAGTGTTGCAAAGTTTTCTATAGTAGTTCTTTTTAATTTGAAGCAGAATGTGATGTACATGTGTTATTCTATAAAGTCTGTTATTTCTATAGTAGTGGAAATCACAGAGGGCACAGTAAGCACTCACATATGATGACCCATTACTTCACAGTGGCACATGTTAGGCCATTGAAGTCAATGGCAACTGACTGCACTGATTCTACTCCCAACTAGCAGATTAATTCTGAGTTCTTTACTAACTGTGATAATGTTATCTTGTAGAAAGTTTGGGAATGTCCTGATATATCTCACAAGAAGAAGGAAACAGTTTGATTTGGTTCATAATAAGATGTTGGACAATAATACATATTACATGTAACATTTCAGAGGCACTAGTGCGAGTACGGGCACTCATTCCAATGCAGTTACATCTGTTTCACCAAATTCTGGTCCAACAAGAATCACTTGAAGCTGGACAGGTTGAAATTGGACAGTGGTTAGATGAGGCTGAGGCTGTCTTAGCTTCACATTCATTAGCAGGTGGGAAGGAGCCTGTGCAAGCTTCACTGGACAAGCATAAGGTAAAGCAGTATTATGTATACAGTTTGTAACAATTTTCAGTAAGAATTTCCCGCATTCTTTTATTTCTAGTTTAATTTAAATTTAATACTTGTTAAAGCATGTTGCATTTCTCCTCATTTAGACTGACTATAAAATCTCATGGCTCATTGGCAGGGTTAAATACTTCTGTTTGTGTATGAAGTTACAGTACTCTTTACCATGTAAGATGGAACATAAGTACACTGACCAGTTTAACATGTGTTGAATAGCAAATCATAGAAGTCACAAGATATGTTTAAAGGAGCATGTGATAATACGAATAAAATTGCTATCTTTTGATGATGCCCTGTAGTCTGGAAGAAGGTTGGTACCCCACTACATGGCATCATGTCCCAAAAGACAGTTCTCATATTCACCACTAGCAGACCCCCAAATCTCATATGATACTACGTCCACAGCATGCCATCTAGCAAATGCCCAAAGCAATATGTGCAGACAGGACGAGGTTAATGGAAACATATTTGTAAGTTATGTCATAGCACTTTGGAAGTCTAAATCATGCATGTAATTATTTTCTGTGCTATATACAGGCAGGTCTTGTTTTATATGATTTCTTTTCACATGATTTTGCTTTAATGCGAAGTGAAAAATTTAAACAATAATTTTCTGTTTAACATGGTTTGGCATAGATGTTTCATGACTGTATGAGGCTAGCAGAAAGTGAAGTCACTGTCATGCCATCAGTGACATATGTGGGTTGATTATGTTGGTGAGCACACAGATCATGTGGTCTTCTCTTCAGCAGCATTGGCTTTTCTTTCCAATATGAGTGAGAAATGTGAATGTACATCACCTGGTGCAATCCAGGTGAAAAATCAGGAAAAGGTAGTTGGTGTTGGAGAAATTAGGTGTAATAAGCTGACCTGAAAAAGGTGAATGAATTGTTGACATATGCCATAATGTTAGGCATGCTTGTAATAGTGTACGTACAATTTATGACAATGCTGTGATAGAATTAAAGAAAGTAATAAGTCAGTAACTAAAGTGTATGTAGCAAGACTACCACAGTCCAGTTAGAATGAGCTATACCAGAAATTATGGATGTGAATCTCTTAGATTTCTGTTACATTAGAAATAAGTACATTGTTTAGAAACATATGTATACTGTGTAGAAATGTGTATATACTGTGTATACAGTACGTATAAACTATATAGGTCTATATGTCGGCTAGTGATATGGTCATACACTATAGAGGATAATGCTGTCAGTCCCCTGACCTGCAGGAAGGACACACTTTTAAATGGGAATTTTGTGTTCAGTTTGCATGATTTTGATTTAGGTGACTTTTTTAGGAATGTAACCCTGGTGTAAAATGCGACCTGCCTGTAGTCACAAAATTGGTGGTCAGTACATGCGAAAGAAAACAACTTTTGGAGGTCCAGGGTCGTATGCCATATAACATTTCAGTTGAATAATGATGCTGAAGCCAGAATGTGACAATGTTTCATTTCAGACCTTCTTCTCCAGAACACTGTATTATAAGTCAATGTTGGAAAGTAAGAACAAAGTATTCCAGAGTATTGTGAAATCAGTAGACAATAATGAAGGAATTGACACTGGTGACTTCAGACTGAGAATGGCGCAGTTGAATGAGAGATTTGTTAGAGTTACACAACTTGCTCAACAGTGGGAACTGGTGAGTCTTGATCAGCTTTACTTTTTAAGTAATGAGAATCTTTAGGGATATTATTTTATCTGGCAGCAATTGCTGGTCACTTCACATTGGCTTGCCTGACGACTTATAAAGCTGTATGTAATCTGAAGCTTTAGTGGCAACTGAATGCAATGAAATATTTTTGGGTCACTAACCTGTCACTTACATGACTGGTAATCAGAGAATTTTATAATGAAGTTTTAATGTGCAGTGAGTAATGTTGTTCTTTGATGTGATGTGTGCCAGCAAGCTGAAGGAAGACGTATTCAGCACTCCCTTTTAGTATGGTGAATGAATGATGTAATATATATTGAACTGGTACACATGGACCCAACTTGTGCGTAATCAGAATAGTGATGAATGCTGCTGTGCTACCTACTGTTACACAAAATGGTCTAACTGAAGTAGTAGTGTTACTTGTCGGATGAACTGTCCATGTATTTTGTTTGTGTATGAGCGATGAAATTTATATGATTGTGGCCATTTGGGTTGTGGGACCTGTTAGTCTAATAGGTGTATTCCACTGTATCAGATGATCATGCTGCATCCTCCTTTGATTTATATTGAAGGTGGAGACAGCATATTGCTGTGAAGTGCTTGTAACCACCTTATAGGTTACACGGTATCACAACCCAGAAGACCACAGTTTATATTTTTTCATCCTGAGATCTTCCCACTTAATTGTGGTTTTCCAAGTGGCCTTTTTCCTTTGATGTTTTGATTTTGTTTGTCTTATGTTAAACGCCTAGGATATCCAAGCACTTGGAGAGCTATTGAATTAGTGTCTGTGACGAGACTACTGACAATCCACTGTAGCTTGAAGGGAGATATGTATAGAGTTGGGATTGGCCAATAATTTCACTTACATGTGTCAAAAAACCTATTGAAATATGATTATACTATTGTGAATTCTGTATGGGACCCATTTCTGTCGCTGTGGAGATCATCTGTTAAGTTTAGTGATCATCGAAGGTTTCTGTCAGGAGTGTAATGTAGTTTATTCACATTCTTGAATTATTGATGGGATAAGTAATGAGGGTGCATAATAGGTCGTTATTAGCCCTTTTGCTGCAGAATTAAATTTGAGGCTGATTTGCAAACCATTGTCAATTCTCTACCAAAAAATGAAAATGATTTTTTTTTTTTGTGAATGCCTTGTGCTATCTTCAGTAGTTATATTTTTCATATCTCACAGAATAGTGATAGTAAATGGGTTAGTAATAGTACAAGGGCAGTAAGGTATCTTCTGCCCACTTCTGTTATGTTCTATTTACTGTGTTTCACAGTCCCATTGTATCTAAAGTTGCTTCATTCGATTACTTCTAATATTTGTGAAAGGCATGGGGCATATGTATCTGGATATTTAATCTATGAATAAGAACAGTATAGGCTATATTCTTTGCGATTTTAAAGAACTGCTGTTTTCAGAATTCATTTATCATTGCTTAATTTCAGTTTAAGACTTTTTTTATCAGTGTAAGTACAATTCTGAACAAGACTACTGTGTTAGAACTTAAGAAATTTTAGATGGAAATTCATTACTTTTGTATGTTTGACATCTGAGAATTAGGAAATATTTACAATGTTCTAGTGTCTTTTAATATTCTTTTTTATTTGCTGTTAATTGAATTTGGATCTGTTGAAGTTACAGTTTTCTGGGATGTCACTGACATGAGAATCTCAAATCAAATCTCATATTTGAGTAAATTTTCTGCATTTTATGAATTAGATTTGGATAGTGGAAGATAATTTTTCTTATGTATTGTATACAACAGTAATTTACATTTTGTAACCATTAGTTTATTATTTTACAGAAACTTCAAGAGGCTGTTCGCTGTTGGCATAATTTCCGGGAAAATGAACGTGTCATCAGTGAATGGCTGCAGAAGGCAGAGAAACTGATTGCTGAGAAGCACATGGACACAAAGCAGACTGTAGAATCCCATAAGGTAAATGTGTCTTATTATAGTGACAGGTGTTATTGTAAGCGTGCTAATCATACTGGGCCCTCATCATCTTAACAGCAGTAGCTGTAAACACATTAATCATACTCAGTCATTGTCTCATCATCCCAGCTGTAGCTGCAAGTACACTAATAATATTGGTTCCTTATCTGATCAGTGACAGCTGTCAATAACCACATAAATTTTATTAGGTCATTATCATCCTGACAGCTGTAGCTGTAAAAACACAAATCATATTTGGTCCCTGTCTCATCATCCAGAGAGCTATGGCTATAAGTTTACAAATCATGTTGGATCATGTCTTTTCCTTGCAGCTGTAGCTGTAAGCATCAGTTGTACTGTATCCCTATACCATTGCCCTGACAGCTGTAGCTGTAAGCAGTGATCCTGTTGGATCTGTATCTAATCATTGTGATATTTGTAGATGGAAGCACATAGCTGTCTTGGGTACTCATGTTCTTGTCCTTCTGTCTGTAGGTGCACATACTTCTGGGTGTTCAGGTCTTCATCCTGACAGATGTAGCTGTTTGCACACTAATCATATAGGGTCCTTGATTTGCAAATTTTGGCCCCATTCATTGCATTGTTTTTGTTATGTTATTTCATCATATTTGATAATGAATTTAAAAAAAAAAAAACGTGAATCTGATTTGGAAATTCATGCTAGAGTTCCTGATATGGCATTTCATTTTCATTTTTCTGCCAGATGAGGGAAGAGAAGTGTAATAATGAGTGTTTCATTTTTGTCACAGCTTATCTGAGCAGTGAAATTTAGTTTTGTTTTGAATAGTTGTTTATTTTTTGTGTGTAGAAAACAAAATACAATATTTACTTTGGGATATTCATATTGGTATTCTTTGTTTCAGGACTTCTTTGAGAAAGTTAATGAAAGGTGGATTCAAGATTTGGTAAACTCTGCTCAGGATCTGAGAAACTGTCTTCCCTATGAACAGCATCCTCCAGTAGATGCTTGTGTTGGGAGGCTCCAAGCAAAATGGAAGGTAGAGTATTGGTTTTTAATAATGAAGGTAACAACATACACTTAAATGCTGAAGTATATAGAGTATGTCAAGAAACTAATGAGGTTCAGTATTATAAAAATATGCAGTTGAAGTATATTTCCATGATTGGTCATGTGAGGCACATTGAAATGTGAACATGACAGGCTGGTAAGCACTGCCAGATGGTATTGTATTGCCATGTGGTTTTGCTTTGTGCATTATATTTTACAGCACCTTCAGACAACCCAAAATACAACATCCTGATACAAAATTTTATATAAGGTTGGGGTGTGTAGCCCAGCTGCAACACATTAAATATTATAAGTAGCCTACATGGATAAGGTTGTGTCTCAAGCACAAACATTTTGATGGTTTAAGCATTTTACTTGCAAAAGACTGCTTACTGATGGAATGAGTACTATAGCTGAACAAGCATTCACTGTGCTTCACACTGCTGGAGACTTAAGTGAGAAGAGCATGGTATGTTTTCACGTGACAGTGTGCCTGCTCACATAGCCATAATTTTAAGGGCTTTTCTAACCAAAAATGGGGTTGCTGTGCTTCATTTCCCTCAATATTCCCATAACATGGTGTCATGAGACTCTTTTCTGTTTCGACAGTTTAAAATTAAATTGGTTGGTTGGCAATTTGACATGATTGTTGACCTTCAAAGGAATAAAAGAATGTGATCGTGGAAGAGGAGTTTTCCAAGGAAATGTTTATATGAACATTGTAATAAGTCTGTTCAGCTCCTGGAGGGGGGGGGGGGGGGGGAAAAAAAAAAAATAACTAAAAAAAACGGCGGGCGGGGCACACAAAATGGGGAAAAAAAAAAACA
>Ga0123355_10012936_pt1 | contig 12958 bp, 13 predicted proteins | sample TergutEmb28metaG_3_FD_89872 | JGI IMG/M metagenome (GOLD analysis project Ga0123355, IMG submission 89872) | Embiratermes neotenicus P1 segment gut microbial communities from Petit-Saut dam, French Guiana - Emb289 P1 | ecosystem: Host-associated > Arthropoda: Insects > Digestive system > Gut ... | reverse complement strand
TTGCTTGCTTGCTTGCTTGCTTGCTTGCTTGCTTGCTTGCTTGCTTGCTTGCTTGCTTGCTTGCTTGCTTGCTTGCTATGCTCATCTCTAAGTGTAATATCATTGTTATAAGTATACTATATGTTAGGCAATATTGTCAATTATTTTTGCAAGGTTTTTTTGGCGGTACTAAAAAAATGTTGATTATTATTCGGGACGGGCGTCCCCTACAGTTGGGTAAACAACTGTATTACACCAAGTGTAGGGGCGGGCGTCCCCGACCGCCCGAATGATAATAATCAATATTTTTTAATACGGACAAGTATTCGGGCGGTCAATAGAGTTGTTGCGAAATAGAAATCGGGCGGCAGAATGCCGCCCGCAACTAAAAATCAATTACACAACAAGTCTATTGCCCGCCCATATGATTTGAACATTGTTTAAGTTACTCTCTCAAAAGTGTAACCGAAAAATATGTAATAGCATAATTGTTGCTTACTCTAAAAACTCCGCCCGAATAAGTTATGCTTTGTGCTGTATCAATTATGACTTGACTTGATTTGTCGATTACACTCCACCCTTGCCCACGGCTAATAATTAAAAAATCTTCTGTCGCAGGTCTGATTGCATAAATCACAGGTAAATGAAATTCGCCAAAAAAATATTCTTTGATAACTGTACCATATACCAAATTATAGACAAAAACCACCTCAGAAAAAGTTGTTACGCTTGTTTGCTCCGTAGGGACAATATCAGCAAAATCAAGTTCCTGCCATAAGTCCCTAAGCTCAAATATAAACTGATACTGCCCAAGTAAAAACCTGTCCTCAAAAATTGTCAGCGACCTAAAATTTTGAAGGTCTGTTACTTTGCCATTATATAAGTCATACAAATAATAATTTGTGTCGGCAAAGTAATTCCACTTCTCGGCAACCGCAAAACGCTTTGACAGCACATTTACAAAGTCATATCCTGTCGTAATAATCTCACCATTCTTTGCAATGCCAAAATTTACGCCTTGCTGTATTACTTGTACACCATATAACTCTTTGATTACTCTATGACCATCTACATAAATAGGCTCAAAACTAGCGTCAAATGTATCCGCAAACATCTCTCCATATGGGATTGCCAAAAGCACTCTGCCCGAAACAAAAATATTTTCAAATTGTGTGGCTGTAGTCCGTGCTATCTCATTGCCGTTATATTCAAGCGTAATATAATAGTCGTAACGGCGGACAAGCAAAAAGTCTACACCCTTTGTTATCTCGCAAAAATCCGCATAGATAATTGTTCCTAAAGTTATGTGCCTTAGCCCTAATCGCCCGTTATTCTTATAGACAAAATAACCGCCTCTAACATAAGTACTATATATATCAGGGGTTTTATATAGATAACCGTCATAACTTAAAGCATAGCTATTGCCGTTATATGTTACAAGTGCAAAGCCATGCAAAAATTCTGTTCCGTACTCAAAAACTTTGCCCCCAAGCATAGTCGGATAAGATGGCTCCGGCTTAGGTTCGGGCTTAGGCTCAGGGTCAGTTGCCCCCCATTCTAGATTAGTCTTACGCTCCAAAAGTTCGACAAATCCCTCAATGCGTGCCTTGCCAAATGCAAAGTCAACAAAATACGCCAATAACAAAAAAGCAATAAAAAAAGATATCGCAACCAAAACAATCCTATCTCTGCGCAATATCTTTTGTATTTTCACCTAGCAACCTCTTTTGTAAAATGATTACATTCGGGCGGCAGAATGCCGCCCCTACAAAAACACATCTCAATTATTACTGCTTTTTGCCGTGTAGGGGCGACATTCTGCCGCCCGTTGTCATTTCGATACAACCTTATAATGACAACTTATACGATTTTGCTCCTTACGAACTTCAACCTTACACTTAATGCTTAAAGTGTCTATTACCCACAAAAATCATAGCAATGCCGTACTTGTCGCAAGCGGCTATACTATCGGCGTCACGGTTACTTCCGCCCGGTTGAATTATCGCCGAAACACCTGCTTTTGCGGCGGCTTCTACACAATCATCAAACGGAAAAAACGCATCACTTGCAAGCACAGCACCTTTTGTCCTGTCGCCTGCGTGTTCTATAGCTTGATTCGTCGCCCAAATCCTGTTTGTTTGCCCGCTGCCTAATCCTATCGTCTGTGTCCCCTTAGACAAAACAATTGCATTTGACTTAGTATGTTTAACTACAGCAAAAGCAAATTTAAGAGCATTCATTTGTGCGGCGGTAGGTTTCTTTTTTGTTACACACTTTACCGCTGACTCATCAAAAAGACCAATGTCCTCTGACTGTATAAGCAATCCGCCCGCGACCTTTTTTGTATCGAATACTTGCCCTAAATACCTAGAAGCCTCATTAAGCTGCATTACACGCAAATTTGGCTTAGACTTGAAAACTTCTAAAGCCTTTTGACTAAATGACGGCGCAATAACTATTTCCAAAAATATCTTAGCCATTTCCGCCGCAGATTTTTCGTCAACCTCTCTATTGCAAGCGACAATACCGCCAAAAATTGATATAGGGTCGCAATCGTACGCACCCTTGTATGCCTCAAAGACATTTTTTCCGCTGGCAACTCCGCAAGGATTAGCGTGTTTGACGGCTACAATACTAGGGGTGTCAAACTCAGCAAGCAAAGCAAGAGCGGCGTTAGCGTCATTAATATTATTGTAGCTAAGTTCTTTTCCCTGTAATTGTACTGCACTAGAAATACCGCCTGCACTAGGAATAGCTTCTCTATAAAAAGCGGCTGATTGTTGAGGGTTTTCGCCATATCTAAGGTCTTGCGTTTTCTCAAATGTCAAAGTAAGACTGTCGGGCAAGTTAATTCCTACTTGACTCCTTAAATGTTCCGCAATCATACTGTCGTATGCCGCAGTATGAGCAAAAACTTTGTACATAAGGTTAAGGCGGTATTGCTCGTCAATATTACCGGTTCTTAGCTTGTCCAAAACAGTTGTATAATCCACAGGGTCAATGACAACGGCAACACTTTTATAGTTTTTTGCCGCACTCCTAAGCATAGTCGGACCGCCGATATCGATATTCTCAACAGCGTCTTCAAAAGTCGTCCCGTCTTTAAGTATAGTCGCCTTAAACGGATACAAGTTGACCGCCACAACATCAATCGTGCCTAGACCTAGTTTGGCTAGGTGGCTCATATGCTCCTTATTGTCCCTAAGTGCAAGCAGTCCTGCGTGGACAGCTGGATGCAATGTCTTAACCCGTCCGTCAAGACACTCGGCAAAACCCGTAACATCGGTTATACTAATTGCCGCAATACCGTTGTTTTTGAGCGTGTCCAAAGTTCCGCCCGTTGAGATTATCTCAAATCCCAAAGACTCTAATCCCTTAGCAAAGTCAACAACTCCGCTCTTATCCGATACGCTTATTAATGCTCTTTTTTTCATATGTTGAAACCCTTTTTATGTCATATAATTTTTCGCTATGCTGGATTCTTCACTACGCTCAGAATGACATATCCAAATCATTATGTCATTCTGAGCGTAGTGAAGAATCCAGCATAGCGTATTAAAAAACAATTTTCTTTCCTCTCTATTCTTTTATCTCTCTTTCTTCCCTAAGTACTTTATCAATCGCATCAACCAACAATCCATGCTCCACTTTTTCCAACACTCTTTTAGCCAAAGTTTCGGGGGTATCGCTATCCAAAACAGGCAAACTCCGCTGCAATATTATATCTCCGCCGTCAATCTCTTCACCTACATAATGCACAGTCGCACCTGTTATCTTATCGCCTGCCCTAATTACGCTCTCGTGAACAGTCAAGCCGTGCATACCTGCCCCGCCATGCTTAGGTAGTAGCGAGGGGTGAATATTGATGATTTTATCCTTGTAGCCACTTAGCAAGCAATCGGTCACAATCCCCAAATACCCTGCCAAAACAACTAACTGTACATTATGTTTTTTTAGATATGCTAATATCGCTTGGTCTCGCTCCTCCCGAGAGCTATAATCCGATAAGGCACAAACCTCTGTTTGTATCTTTTTTGCCTTAGCCTTAGCGATAGCACCTGCCGTATGATTACTCGCAACAACAAGAGCGATACGGACATTAAGTTCGCCCCTCTCTACCGCCTCAATAACCGACATCATATTTGTCCCGCCGCCGCTTACAAGTATTGCTATGTTAATTTTTGTATTCAATGCTTTTAGCGCTATTTCAAACGCTTTTATTCTCCTAACTGTTAATGTCCATTGCGAAGTATCTTTCTTTAACTTTTGCAAAGCCTTTTCACATTTTGCTTTTATTGATTCAATAGAGCGAATAGCTTCATCAATTTCAGTCCTTGTATATTTCATTACTCAATTTCCTGTACGACTATCTGCTCGCCTCTCACTTCGACCACACGGACTTTTTTGTCATGTTCAATTATGCCCAAATCGCTTGTTACAAAGAATGTCGTATCTCCGAGATACATTTGACCCGAGGGCGCAAGTTTTGATGTAGTTGTGCCTATTTGTCCGAGCAATGCTCCGTAATTATTCCGTTTTTGTGAGCCGTCGGGAACATTTCGGAGTTCTTCACGCCCCAAAGCTGCGTCAATCCACGCTGTCTTTTGTGAAATTGTAATAACACAAAAAATCGCCAGAATAATAACAAATGTTATCGCTACTAACAAAAACAGCATAGCCGGCGAGCCGCCCGCCAACATTCTGAGTACAAAAGCTACTACAACTAAAAAAAGACCGCTTATGCCAAAGCGACCTCGCTCGGGAGTTATCATCTCAAGTGCAATCAAAACTATGCCAAAAACAAGCAATGCAATAACAACAAAGCTCATATCCGCAAAAAGCCTAACTAATTCAGAAATGATGTACGGTTGCAATTAAAATCTCCTTGTTTAGTATGATAGTATACTGTTGCAAAAAATAAACGGATAATTATTAGTCGAGCAGGCAATGCCAGCCCCTACGCTTAGGTTTTCGAGTGCAGTTGAGTATCCAGTTGTAGGGACGAGCATTGCTCGCCCGAATAACAATTATTCATTTTGTTTCACTTCAAATAACCTTGTAGACTGCAACTTCTTGCTCTCAAATAGTTCTAACATTCCAAAACAAATATTGCTGTGCAAAACCTGCCAAGTCTCCATACCTATTCTGATAATATCGCCTAACTTTGTCAGGGGTGTTAAGCTCATCACTACTTAGCGTCTTAAATATCCATGTATCTACAGGAAAACTATTAGTAATCCCAAGTCCGAACAGTCCTATACAATTTGCGACTTTTTCGCCAATTCCTTGTAGTGACAATAGTTTTTTGTGCACTTGCTTGTCATTAGCTTGTGCAAGTTCTTGTAACATATCCGTCTTAGCCAAAACCTTAGAAGTCTCGGCTAAATATCTTGCCCTATAACCTGCACCAATTTTTGCAAAATCCTCTACCGTAAGCCTACTCAAATTCTCCGGTGTCGGAAAAGCGTAATAATCATCTATCTTTTGCCCTGCCGCCTCGCATATCCGCTCAATAATGCTCTTGATACGAGGGATATGGTTGTTAGCAGAAATTATAAAACTAATAATCGTCTCAAATAAGTCTTGCTTAAATATCCTAATGCCCTTGCCACACTCTACACTTGAACGCAATTCGTCATAACCGCTTAGAGTGCTGACAATTGCACCATAATCTCGCCCAAAATCAAAATAATTAGCAAAATAATCCGTATCCGCTGTCTCTATTACAACATTATCACCATCACTATAGACAAAACAACGCTTATCTCCAGAATAAACTGTATAACGACCGTCTTGCGTAACCCTAAACCTAAACATTTGCCCGCATTCAATTGATTGATGCGGGCAAAAATTAGTCGGGTTAGTAAGAATAATCTTATTGGACTCTACTATCTTTTTCACTAGACTTAATTTCTAGCACTTGCCGCTAATAACTTATGCGGGATATACACTTACTTGCTTGCGAGTTTTGTCGTAGCGTTCAAACTTAACAGTACCGCTAACCAATGCAAAAAGTGTATCGTCTTTGCCGATACCGACATTGTTGCCTGCGTGGAATTTTGTTCCTCTTTGACGCACCAAAATGTTGCCTGCAAGAACAACTTGACCATCTTGACGCTTAACGCCCAGTCTCTGTGCTGCACTGTCACGCCCGTTTTTTGACGAGCCAACACCTTTTTTAGATGCAAATAATTGAATATTAATAAACATAATAAAATACTCCGTATTAAAAGTAAGAAGTAACCATTAATGAGCTATGGATTAGATATCAACACTCTTTACTTTTTACTTGATTATAAGTTCTATAAAGTCAGAATAACCCTCGTTGAGGTCACTGACACCTAACAACATTGTTTCCAATATATAGTCAGCGGCTTTGCGTTGTTCGTCCGTTATATCGTCCGGCACTATCATACTAAGTTTGCCCGCCTTATCGTCCCGCGTATACTTTACCGCTATCGCTGCCACCGCCATAAGTCCAAGTAGTGCAGTTTGAACAACACTTGACAATGCCGCACAAACAATATCCTCGCCCTGTACTCCGTAATTGGTGTGACCATCACACTCAACACTTACGATGCGGTTATTCTTGCGGGTAATAGTAACCGATGTCATACTTATCCGATTTTGCCGATTTTGATGCGTGTAAACATTTGTCTATGACCTTGCTTTTTGCGCACATTCTTTTTAGGCTTGTACTTATAGACAACAATCTTTTTGTCTTTGCCGTGTGCGACAATCTCCGCCTTAACGGTTTTACTACCGACATCCTTGCCCACTTTAGGGTTGTCCCCCGACAGCATAAGCACAGGCAAATCAACCTTTGCCCCAACAGCACCATCCAAAAGCTCGACATCAAGAATGTCTCCCTCAACGACTTTGTACTGCTTTCCGCCTGTTACAACAATTGCATACATAAATTTTAGTCCTCCTTACCTCTCTACGCCTCAATTAGGCGGACACTATCGTGCCTCTTCGTCTTGAGAAAATCCCAAAACGCCCACTGTGTGCGTGTCGTCCGCTTTTTGCAGACCTAATTATTATACCGCCAACAAAAGTTTTTGTCAACCAAATTAGACCCCCACACAAAACTTTCCTAAAGTAGAATATTATAATCGACTTTGCGCTTGCTCTAGATTAGATTGTCGTAATTGCATAAGAGTTTCATTAGAGATGGCTACTCTGCCATTTAGATGATAAATGTCAAACACGGCGGCTTGTTGCAACAACTGCAAATCATGTGATTGTATGTGTCCGTATATTCGGGCAGTATTCGATTCGCCAAATGTAGTTTTGTATATTACATCGACATAATAATCCCCTCTGTGACCGCTTGAATGCCGACCTCTTACAATTATAGGCTGTGCGCTTACAAAACTCGCCTGTACTTTTTCTCCATCCCGAATAATTTTATTATACTTGCCAAGCGACACTAAAGAATATAACATCACAGCAAGAATAATACTACTTATAAACCAAAAGCTACCGCTAATAACAGCAGGAAAAATAACACGGAGCGCCAAGCGGCTACTTCTGTCAAAAGCATCAACATATCCAAACTCCGCCCACGACATCCCCAAAAAAGCACCCGACACTGCCAAAATAGCGACCGTAAGCAACCCTGCCCAAACTACCGCCACAATAGCAGTAGTTATAACTATCCCTCTACGGGTTTTTACTGTTATATGCATTAAAATTTACCTCTCTACTGAAAATACCATTCGAATAAACCATATTTATTTTTTTGCTATGACAAAAAACGGTTTATACTCATAATGACAATTATTAGAAGATAACACAAGAAAAAACATTCTGCTTGTGGTTATCTAAATCCTAATAAAAAGAAACTCTTGCATTGGTCACAATTAAACAATAAAATTAATGACCCAAAATACAAACAGCTGTTAGGGGTTATCCAACAGCTGTTTGTATTAACATCTCAATACTTTGTTTCGTAACAAAAGACACTCATTTTTTGCATTAGAATTTGTCTGATTTTGCGTATTTGGTGTGGAGGAGTTTGTGGGCTTTGTCTCCGCCGGGTTTTCCTAAGTAGTCTTTGTATAGGGTTTTGATAGCGGGGTTTTCGTGTGACTTGCGTAGTCCTGATGCCTTGTCGGCTTTATACATTGACTTACCTCTTGTTCCTGCGGTTTCGGCACGGTTTTGAACGGACTTAACTGGTTGACCACCGCCGTTTACACAACCACCGGGACAAGCCATCATTTCGATAAAGTGATATTTTTTCTTACCGCTCTTGACATCAGCAAGCACTTTTTTGGCATTAGCTATACCGCTGACTACAGCTACTTTGACAGTTTTGTCACCAAGTTTTATCTCTGCCTCTTTGACACCTTTTGTTCCACGAATATTCTTAAAATCAAGATTATTAAGTGGCTTATTAAGCACAACTTCGGATATAGTCCTAAGTGCTGCTTCCATAACACCGCCACTCGTACCAAATATAAGCCCCGCTGTACTACCAGTGCCTAATAAATCGTCAAAACTTTCTTTTGGCAGACTCTCAAAGTCAATTCCCTTCATTTTGATTAGGCGGGCAAGCTCTTTGGTTGTGAGTACATAGTCAACATCAGGATAACCGCTTGCCGCTTGATACTCACGGGTAATCTCGTATTTTTTAGCGGTACACGGCATAATTGTTACTACTACAATGTCTTTGGGGTTGATGCCGTTCTTCTCCGCATAATAAGTCTTAGCGATTGCACCGAACATTTGTTGAGGCGATTTGCAAGTTGACAAATTGTCTATAAACTCAGGAGCATAAAACTCAACATATCTTACCCATCCCGGACTACAGCTTGTAACCATCGGGAGCGGACCGCTATTGTTATTGAGCCTATCCAAAAACTCGTGACCTTCTTCCATAATAGTCAAGTCGGCACTAAAGTTAATGTCAAATACTTTGTCAAAACCTAGCCTTCTAAGACCTGCAACCATCTTGCCTTCGACAAAGTCGCCTGTTTTCATTCCGAACTCGTCACCTAAGCCTACTCTGACAGCAGGTGCAGTCGCCACAATAACATGCTTAGAGGCATCATTGACAGCGTCTACAACTTGGCTGATATTTGTTTTTTCTTTGAGAGCCGCTGTTGGGCATACTGCCACACATTGACCGCAAGCTACGCAAGGTGACTCGCCTAACTCAACATCAAAAGCACAACCGATATGAGTAGTAAAACCACGACCTACCGCCGTAACTACACCCACATCCTGCACTACCTTACATACATTAGAACACCTGCGGCAAAGGATACATTTGTTGTAATCCCGTACAATAAAAGCATTTTGGTCATCTATATCAAATTTCGTCTTGCAACCTGCATACGCATTTTGGTCACAACCGTACTCTAATGATAATTTTTGAAGGTCGCAATTTTGACTGCGTGAGCAACTAAGGCAATCGCTATTATGATTGCTTATCAAAAGTTCCAGCGTCATTTTGCGAGCTTCAATAACAGCAGGACTGTCTGTAATGACCTCCATACCATCACGCACCGTTGTCGCACACGCTACAACCAGGCTTCTTGCACCCTTAACTTCTACAACGCAAACACGGCAAGACCCGTCACTACTAACATCTTTGAGATAGCACAAAGTAGGTATATTAAAGCCTGCTTTTTTGCACGCATCTAACAGTCTTGTACCGTCCGGCACAGTAACTTGTATTCCATTTATATTTAACTTTGCCATGATAGCTCCTTAAGAAAAGTAAAGAGTAAAAGGTAATAAGTAAAAAGTATTGACTATTTAGTAATTTTGAAAACCAACTCCCAAATCCGCACTTTTTACATTTTACTTCTTACTTTTTACTTAATAATACTTTTTTTAGGACATTTGTCTACGCACAATCCGCATTTGATACATTTTGCTTGGTCGATAGTGTGCAATTGCTTTAGTTCGCCGCTGATAGCGTCAACGGGGCAAACTCTCTTACATAGAGTGCAACCGATACAATTATCAAGAATACTAAAACTAAGAAGGTTTTTGCAGACACCTGATGGACATTTTTTGTCGCATACATGGGCGTCGTATTCGTCACGGAAATATTTAAGCGTACTAAGCACAGGATTAGGTGCTGTTTGACCCAATCCGCACAGAGAATTTTCTTTGATGTAGTGGCAAAGTTTTTCCATTTTTTCGATGTCGCCTTGCTCACCTTTACCATCGGTCAATTTTTCTAGTATTTCTAAAAGACGCTTATTACCCACTCTGCAAGGAGTACACTTGCCGCATGACTCGTCAACCGTAAACTCTAGGAAAAATTTGGCTATATCAACCATACAGTTGTCTTCGTCAAGAACAATTAGACCGCCACTACCCATCATTGAGCCGATACTTACAAGACTGTCAAAGTCAATCGGTATATCCATATGCGATGCAGGGATGCAACCGCCCGAAGGACCGCCTGTCTGTGCCGCCTTAAACTTTTTGCCTTTTGGGCAGCCACCGCCGATTTCTTCAACAACAGTTCTTAGCGTTGTTCCCATAGGAATCTCAACAAGACCTATGTTTTTGATTTTGCCGCCTAATGCAAAAACTTTTGTTCCCTTGCTTTTTTCTGTACCGATACCCTTAAACCACTCTGCTCCGTTGTTGATGATTTGGGTAATATTAGCAATGGTTTCGACATTGTTAATAAGGGTCGGCATATCAAACATACCTTTAATCGCTGGGAATGGAGGTCTTTGGCGAGGTTCACCACGGCGACCTTCGGCACTGGCAAGAAGTGCTGTCTCCTCACCACACACAAATGCACCTGCTCCAAGACGAATCTCAATATCAAAATCGTTTTTGAGACCCATCGCATTCTTGCCCAAAATCCCGTATTGTCTGGCTTGTTTGAGAGCAATCTCAAGACGCCCGACAGCTATAGGATACTCTGCACGCACATAAACAACACCCTTAGTCGCCCCTATAGCATAACCTGCTATCATCATAGCCTCTATGACAGCATGCGGGTCACCCTCTAGGATAGACCTATCCATAAATGCACCTGGGTCGCCCTCGTCTGCATTGACTACAACATATTTTTGCTTGCCGGGGGCATCGTGTGCAAATTGCCACTTAAGTCCCGAACTAAAGCCCGCACCGCCACGACCTCTAAGACCGCTGTCCTTAATCGTGTCGATAACCTGTTGACGAGACATCGCCACTGCTTTAGGGTACGCAGTATAACCATCATATCCTATGTACTCGTCAATACATTCGGGGTCAATAAGACCGCAAAGACGCAAGGCAACTCTTAGCTGACTCTTATAAAAAGATGTGTCGGCAAAAGACTGAACTTCAGTATCTCCGCTACCCTCGGTGTGCAATAGTCTCTCTACCGGTTTACCCTTGACAAGATGCTCCGATACTATCTCAGCAATATCCGCTACCTTAACTTTTTCGTAAAAAGAACCCTCAGGGTAAATAACTACCACAGGTCCGAGGGCGCATAGACCAAAACAGCCGGTAACAATCAGTCCGACTTCTTCTGTCAAATTATTGACGGCAAGTTGTTTTTTGAGTTCGGCTGTCAATGCTTTGCAACCGCCACTTGTACAACCTGTTCCGCCGCACACAAGCACATGAGAATGTTGACGCATAAATATTTTTCTCCCTAATCGTTGTAAGTCAATGCTCAATTACATACTAAGCATTGATAAATTCTTTGATGATTTTTCCGCCTACAATATGCTCATTGATTATTCTAACCGCTTTTTCGGGCGTAATATTTGCATAAGTAGTCTTGACACCGTCTTTTGTGACATATACAACAGGCTCTAACTTACAATCGCCACCGCAACCGCTTTGAGCAATAATTATATCAAGCAAATTAAGCCTGTAAGTCTCCGCATTAAAAGCCTTTAGCACATTTTTTGCACCGGCATTTATTCCGCAAGTATCCATACTGACAACAATATTAGTAGCACTATTAGATACAATACCCCTGTTGGCAACTTGATTTTTGACTTGTTTGCGTATTTCTTGCAATTCGTTTAATGTTTTCATATATATTATCGCCCCTTTTAGGAGTTATTTCGCACCCCAAGTGGCACAACTAAGGCACATCTTTATTTATGACCTCAGCCCTTGTATTCTTGACTCTACATCTAGTACAGTCTGCGAATACCTAGTGCTAAGGACATAAAAAATCTGAGCCTTAGTTGTGCCACTTGGGGTGCGGAACAACTCTAATCCTTTTCCTTATACTTTTTGACAATTCCCTTGACATCTTCAGTTTTTACAAAACTTATGACATCTTCTTCCGAACCTGTCTTAACTGTCATAACCGGAGCTAGTCCGCAGCAACCGATACAGCGGGTAGCCTCAAGCGTAAACTTCATATCCTCGGTGGTTTGTCCTGCGTCAATCCCAAGTTCACGCTTAAATCCATCCAAAACATCGCCTGCCCCAAGAACATAACAAGCTGTACCCATACAAACACCAACTTTGTGCTTGCCTTGAGGTGTCAAATAAAACTGCGAATAAAAAGTCGCCGACCCATAAACTTCCGCAGCAGGGACGCCAAAAGTATCGGCAATTGTAGTCTGAACTTCTTTAGGAAGCCAGCCATAAATCTCTTGTGCGGCTTGAAGTGCCATCATAACGGGACCCTTGACATTTTTTAGCTTGTCAAGTGCCTTTTTAAGCTTAATTTCTTTCTGTTCTGCCGTAAGTTCTGCCATTATATGTATCTCCTATATCTCCGTTAGCATTATTAGTGGCTTGTCCAACCCCTACCCCACCATAATACCACTTTTTGCCCCCATATGTCAACCTGATTATTATACTTTTGCAAAATAGTAGCACAGAATACCCCTGTGTCACATATTGCTCAAATTGTGGTGTTAACACAATTTGCAATAAATCGTCTTTGCGAGGAACACTTATGCAAATGCCGATTAAACCCTAAATAAACATAAATATCTCACAAAAATAGAGTGTCATTTCGACCGAAGCGGAGAAATCTCCT
>Ga0123355_10012935_pt1 | contig 12958 bp, 9 predicted proteins | sample TergutEmb28metaG_3_FD_89872 | JGI IMG/M metagenome (GOLD analysis project Ga0123355, IMG submission 89872) | Embiratermes neotenicus P1 segment gut microbial communities from Petit-Saut dam, French Guiana - Emb289 P1 | ecosystem: Host-associated > Arthropoda: Insects > Digestive system > Gut ... | reverse complement strand
TATCTCCGTAACCGTTCTACTTTGGACATAGGTGTTTTGGGTTATATCGGTATAGTATAACATAAGGAACACCCTCCCGAAGTCTGGTCCGTTCCTCCTGTTACACCCCGTATATATATACAGTGAGGTCTGCACTGTAACATCATGTACTATTGGAAGAAGCATCCCATGTTGATGAGGAACCTACTGGATCCATGTTCAAGGTTACTGAAGGTGGAGGCATTAGGTTTCCCTGATACATTGGAAGGTCCTCTCTTTATCACAAGATGTAACAACCCAAAGGACTGCTTTGTTACTTTACAGTCCAGAAAGTATTCACAGAAATAAGTTTTTCCAGAACTTACCACCAAAATCTGGTCCCTGTTCTAGGCCCATTTTACCTTGTCATAAAACACACTGGGTCAGAAAATATTTGCATGCCACATATGAAGGGAAAACAGCACAGAATTAAAATATTCATATCTGTGATTATGATAACTCGATTACTAAACAATTCTTAAACCCCTCTTTTTGTCTCCAAGTTTCACTTTTGTCCAATAAAGTGACAGTCTTCAGTTGCTTAACATGCAGTCCAGGATCCAGACATGTTTGTTCACTGGATAGATAATAGCATTCTACAGGATTAGAAAACTGGAGAACCATTTTTGAGAAAATACTGATACAAATGACTGGCCAGTTTCTGTTGGACACTGATACCTGTTTCAGATGATGACACATATGCCGGAGACCCTACTGAGTCACAGATTCATCCCAGATCTGAACAGTACAACCTACAGCAGTATCAACAGTACCAACCTCAATCCAGCCAGCACCAATATGAACTTCAGCCAAGCCAACAGCAATATCAGTCTGAGCCCAGTCAACAGCAATACCAACCCGAACCCAACCAACAGCAGTACCAGCTTGAACCAAGCCACTATCAGTACAAATGTGAATCTAATGAACCAGCCACCAGTGAGGCTCTCAAGGCCGAGAAGTCACTACCCCCACCTCAGCCTCAGTCTGCGGAGGCATGAGATAGTGGACCCACTGCCACCACCACCTCCTCCACTCACATTAGAAGATCTGGCTACTGACAGCGATTCGTGAGACTTGCCGTCTGCACAGCTTGGTATCTTCAGAACGTCATAGTTACAGCAGTGCAGCTTCCTTTAGCATGCATTCATGGAGGTAGGATCAACATTCCTGCATACTGCACATAAAAGAAGCTCTTGTGCTGTCATGAGGTTGTGCTGCCTACAGGATCATTATATGACCCTTTCAGACCCTGGACATGTAGTGCCTAAACTTCTGAAGCCCACACTGCCTGTATTAACAGTTCTGTTTACAAGAGTTCAGTTCTGAAACAAGACTTCATAAGAAGATGCAGGTACAAGGGGCTGGTTTAATAATTTTATGCAGTGTGCAGAGCAGCTTGGAAAGTAACTGGCTACGGGTTGGACAACTGAGTAACGGGAATTTGAAATCCCATAATGGGCAAGAGATTTTTTCTTCTCCACAGCATCCAGACTGTCTCTGGGAACCATGCAGCCTAATGCTGAATGGGTACTGGCGGAAAAGTGGCTTGGACACGAAGCTTACCACTCACCTCCACCTACTTCTACCTCCGCCTCACCTCTACTTCACCCATATGCCTTCATGGCATGCAGAGGGACAACTTTACTTTTGTTTTATGTTGTTACCTACAGTTGTATTATTCAGGAATTCATAACTCCAAAAGAAATTGGTTTACCTGTTTGCAAGGGTCTGAGAGGGCTAGAGTAAAAACCAGTCTTACAGCTCATGTGCTTTCTATAATTTTACTTCTTTTGATCATGAACACAAATACTGTTAAGGTGTTTCGCATATCAAATCAGTGTATATAGCGTACTATATGAAAGTAATGAGTGTGAAACATCAGTTGAGTTTGTCTAAACAAAAGACACCTCATGACACAAGCAGTTTCAGTGGGACAATTGGGGCCTGGGAGACTCAACTGTGTTGGTCATACAAAATCAAAGAAATTGGTGGCTTTGAATCATTTCAAATCTTGTAACAAGTAAGTACCAGTATTTGTAATTCTGTAAGAATGTGATATGAGGGGGTGCTGATAAGTCCTTAGCCTGACCAGGAAGGAAACAAGCTACCTCAACCAAAGTCGGGATTTATTCATCATACTCCCCACGAAGCTCGGTACACTTAGCCCATTGCTCTGACTTTTGCAAGCCACTCAAAAAAAAAATCAGAAGGGTGTCCATCCAACCAGGTCTCCACGGCAACAATGACCTCCACGTCGGACAAAAAAATGGCAACCATTCAATTGTTTTTTCAGTCCAGGGAACAGGTGGTAGTCCGACAGGGCCATATCCAGAGAATATGATGGGTGATCAAGACAAAGAAGCCCAGGTAGGCCAGTTTCTTCTGTGTTGCACGTGCCTGGTGAGCCAGGGCATTGTCATGCAAAAACAAGACCCCCTTGGTGACCTTCCCACAGCGTTTTTCCTTCAAAATGTCCTTCAGTTGCACCAGCAGAGATGAGTAATACTCCATGTTGATAGTTTGGCCGTTTGGAAGATAATCAATAGGAGGTTGCCATCTTGATCCAAAAAAATCAAGGCGAGAACTTTTCTAGTGGATTTTTTGCACTCAGAATATTTTGGGGCGGGGTGAGCCGCTATGCTGCCACTCCATTGATTGTTGGTTTGTCTCTGGGTCATAGTGATATAACCAGGTTTCATCCATGGTCACCATTCATGACAGGAAATCATTTGGATCACGCCAAAAAAATTCCAGAAGTTGCTCAGACGACTGGCACCATTGACGTTTTTGATCTGCATTCAGGCATTTCGGGACCCACTTCGCAGAGAGCTTCCGCACGTCCAAATCTTCATGAATGATGGACCCAACCCGCTCACATGAGATGCCCAGTTGCTTAGCTATAGATTTAGCTGAAATTCGGCGGTCTCCCAAGATTAGTTCATGAATTTGATCAATAATCTCCAGGCTGGTCACTGTTTTTGGGTCGTCCAGGACGAGGCGCATCACAGGTGGAAAAATCACCACGTTTGAACTGGGCCACCCAGTTTTTGATGGTGGCATATGATGGTGCATGTTCCCCTAATGTTTCTGTCAGAATGGCATGAATTTCCTTCAGCACCTTGCCTTGCAGGAAAAAAAAACTTGATGACAGCTCATGTCTCCATGTTGTTGAAATTGTGTGTGTCATCTCACATACTCCCTTTCAGCCTCTGTAACAAGAAAAGACTTGCACTTCTGCACATAAACAGACCCCTCTTTCCAACGACACTATCGATTCTGTCCTACATCGGGAAGTAGGTCAGGCTTAGGACTTATCGGCACTCCCTCGTAGAATTGTACCCTGATGAGTCAGTTTAAAGCAGGGACATACAGACTTCAAATTGACGGTTAACATCTCTGATTCTCCTCATAAGTTTAACGTCAGAAGAAACATGCCTCTTGACATTTCCTGTGTACATATATAAACACCAATTTTAATGGATTTTCATAAATAACAGTCTTTTATAAAATGTATTGCTGAAACTTAGCTGTTGCTTGATTTCGGGCTGGTATCACTGTTGGTAACAGCTCTGCAAGGTAGTAACTTGTCTGTGACAATGTGAAATTACATATTAACAGACTGTCTTGAAAATGGAATTTCTCAGCATATTCATACTCAGACATCGTTATGCTTGCTTCAGCCAGCAACTTTGAAGTACATGTTGCAATGCATATTCTTCTAATGGATATAAAATTTGACACATTTAGTGCAAACTTTATCATCTTTGAATGTAGTTGAAAGAAACACTCTCCTTTGTATAGAGGCATCTGTTCTTGTAGCTGCCATAATGCTTGAGAAAAGTGAAGTCACTAAATTTATTTTTCCTTCCTTTGTAGCTTGATCAGATAATTGTTGTTGCTCACATTGCATACCATGCCAGCTTTCTGTAGCGCTATTAGCTGGAGATATGTTATAAAAATGTGTATGCACTTTTGAAGTCTGGTATCTTACAAATACTGTGCTGCTGGCTATCGCAGGACTCATAGAAGCAGGCACCTACCCTTCTGCTGTGAATTAAAAACAAAATCCAAATGCAAACTGAGCCATTTTGAACAACTGGACAATCAGAATACATGAATTCCTAAATTATTACTTTGCAGTTCCAATGAATGCTGTCAGAGTTTCATGATATTTAATACTGGGACTCCTTAAGTCTCAAGGCAATTAGCACAAACACAAAATTAATTTTTAAGTACATTCTGCTACTCTTTGAATTGAAAGATGGATGGACTGGTAACTTCTGTGTCTGTTGCATGTGACAATGTAAAATACTTTATGTATGATAACAAGTTCAGGGATACATCAAAGTCACAAGTTGTAAAATTTGGATGTTCAAATGTCTCGCTTTCATGTGTTTTCTTCTTATGGTGGGACCTTGATATACTTCATGAAACTGATATAGTACACAGTATTATAAATGACAGTAGTTCCCAGACCCCAATAAATATACTCACAGTTTTTATAATTAAATGATCTCATTTCTGTTAGGAGTCAGTGTTTTCTAGCAATTGTAATTGTATTGTATATTTCAAAGCAATTATTAGAACACACAGGTTGGATTTGTACAGTGCAAGGTAGGTCAGTCTCTAAAGACATGTTGAAGATTGATTGAATTGAGCAGTAAGGTGATATTTCTGTTGTCAGATTGAAGCACCGCTTTGCACATATTTATCACTGTGTTAGAGTTGCTTACTCATTATATGATAGCAATATGACACAAACCACAGAGAGGGACCCACGTTCAGATGGCATGCAGATATCTCACCATTTGGATCTGGACTTGCATCTCATCATTACCGTTGGAAATTTTGGTAGACTAAATTAGTTTTTGTCTGTGTTCTCATATTTATCATTGTGAATTTACAGTGTATGGTAAATAATTGAAGTATGTGATAGAGTATCGTTACATAACCAAATAATTAAGTAAGCATGTTTTATCGCCCATGTTTGGCTCACTGGTATTATAGATGCAAGTGAATCTTATTAGTAGAGCTGACTGCACTTGTGATGTAAACACTGTTTATAAACCATGTATAGTAATAGGCATGAGTTGAATAGTAACTGTTGGGAGTGAACATAATACATTCCTGTCACCTGCTTTCACTTTGAATTTGTAACTGTACTCTTTATGCAAAATTGTGACCTCTTGCTTTATATTGGTGTTAAAATACTGTTCAGGAAATTAGCTGCCATGTCTGGGGTTTTGATTACTTTCCTCCATGTCAACATATTGTACTTTGTAACAGCCGGTGTGTCTTCTAACTTGCCCATCCACAGTTGCCTGAAGTTTCACAGTTCGTGCTAAATAAACCTGTGCAGTTGACAAAGTCATCAAGCAAACCAAGAATGATAGTACAGCTGAAAGAATATTCAGTATGGGACTTTGAAGCAGTGCTTCAACATGCAGTATACTAATGAAGTGATTTTTGGAAATCATCCTTGTTATCCGTTGTGTGGTTAGCAGTTAATTTAACTTGATTCACCAGGTATGAATGAATAGCACCTGTCCTGTCTGCAGTTGCATTAACTGTTGTCTACTTAATCTGCAGTACTTGAGTCCAAACATCTGCAGCAGTACTATAGCCCTAATATTGATCTATTATATTAACTTGTTGGGCAACAAAGGGCAAGACAGTGAGTTCAACACAGAGTTTGTGTGAAGCAAGCAAGCACATTCAGTACTAGCTGATACTTCCTACTGGGCTGTTCATCATCTCGCATCTGTCAAGTTCTCCTGCAAGAGAAATTCATTTTCTCTAGATGCTGCCATTCTTTATGTGGCCATACCAGTAACTGTTATCTTACACACAAGTAACATGTATTATTTTGCTGCTTCTAATAGTGTTTACAATGTTCTTACTCTTCATTTCTCACTTCAGAATGGTTGGAGAAGTGTTCTCTGCAAGTCTTGAAAATTGATGATTGCTGTATAACGAAAAACATTAAATTGTTTAAAATGTGGTGGAAACAACCTTGAAGGTTAATGTATCAGAACTCAAGAGTATTATTTTGTCAGTGTATGTTGGTTACAAATTTAATGAGTGGGTAAATGTTTAAGATCTTGACATAGAACCATATTAAATGTGTGAAACACATGTTACATCTTGAAATTTTTGTGCTTGTTAGGTGGGCATTCCTTTGAAGCTGGAAACATATTAAAAGGTCAACATATGTGTTAAAACACATGGAAATATTTTATCATCATCAAATCCTTTTACTCCTTGTAGAGCATAGGGCATCCATGAAGAGCTTCCAAGCATTGCACTCCCCAGCTATCCCCTTGCCCTCATTCCATGATTTCTTGTGCTTCTTATCTCATCCTCTATTGTCCTTCACCACATTCTCTTCAGCCTACCTCTCCTTCTATATCCCTGAGGATTCCAATCTAATGCTGTTTTCTCTGTTGCTCCTGTTTCTTTACGTAATGTGTGTCCAATCCAGTTCCATTTTCTTCTTTTTATCTGATTTTCTACTGACTTCTGATGGGTGATTCTCCACAGTTCTTCGTTCATAATCTTAATGGTCCATTTTATGTTCATTATTCGTCTTAAGCATTTATTTACAAATATATGTAGTCTTCTTGTTATCTGGTTGGCAGTTTTCCAAGTTTCACAAGCATATAATAATACTGATTTTACATTTGTACTGAAGATTCATATTTTAACTTCTTTTGATATGTTGAGATTTCTCCACACAGGATACAGCTGAACAAATACAGAAATGGTATTAAATTAACTTCATATTTTGTGGGAGGGGGATCTTCTAAAACAGGGTTTTCTGTACCTCGGACATATATGATTATAAAAACTTATGGACTGTACATTAAATAGTAATAGCTTCAATCCCACCTCATGGGTTAATATGGCCACCATGTTGATAATTTTGATGGCAGTAATTTAGGTAGTACCAGGCTGGAAAGATCTGCAGTGACATTAGTTTCACACTGACTTCACAGAAAGCATTCAGAAATAGTTACCATACTAATGTCTGGAATTTCAATAAGACAACAGGACTGATAACACAGGTCATTAATTGGGTTCCAAACATGAAACTTTGTCCCTCTGGAATCCACAAGGGGAAGAGTTTTTGCTACAAATAGCTCAGCATAAAATTACAGATTTATTGAACATTAAAATTTACCATACATTTTAAAATATCATAAGAATAGCTATACAAAGACAAAATAATACAGAAATATTTAATACTTACAAAACAGATCCTGGCCTTGATAAATATGGAACCTTTGACACAGTAAAGATGGATTCAAGTTACAAGCTGAGAGATGCTAACAGAAGTGCAATGTTGGAGCTCTTGAAATATCAAAATTTCATGTTAATGAACAGTTAGTCCCCAGAATTTCAGCCTTGTCCTAACAATTTAGTTGTCATTTAGCATGGTAAATATAAGGTGGAAAATAAAACCATCCTAATGCAACATAAATTCAGTATGCAGCAACTACATCATTAAAATAATGTGTGGATTTACTAAAGTCAGGTGACAAGCTGAGAGATGTTAACGGAAGTGCAATGTTGGAACTCTTGAAATATCAAGATTTCACTTTGACGAAAGGTCCATAGACCATGATCTCAGTCTGTAAAAAGAAGGAGATCAAACTATTGTGTAGAATTAATTAAAACTAATAGGCAAAAAATCGCCAACAAATTTGTGCTTCATTCGCTACATTCACAACAATGCCAAGCATCCACAGCAGTCAAATTAAGGTAGGGTACAACACTTCTGTCTCTTTAGGACTTACATGTTAACAGAACTGTTAATGATATTTTGAGCATTAACATACATTCAACATAGGATTACCTAAGCATAGCCAATACAATTCAGGAGATACCCTATGTTTTCTATAGGAACCTGACTGTATCGACAAAGAGCAATATTTTACTCGTGTCCCATAAATTAACTTTATGGTGAGTAATCTGCCTGAGGAACTTGCTGCTAAAGCCACATACAGATTAAAGGATTGATAGTTATGCATATAAACAGATATTTAACATGAAACACCTCACCAGATAAAACACAAAGCATGTCACTTATCAGGGGTTTCTCACTGAACCTGTGACTTTACATATAGACTTACACACAGAAAGAATACTTCTCGTAAATATACGTTTAGTACATGGCCTGTCAGACAAAAATTCTTATGCCTGATGAGTCTGAGCTGGACAGTCACAACTGAAGACAAATGTCCAAATGTAACTTGTGAAAATCAGGGATGTGGGAATGACAAATTCAAAGAAAGAAAGAATACCAGACTAGAGTCACGCATCACCAGAAATAGAGCTGAGCATGTCAAACGCGAACACGTACAATGGCTGTATTTTATCACTGTGTTGGCAAAAATTGTACATTGCCACCTTTCAAAATGTGATTCACTTGACAACTTTTCATGTCAACTTTGGACAGCATTCAAGAGGCATCTGAAGCTGGCAACATATGCAGAGCAATGATTGGTGACTGAATTTTCCTCTTTACATCATTTTAGGTGAAAATAAAATTGGTACCAAAATTCCCAATATGCCCTACAATAATCAGGCAGACTTGGAGAAATCTTGTGAATACATGCATGTTTGATGTTTGTGTTGCATGGTGGTACAGGGGACAGAAGCAAAAAAGACAGTGATTTAGGCTCCACTGACAGCAGTACTGCTACAGCTTTATGCAAAACAGTTTACCAGTTTTATCAGTAAAGCAGTGTCCTACACCCATACTTTTAACCCTTCAGCTGTGAAAAGCTACTGATTACGACAAGACAGATGTGCATGCTGACAATCAACAGCAATGGAATGTTCAAGTGGCACAGTGCAATGTAGCATTTCTTGAATACCCTGTGTACTGTTTGTAACACTACTCATTTCTAAGCACCATATTAACTTTTACAACATCCTCCTCCTTTCGCATGCCCACATGAGTACTAATGAGTGATAAAGATCATTCACAGCTAATGAAAAAAAGTTAAATTAATGAGAGGCAGAACTCATAACCAGACCCAAATAATGACTTCAGCATAAACTACATTAGACTGGTGGAAGAATGATGTTGGACAGGGATGGCAGTTGCAAGGTTTTTTTGTGGCCAAAAAGTGATATGTTCTGAAACAGATGAAACAACTGTGGCAGTTCTGGTATGCAGGATCAGCAGAAATTGGCCTCTTAAAAGGCTCAGCATTGCTGAAGGATACAAAATCTAAGGTTTCAGGGCAAGTCAGTGATGGATAGTTATTTATTCCTCTTTTCACAAGGCACAAATTTACACGTCTTCCAGTGACAAGGGTCAGAACCTGGAACAGATGAAGCAATAGTGGAAGTAAACTATAACACACAAAAATTTCAAGAGATTGTGTATTATATAATTAGAGGACACAAGAGTATTTAACCGTTTAAACGCCAAGTTAAATCCCATCTACCATTTGCTAGCATTATTCGGAGCTCACCATATTCTCCACGTTAGCAGGTAAAGGGTTAAGAAAATAAAGAATATTTGCGGACAGAGGTTTGTTCCACAGTATGACTCGGGACAGCTGTGTTGCTGACACTGGTATATCATTACCCAAATTGAGATACATCAAACATTGCACACTTTGTTAGCAGTATGAAGGCAGCAAGGTACACCTCTCAATGACAGAATTAACATAATATCACTGGTAATCCTCCAACTCAAGGTCAAAGTCCTCTTCATCAAACAATACTTCATCCAACACTGAAACCAAGTGAGAACAGCCTTATTAGGTTCAATGTTCATTCTACAGTTGCATTTGTATCTGTACATCAGTCAATGATGTCTTTACTGTAAACACAACAGGATGATGTGGGTGAGATTAAATATCTGTATTTGCATAAGTAAAACCATCAAATACAACTTATGGCTTATGAGGTTGGCAAACAAGCAGGATGAGGCAAGCAGGGCACAGTACACAACATACCCAACTAGTGTGAAGGAAATGTTTTTAGCTGGCTGACCTCAAGATATGAGAGATACAGGTGGGAACATATTATTCATATATAAATTAGAGAAATAGGTTCAGAGAGTATTAAATGGCTTCATATTGGGTCTTATGGAAATCCTGACAAAGCTGCAATATATGAATTTGTTTAATACTTGAATATCTGGTGATACTGTACACTAACCTTTGAACACATTCTCCATTCGCTTCAAGTTTTTCAGCGTTCCTGATAACTCTTTGGATGGACTTTTGGTTTGTGGCGAGCTGGGGTTTGCAGAATTTTCCAGCGCCTCAATCACAGCACTCAATTTGCCTGCCCGCTCACTGTCCTCCTCATACAGGTATCTGTGTCACACCATAAACTGCTCACTCACACATGAAATGTCTACAGTTGATGACTGTACAAGAGCTTGTTAATGGCAAGTAGTGGTGAAACTGCTTAGAAACACAGTGATTTTACCTTTGCCATTATTACACAAACAGCACATAATCTTCAGATAAGTGTCTACTATGGCCTCATATATCTAACTAAGTCTCTATGCCACTACCAGAGGTGGGGAAAACTAATTATATAAGTGCTTGCACCAGCACCTGCCAAGACAATGATGCAAATGGTGACAGACAGTGAAGTTCCTGTAATTAAATGCATGTGCTTAGCACTACTACTAGATACTAAACCTTATTTTTTTCAGAGTACCTTCCTGTTAACCATTAACCCTTTAACGCCGAACGACTTCTAAAGACGCCGCGCAGTTGAGCCCTTTCAATTGCTGAATGACATAAAGACACTGCAAACAGTGTGTCAAAGTTTGGAGAAATTTTGTTCACTCCTATTCGATAAACTGTTGTGGCTTGCTAAGCTGCAGGACCCTTGAAGGTCAGGGTTTCTGTATGGAGCCAGAATGTACCCCCTCTACCTCCTAAACCCTCCACAAACCCCGATTTATAAGTCGACACAAGGTAACTGCGCATTATGTCCCAGCTGACTAATATGGTTTAGACACTGACAGCTTTGTTTATATCTTGCACTGGGGTTCACTGTGGGTTGAAATATCAACACTGGCCTATGAAGCAAACTTTCTATATTGACCAGAAAGGCTGTCAGTGGCGTACTGTACCCATATAACTCGGACAAAATTAATACTCAAAAATCAGAGACAGCCACAAAAATTGATGTTTACAGCTACAGGAGGGACCACAGACATGCCTCTTGTAGTGCTGGGGTAATCTGTAGGGGTTGTGGGGTAGTAACTTACAACATACAGCCATCAAATTAGTAACAATGTCTTGGGCACCCTTGAATAGCTGGAATTTTATACAGTAGTCACATCATAGCTTTAGATCTGTTTTGCTGTCACTGTAAAAGACATTCATATTGCACTGGTATTACATTTCTGCAATTGTGCCCAGACATACATAGTAGTCTAAACGAGGCAGATGATTGTGGGTCTCAAGCAATGGCCAAAAAAAAAAAAAATAAATAACTAAATAAAATAAAACTTGAGGAGGAAGCCATTAGTGAAATTCTGGTTGCTGACACCGACCCAGAATCAGGTGCTGTGACTAGCAATGTTGAAGAATATTTTGAGGAGGAGGAAGACGAAGAAGAAGAAGAAGAACAACAACAACAAAAGCAGCAGCAAGCATCAGCAGAAGTCACCATAACAAACAATGGCCAGCGAAATCGTCAACCCAACTGCGCTGCCATCTGTTTTCTTCTCGCGGCCAAAGAAAGGGCACAGTGTACAAGTGCGCCATATTGGACGTGGGCCTGTGCATGGTGCCTTGTTTCGCGGAATAGCACACAAAAGTAAATTTGTAAATCGCCCCCCATTGTGAATAGCGTGTGTCATGATAAAACAGTGATCCAAGGTGCCACAGACCTTATGCAGCAACCAGAATTATGTGAGTAATGAACTGTTTACACTACATTTTATATAATGCATGCAATTCACAGGCCTAAATTTATTATAAAAATAGATGAATATTTTTTTTCCCAGATTAACCAATTCATAAGCACAGTGTAAAATTTTATTTCATTAAATTTGCAGGAAAAGACTAAGAGATATGCTTTTTTTTCCCCAAGAGTAAGCAATACAATTTAAAATCCCCAGTAAAAAATCTCAGCAGTTTGTTTTGCTCGGAGGGATTTAATTTCAGTGTTAAGGGTTAATATTCAGCATTTACAGCTCACACATGACAACCCTAATCCCACATGTTTAAGCAACAAGTAACACTTGCAGGCCTAGCTGAGAGAGCAACATGTGTCGAGTCTGTCAAGCCAAAGAGATAGAAATGTGTACTTGCTCCCTAAGAGTGTGTAATTTACATAGGAAACATGAATAATGGTTCATGATGTATATCATAAATATGTAAATACGAAGGTGTATCCAAAAGTCCCAGGACAATGCTCATAACACGCAAGTCGCTTGTAGTTCACAAGTTTCCCGCTAGGGTGTGTTGCAGTGGTGTCTTGTGAGTGAGTGTTCCGAGTGGCGTGGTTGGATGTGGAAGCGTTTGATTGTTGCACGTGTCTTTATGTGTGTATTGCATCAGCCGTCTGCGATTTTCTGATATCGGCGGTATGGCGGAAGTTGATGAACAAAGTTCTGTGTGAGATTGGGTAAAATGGGAAGTGAAACTTTTGAAATGTTGAAACAGGCTTTTGGTGATTCGTACATGAGCCGTAGCCAAACTTTTGAGTGGTTTGGACGTTTCAAGAATGGCAGAACTTCGACTGCTAATGATGATCGATCAGGTCGGCCAAGCATGGCAACAACCCCTTCAAAAGTGGAACAGGTACGGGCGGCTGTCAACCAGGATCATCGTCGTACCATACACGATCTCTGTGCAGAGGTTGGAATTGGTTATGGATCTTGTCAGCGAATTCTCACAGAACAGCTGAACATGCATTGGATTGCAGCGAAGTTTGTGCCGAGAGTGTT
>Ga0123355_10012934_pt1 | contig 12959 bp, 12 predicted proteins | sample TergutEmb28metaG_3_FD_89872 | JGI IMG/M metagenome (GOLD analysis project Ga0123355, IMG submission 89872) | Embiratermes neotenicus P1 segment gut microbial communities from Petit-Saut dam, French Guiana - Emb289 P1 | ecosystem: Host-associated > Arthropoda: Insects > Digestive system > Gut ... | reverse complement strand
GTGTTATTGTTTCGATGTGTGTTGGTGTTTCGGTGTGGCTGGTTGGTGTGGTATCCGTGTGGCAGCTTCACCCAGCCACACGGATACCACCCCAACCAGCCACACCGAAACTCCAACACACATCGAAACAATAACACACAACCAATGTGGTGATACAGTTGAGAGGTCGCAGGCTCCTGATGATGGATGTATTAATGTCCGAAACATGTTGAGCATAGAAGAAGTGAAATAAAACTTAATAAATGGTGACATCAAGTTGGTCTCTTATTCTTCAACTATCACAATGATGCACGGTCCAATACACATAAGATTTCCCTGTGTGATATTAAGCACTTCGAGAATACTATTACAGTTAAAACAGTGTTAACCGAGCGTACGATTTGAAGGAAGATAGGTAAAATCGTTTGTGGACAATCATTTATACAAGAAGTTGAACTCGTAGAGAATACCGAATCGTAGCCCCTCACACGCTTATGTAAATGCCTATGGCGTGAGTGTGACGTACTAGCGCGATATCACCTGACATTAATTTGATTCCGAATTATTTAGTCTGTCTTAATGGGAAAGTCTGTTTGCTCATTTATATTGCGTTAAATTCCACGTGAAGACAAGCAGCAGAACTTTAGACAGCATCTACGGAAAATAATAATGCATTTTCAGTAGTATATTAAAGTGAATTAAAAACTTAAATTATGAAGTTTTCTGTCGTATCTTGGTCACGATCTCGGTTTCTTTTCTGGCTGGAGTGGAGGAGGAAACGTCGCAGCAAGCAGCCGCACGAAGTGTCATGCCAGAGGAATGTGTACTTTATTTACACAGTGTGAGTCTGTTTGAACTGTGATGGAGTCTTGGTTATTTGACAAGGACGATAGTTAAACTTCGCAAATTACATCTGCGCCGAGTTTTAAGGGGGGAAAAAACCCAATTTGTTGAAATATTCATGACCTTCACCTTGAATATGTATGACAGAATATCCTATCTTATGTAGGATATGAGAACTGTTAATTGTTCTGGCCCTTTGTTGACTAATTATGTTTAATATGCTGTTTATTTATAATTATTGGAGTACTTTTAGTCAGATACTTTATGGATAAAGGACCTTTCACAAATATTGTTTGATCTGAAAAATTTTCCATGCAAGATTTAATTCGGTGGAAATTGTTGTGCTTTAACCTCCGAAAATTTGAAGAAAAAAAGACCAACTTGATGTCACTTGCTATTTTATTTAACTTATGTGCTCAACATGTTTCGGACATTAATATATCCATAATCAGGAGCTTGCGACTATTCTGTTGAATTACCACATTAGTTGTATTGCTCTTGGTTCGATGTGTGATGGAGTTTTGGTGTGGTTGGGTTGGAGTGGTATCCGGATACCACTCCAACCCAACCACACCAAAACTCCATCACACATCGAACCAAGAACAATACGGCTAATGTGGAAATTCAACAGAATAGTCGCAAGCTCCTGATGATGGATATATTAATGTCCGAAACATGTTGAGCACATAAGAAGTGAAATGCAATAAAATAGCAAGTGACATCAAGTTGGTCTTTTATTCTTCAACTATCACAAAGATGCACGGTCTGTTAAACATAAGATTCACTCCGAAAATTTGTTTTGAATTGCACACTGTACCAAATATAAATTGTAAATTTTCTCATTATTCGGTCAGTACTGAATCTCCATTGAAAATCGGAGGAAGGATTCGATTGTTGACAGGTACTCTTAGTTGGAATGGCTGTGTTGTTCTGGTACGTCGAGACAGCACCAACTGATCTTTACTGTTGAACATTTCGATCAAACAAACAGTTAACAACAAATGCACCGTTTTAAGCTTCGAAACGTCTGTTGATGTCTTTCCGTCCTTCTGTCTGTACGCATGCGGCAATTCGTGAACCGGCAACGAAATTTTATGAAATTTAATACTTGGGAAATTTAGGAGTGTATGTTGAGCAATTTCATTTTTCATTAAAGTACGATGATAAAAAAAGAAGGTAACATCATATTTCAGCGTTGATCTCCATCGTGACATGCTCAGTATTTGTCGGAGCGAAAAGTGTTTCATACAGAAGTTATGGACAAGAATTTGTTCGCTGTGAGGGAAGGGTTTGTATTCTTTATTATTTATCTAGAGTTTACACGATTTCCCCACGTATGTGTTTGCTGTGTAAAATGTGGAAAGGCACATTTAAAATACTCTAATTACCAATGTTGTGCTTGGAATAATCTAGCCTATGTAGTTCAGTAAGTTGACATATTTCGATTCCCGGCAGAGCTAAATGATGTTTCCCTTTTGTGTAACGTGTAGACCTCTGGTGCTGCCCAAACGTCCTGTTTCAAGGTTACTGGTAGTTCTTTTCCCGGGGCGTGAAGCTGAATATTCACGTCCAGCTAGTGTAGAGTTGAAGAGTGCCTGGAGTGATGGTGCAGGGCTTAATTGAGCGCAGGCAAACTCTCAAATTTCCACTATTTTGCATGGAATGGTCAGTTTTGCGCTGTTTGTAGGGATGCATTAAGAGGTAGCATTTGCGAATTGGAAATTTGGAGGTAACTACAGAACCAAGGCGCTGGCAGAGGCTTCGTGCGTAAAATTCACAGCTTGTACTAAATTTGAAATAGAACGAAAAGGAAGAAAGTGTCAGCATTGCTTCCCTCACTTTTGAAGTGGAACTTTCTGGTGACTCATACCGGAAATATCGTGGAATAATGAATGGGGATCGATATTCGATGGCGCATTTGTAACAACGTTTTACCCAGCGCGTTGGTTTAGAAATTACTTACTGTTTTTCCTAATTTTTTTTTCTAACTGACTTCAGTTTAATCGTTAAGTTACCTTCATTATCATCAAGTCCGTCCTCGTAGTTTACCCCCACCAAAAAAAAAAACCGTTGTGCGCACAGCCTACTCCATCTTCCACGCGGTGCGCGCAATCAAGAAATCCGCATTCTTCGATTATATTAACCAAAATATCGTGTCACTTAGAGCAATGGCTATTTCCGCCTTCTTAAATTGTGAGACCGTGGTTTTCAGCTGGGACACATGTTACTGGAATATACGCAGCAAATATTTGCCAAGTTTTGAAACATGTGTCTTGTGACAACTACGTAAGTGTGCTAACATTATTTACCAACGAAGTGAAGAAGGATAAACGGCCTTTAGGACATATTTGTATCATTACGGGTTGCTGCATTTGTCATGTGGAGTAAAAAAAAAAATGCGTGGGCATAGATGTAAATTTGCTATCTGTACGAGTGTCTTGTAGACGCGAAGAGTAACTGCTGTCGTATTGAACGTACGGGATAAGAGGGAAATGGACAGAGCAGCAGCTCACACTGGTTGTGATAGTGGGCAAGGGCTCAGGAAGGTATTGCTGTTTACATTCTCTGTAATTAAATTAAAGTAATTTCCTCGTTACGTATTGTGCTGTTTTTCTGATTACATTATATGTAGTACGGATACAATAATGCCATTTGTAATTATATATTTTTTTGTATTACTTCTAACGAAACAGACGTAAATAGACATAGTACCTTTCTAATAAGTTTAATAACTGGATAAACATAACCTCTACACGACTTAACATGTTTGTAGTAATACACAGTAATCACATAAAAAAATTCACACATAAATTTTACTACTATGTGCTCATATTTATAGAATGTATTTTAGTAATTTTAGACCACTCACTTGTTTCAGTGTGATGATACCAGAGGCTGTATAATACAATTTTAACCTCCTGATGATGAACACATATGCTCGAAACATGTAGAGATATGAAATAAACTTACTGAAAAACAAAATTTTGTGCATCAAGTTGGTTAATTACTAAGATAAATAGACGTTTCTTAATTATATACGCAGAACTTACTAAATGTAAGAAATCAAAACATGCGTTATGATTCATAATGGTGTGCTGTGTAACTTTGAAAATGACTTTATAATGAAGTACTGACCGTTTATCGTAACATAAACCCTCAGTTCTAGTTTGTGATTGCGCCATAGCTGTAGTAACCGGCTACTGTTGACCGCGAAATTGTGATGGACAAAGTAACAACGTGACGAGATTTTATTCGAATATTTCGGTGTTACCCCGGTAGTGTTATCATACATGTGTAACCAGGGTCACTGTACTACTATTGCAGTCGGTGCGGATGATTGGGGCGCTATTTGTCGGGGAACCCGAAAAGGCTACTTGTGATTCAGTTTTCCTACAAAACATATTTTGTATGTACTTGTAAATTCATGACCTCTTCCTACCGTATTCAGGAGTAAGCACAGGGTGACCCCAAACTGATTTTTGCGTTGGACACAGAAGTGTCTCAAAGCGGTCCTGCGTTTAGTCAATGCTCTGTTATCACAGTTGGCTAATCTTTACCGTACCTGGTTCCAGATTTACGTCCAAAATTACATACCAGTAGGAAGCGGTAAGAAGGTAAATTCTCCTCATACCATGTCCTGAAGACACAGAAGAGCAGTGGAGGTATATCTCAACTCTCCTAACGCCGTGTCCGTACCGCTTAACCTCCGGAAAGAGCCCGGTACTCAAGGCCAGTCTGGACGGGTTTTGACGAAAAGACAATACCTTGTCCCACCGAGGATCGAACTCCGGACCTTCCAACCCGTAGTGAGTCGCCATACCGACTACGCTATCCTGGAATAAGAAGAAGTGCCAGATAGCATTCCCGTTGTTCTAGTCCACGTGCCTAGTTCCCTGCCGTGAGACTGTTATTCATTTTCTGGCTTCTGTTTCGTTCTCAGAACCACAGAGACTGACCTTACGTATGTCAGGTTTTTGTGGAAAGTGTTCGTGAATTTAACATCTGTTTGTGACCGAGTGAAAGAGCCAAACGTGTTACATTTTACGGACGTTTCCTAATTTATTGTAATTGTGTATAAGACTAATATACAAGTATTTTTATGATCTTAGTTCCACATAGCTCCATTGTTTCATTAATTGTACCCATGAACTCGAAAACTATTTTTTTTTTAATTTTCGCGTGGTCGGCATGTTGTTTTATATTTTACAGTAGTATTATATTAACGAAAGTTGCTCATATTTCCAAGGCCTGTTGTCAAGCATATTATCGGCACCTATAACTGAGTGGCGCGAGTGTCGCTTCCCTCCTGACAAGTTCGCACATCCGTCACGATGTTGTGGCTGATCGTAGGATATTAAAATGTTCGGCATTGTGGGTTTCTTGAAAGGCATGTTTTTCGTACCAAGTTCTTGAAAATCGGTCATATGGTTCAAATGCTAGATGGGGCATACAGACGGCGGGGTGACCTCTGAAGCCAAGATTCTTGTCTTTTCCGAAGAAAAGTAGGCAAAGAAATTCCTTATCTGTACTTAGATATATGGGGATTACAACGTTTTTAGCTCACGTTCAATTCAGTCGTATTCTTTAATAGCTGCATTGTATGTCAACAAAGATTACTTTTCTTGTTTCACTCTTGCGAGGACCGTCTTCGTGCAACTGTGCCTGGTATTTGCTGGAACTGCATGCAGCTTTCAATGGCCTTCATTGGAAACTGAAGGCAGTTCCCAGGCTTTCCGGGCTGATAGAATGTTTCGGACTTTGTTCTTGACTTTACCGCGCGTCGTAGAATATGTTTGAAATCTACACACCAGCCGATGAAAGCGACTGTAGGCCCTCCTGCTGCCGTACACGGCGTGCTACTCCGTTGATGTTTAGACTGCAGACACACTAATCGACAGTAAAGTACTCGAAATGTAAATAAACACATACAGTATGCTTTGCTTACCTCTGTGACACCCAAGTAGTGAAGTCGAATAAACGTGAGGGACTGTCTCGCGGTGTTGTAGTGAATCAGACTCGGTTCGGTTAGTGCGACCATTGCCGTAGTAATTGTTATGTTGTTCCTGTGGGAGTCCGAAGAATGTTATGCGAGTTTGTGTATTGATATGCGAGTGCATAACAGATCGTGCGAATTTAAAACGCCCACGATCAAACTTCATTGAAGCAGTTATACCACTGCAGTGTGCATAACCGGCTACTGAGTTGGGAATGTAGTCTCATGAATTTTATGTAGTCGAGCTGAGAGTACCTTTACGTTCTTTCCTTGTTTTCTTTCATTGTTTCGCACGATTGCTACTTTCTGTCGTGTTTCTAGCTATTGCAAGAGAAGGTGGTAAGCCCACCGTATACCGGCACAAGGAAATGCACAAGTACGCTACTGAATTGCGTTAACTGAAAAGCTGTTCCTAAAAGTTTTCCCTGTGCATGCCATGAAGGCGGATTGTGGAGTGGAGGTGTAGGGCCACTCATTCTTAGTCTCAGCACCAGATGCAGGGAAGCGGTCAGCGTCACGCCGCAATCGCTTTATCTCCAGAGAAGGGGCTTCCGGTACCCATTCAGTAAGAGTCTGAGGGGCTGCAGAGACGGTCTGGACCATATGGGTAAGAGAAAAATCTTCTGCCCTTCCTGGAGTCCGACCACGATTCTTCAGTCCACCGTCCCATGTCCTAGACACTGTAATGAATGCGCTGTCCCGGCGTCTGATAGTAACTGTTGTAATTAATAATAATAATAATAATAATAATAATAATAATAATATAGGCTTATATTTTATGCAGCAGGTTTCTTAATCTCCATATCTGGTCACGCGGCCCTAAGTAGGAGCAGAATTAGTTTCGTTGCGCTTTGTACGCCAGTTGTTGAAGTCGATTAAGCTGCATCCCTTGTTCTATGAAACTTCCTTTTTGGAGGTTGGAATTGTCAAATCTTGCCGCTTAATATCCAGCTGGCATGCCACTAGTTCCCTCAGTAGCATTAGCGTCATGGACTCTGTAATGGAGAAGCGGCTTGTCTGCTGCGACGCGGGAAATGAATTTGTATGTAGACCTGTTACTGGATCCGGTATACTTTAGCTCTTCCGAGTGTAACTATCACATTTTTATACTGGACTTAATAGGCCTGAGCCCGGATGGCGTACTGGATATGGTGACTGCGCTGGGTGATCCGAAGTTCGAATCCCGGCAGGAACAAGAGAGATTTCTGTTTTACAGAACGTCCAGAACAGTTATGGGGCCCCTTTCAGTTTTCCATTCAGTGGGTACCGGACTTCTTTGTCGGGGTAAAAGGCTGGTGCGTGAAGTTGATTACTCACTTCCTTCTAGAGCCGAGGTTAAGACTGAGTGGAGGTGTACCTCCACAGCCTCATTGGCGTTCAGGGCGCGGATAGGGATAGCTTTACCGTTGTTTACTTAATGGGACTATTGGTAGTTACGGTGAAGGCCACGTGTAACCCAGTAATTCCTACAAGTTTTCTCCCGCTTTTTATGGTCTCATCTGTGAATTTACTGTACGGTTTCATAAGGAAGTTTATTTGTGAAAGAGCTTTTGTGTGTCTTTGAAGGTTTTGCCTATAGCGTCACAAATGACCCATTAAAATTCTTAGGACGCTCCTTTTAAGTCCTTAAAACCTTGAAATGTTCTTTTTGTTAGTCGTCCTGAAAACGCATTGCTGTGAATATGACGAATCCCAGTATGCGATTACAAAACGCCGTCAAGTCATTCTTGCCACATTCTTGCATTACAAGTAAAGGACGTGCCCGATTTCATAATTCTGTTCTTTCTTTTTATTGGCTATCAACGCGGAATAGAGCCGGAACCAAAGTTAACTGGAACGAAATGCTACCTGAGAAATATTTCCACTTTTTTTTTTTTTCTTTTCAAAATGCCGTTCGAACTGATAATAAATTGATTACCCTGTACTGTTCCCACACCATTACAGATTCATGACGAGGAAGACGGTGTGCGGAAGCAGAATGATTACTGACGTGTTTATCGTGATAGCGCAGAACTACACGGCAAATTGTCCCTTGAGAAGGCACATGTCTTTGCAAGATCAATCTTGATATTTGTAACGGCTTATAACCGGATACTACTTGTTTTTGCTGTCGTGACTGATGCTTACTTTAATTTGAAACTCTTGTCACATAAATTAATTAACATCCTGTCGAACAATAGATCTGTTTCCTAGCCCTTTGATAATGTAGCCGACCTTCGGATTCTTAAGGTACAGCCTAGACAAGAAATCCTGATGTGCTTTACTTTTTGACTTTCCAACCAAAAGCATGAGTGTATGAAATTTCAAGGGTTAAGATGCAGCGAAGCATTGGATATTGTGTGTGTGTGTGTGTGCGTGCGTGCAAGAAAGATCACAATAAAAGATACAGAGAACTTAATGTTTAAACTTATGTCATTGTGGTTTATGACTATGTATAGTATTTAAATGTGTTGATAATTAATAACAGACAGGTATAGTAATTCGAGGTAACGCACAGTATTGCTTGTTTCATAACCAAATTATATGCGCTTTTAGAGAAAGATACTTATGTCACATTTTAAAAGCAAGACGTGAATTCTAAATATAGGGTTGTAAGCACAGATTCTGTGCATAAACGACTTAGATCAGTTTATTCCTTCGAGATAATCCAACGTGCCCAGAACATATTGTAGAAAGGGAACTAAACAGATATGTTGCGTTGACTTGCCGAACTGGCTATGCATTAAAGTAGAAGCGAGAGGCTTTGTCCATAAAACAGTCGAAATGAGAATGCGTGGAATCTGACGACGTGGTAGCCTTAGCGTTGTATTTAATGCACTGTATTTCTGCACAAGAGGCTCTGCATGTCCAGTAGTGCCGAAGAGTCCCAGAAGATGGTAATGATACAGTGTATAATTTAAGTGTGGGTGTTGTGTGAAGAAAATTTTATTGGAGAGATCAACAAAAACATTGCCTACAAACGACCAAAAAAAAAAGTGTATTGCAGAAAAGCCCTTAAGCATGTATTTTCAGTTGATCATTCATGTCATCTGTGCTGTTGGTAAGATGGGTATTGCACCAGAACGCAAGTTGGATTCGAAGCGGGTATGTAGGAATTTTTTATAACTTTGTCCTTACTTGACTAACCGAAGAGGTTTTGTTAACTTTTTTAAATGACTTAAATCCTTGCTACAGTAACGTGGAGTTATGTGTTTTCTCCCTTGGTACGTGAGAGTCTTACTGCAGGCGAAATACTGAGAATTTAAACTCTTTTAGCGAAACTTCTAATTTTAGTGTATATTACTTCTGCTTGCCACAACCAAACATTCAGATTCTCTAACCGTGCACCATGACAGATATTAGATTTGAGGTTATCGCTGCCGTATTAAGATTTCGGTCTGGTAGGCAGGGATGTACAAATTGTCCAAAAATCTAGGAGCCATTTCAAAATTTAGGCGCCAGGACGCTGACATGAAGCGAGGTCCATACTGAGGACCCAAATTTAAGTGGTATTAGCCAGGGCGACCTGGGACCCAAGGTTTAATGCATCCTTATTCTAAGGTGTAACTCCGGATGGTTGCCTCCCTGTTACACGGTATCACATTTCAGAAGATGGTAACGCTAATTTGAAAATGTTTCCATATCTTTTATAGAAATTTTAGAACGTCGGAGCGGTAACTAAAATATTGTCGTATTAAATGTTTATTATACACCAACATATACACAAATAAGTAGTGTAAATTTATATTAAATTACTCTGACATGTTTCGTTGTTAATAGCACCATCTTCAGGGAGTTTATAAGTTGTGTTAGCTGAAGTTATGAATTATTGAAATGATAAAATATAATATAATATAGTAATGTGTTGTTATGATGAAATCCTGGTAAATGTGGCCGCATATGTAATTCTCCAATGAATTATATAAAAATATAATAAAACACAATAAAAATACAATAAGGTGTAATAAAAATATTACATTGTAAAGAAATGATGAATTATATCGATTAATTTGATGGACTTACCCTGGTTAGGTAATTGTCGTATTATTTGATTGCCGTTTGGATGAAGGAACGTTTCCTTCTGTTGCAAACTTGAAACTTTGTTTTTGTCGTTCTTTTCTGATAGAAATTTACACTTTACGTTGAATTCGGAAAGTCACAGCAAGCTGAAATGATAAAATTGTGTGAATGGTTCCTAAAAAGTCACCTGATTTTGAAGTTGGATAACAAAGAATTTTTTTGTGTATTACACATACAGTCGAACACAACTATATTTCACCTAGTAGTACAGTGGAAATACAACTACATGTTTAGGCCCTATATGTGGGCCATCTTCAGGTTGTGCAGCTATACAAGATGTATGGAATGTTCTTTTAGGATATTGGGGGTTGGGTGGGGGGAACGAGATCTCGTTGTTTCAATAGTGGGTACCATGACCTAGGGCTGTTATAAGTGAATTATCATTAGTTATGTACATATGTCAAAGTAGGTTACTGTTCTTATGCTAAGGATATGGTGGATGTTCTCAGTCAAGAAGAAGAAAGTGGAATGCGTTATTGTAGTGTCATTTGTTAGAGGTGTGGGTTCGATTAGTGTGGTGCAGGGTGATGCTACAGGCAGACTGCCTAAGGTACTAACTTACTCCATGGAACAGAGTCCTTCTTGAGAAGCTAATCGGTTCTCAGCTGGTCGAGAAATTCCCCGCATTTTATGGATCCCGAATGTTCATTACCACATTCACAAGTGCCCGCCACCTGTCCCTATCCTGAGCCACATCGATCCAGTTCATGCCCCCACATCCCACTTCCTGAAGATCCATCTTAATAGTATCCTCCCATCTATGCCTGGGTCTTCCAAGTGGGCTCTTTCCCTCAGGTTTCCTCACCAAAGCCCTGTATACACTAAGGTACGGAGAGACTGTATTTATGACTTCGCGAGTCAGCTTCACGAGAAGAACCCTGCTGCATAGACTTTGTCGTTTCTTACTGGACACTCTGTAACGTCTGTGGTTGACATAATTTCATTAAATAAACTAAGGAGGAAGAATAAAGTAACCATGATTATGTTGTTAAGTTCGAATTACGCTTTCGTGACCCCAAAACCTCTGCTGCACTTTTGTGTTTTTGTTCTTTTCTCTTATTTATATGCTGTTTAATTGTACCTGTTCTTGCTAAACCTTTGTTGCATATTATGTTTATTGGATCATGCATCATTGTGGTAGTTGAAGAATAAAAGACCATCTTGATGTCACTTGCTATTTATGATTACTTACTTCTACAATTTTATGAGTAATCTCTTCCTGTGAGCAAACCCACATTTTTAAAATCATTATAGGATAATCTCTCCATCTCTGTGGCATCACAGTCCAGGGCTCTGGTCCTCGTATTTCCCAGATTTTTTAGACTTGCTAGTAGGTATTTGGTTATATTCCTTGAACTGCAACAACATAATGCGAGTCCTCCTAGGATTTATGGGCTTCCCAAGATTCTGGGCACGTAGAAGATTGCAAACATCGTTCAATTAAGTGGGCATGTATCAGCTATATTAATTAGTACGGTGCCATAATAGGTTGTGCTTGAGGAAAAATCCTATATACCTATGGTTTCGAAACTTTTTTAGGAGTAAGTGGACGTTACGGTGGTGTCTGCGAAAAACCATGAAGGCCTAATTTTTTATTGTTTTATTTTTATTATTTGTAATATTAGTGGCAAATAATAGGATACCCTGTTGTATTATGCGCCTGTTTGAAGTGACTTGTTATATATTGCATGCCAAAGAGCTTGCAACCCCCCCCCCCCCTTTGCACACACACACACACACACACACACACACACACACCAGTGAAACGTTTGCAGTCACATATCCATGCAGACTACAGAGTTTCTTTGCATAACCAAAGTCTTGGTCCACCGGTTCTGTTTCTGGAATTAGCATACAGATTTTGTCTTTCCAGCCGAAGTCCAGAGCCAAGGAACTGTACGCTCAGACATGTGCGCACCTCGGAAGTCAAGGAATGCTAGACTGCGATCTATTTGGCTTGGCAATCGTGTCAGGTGAGTAATTTTCATGGCCGTACGGACTGTACAGCATGCACTGTGTACACTCTGCTCCTGTCCCCTCTTTCCGGAGGGTCGCCATTTTGTGCTGGCGCTGCATTTCGTACGCTGGTGAGCGTGTCTGCCGCCTAGCGGTGGGACCACGTATGACAAAGTGACAGCCTGCTGCCAATCGTTCCTGCTACAGGAGTAAAACAGGGAAACTTGGAGGTCTTATATAAGATTCTCATTGAGTTTGGTATCCCTAGGAAACTTGTAAGGTTAATAAAGATGAGTCTGACTGAAACATACAGCAGAGGCAAGAATGTGTCTGACAGGTTCCCTATTAGGAATGGTTTGAAACAAGGAGACGCTCTATCACCAATGCTTTTTAACTTTGCTTTAGAGTGCGCCATTAGGATGGTTCAGGTAAACCAGGATGTGTTGAAACTAAATGGTACACATCAGCTTCTGGCTTATGCTGATGATGTTAATATACTGGGAGGAAGCATAAATACTCTAAAGCAAAATGCAGAACCTTTAGTAGCTGCTACTAGGGAGATTTGACTGGAAGTAAGTGTGATAAAGACTGGAAGTAAGTGCTGGTAAAACTAAGTACATCGTCATGTCTCGAGTTCAGAATACAGGACGGATTCACAATGTGAGGATTGATAATAGTACCTTCGAGAGGGCGGAAGAGTTTAAATATTTGGGAACAACTTTAACAAGTCAAAATCTTATTGCGGAAGAAATTAAGAGCAGATTGAGGTCAGGAAATGCTTGCTATCATTCGGTGCAGAATCTTTCGTCTTCCAGGCTGATATCCAAAAATTTAAAGATCAAGATATATAGAACTGTAATTTTGCCTGTTTTGTATGGGTGTTAAACTTGGTCGTTGACATTGCGGGAGTAAAGGAAGCCGAGGGTGTTTGAGAACATGGTGTTGAGGAGAATATTTGGACCTAGGAGGGACGAGGTAACGGGAGAATGGAGGAGACTGCATAACAAGGAGCTAAATGATTTGTACTCCTCACCCAATATTGTGCGGGTGATAAAATCGAGAAGAATGAGATGGGCTGGACATGTGGCGCGTATGGGTGAGGAGAGGGGGGTGTATAGGGTCTTGGTGG
>Ga0123355_10012933_pt1 | contig 12959 bp, 8 predicted proteins | sample TergutEmb28metaG_3_FD_89872 | JGI IMG/M metagenome (GOLD analysis project Ga0123355, IMG submission 89872) | Embiratermes neotenicus P1 segment gut microbial communities from Petit-Saut dam, French Guiana - Emb289 P1 | ecosystem: Host-associated > Arthropoda: Insects > Digestive system > Gut ... | reverse complement strand
TAAAACATGTTTCCTAAAAGAAGTTGCTAAAATTTATTACTTGTTCTTGATGTGGCGGCATGTATGTGTTTGCTTATGTGCCTTCTGCTACTCTGTTGATGTTTCTACAGTGGCTGGAGCTGTAGCTCCAGCCACTGTAGAAACATCAACAGAGTAGCAGAAGGCACACAAACAAACACATACATGCCGCCACATCAAGAACAAGTAATAAATTTTAGCAACTTCTTTTAGGAAACATGTTTTAAGAAAGACTCCTTGATGATGGTCACACGATGACTGAAACATGTAGGAGTGAATTTTAATTAATATAATGTGTTTTTAAGATATTCTATTTGAAATATTTTAGAAAAGACAATAAAAGTGCAAGTAGTTGGATCTCTTTATATACATAGACTTTTGCACGGAAAAATGAAAATAACTAGTTAGTGTCTTTTAACAATATTGGCCTAACAAAGCCGACAGATTTCTAATTCATTGATACTTTGTGAAAAAGAAAACAGTTTAACGTAGTATGTAATTCATGAACTTCCAGATAAGTGGGAGAAATAAAATAATACTGGGTGAACATTTTATGTTATAGGCATAATAATTAAACGTATTACTTTTCATTAACAGTATTTATTACTATAAAATTTTAGGTGATACTTAGAAGAAATATAGACTAGAGACGAGCATCAAACGGATTAGATTTGAATCCAAATCAAAGAAACACGTAGACTACGCAATACAGAGCTATAGGCGAGTTGTGTCAGTCCATTCATGCTGATTTATGTTTAGTATAAATGTCTCTGTTGATACATGTTCACTGTAACAGCGCTTTCAGTTTTGAGATGACTAAATATCGCCTGTGGTTCTTCAGAGCATTTGGTTTGCACTTGAAAGACGTTGTTAATGGGGTTTATAAAGTGCTGTCTCTAGACTTGGGATTCGTGAGGCAGACCAGAGGAGATTATGGCAATGAGTCGGAACAAATGTTGTGTCAGGCCAGATGCATACAGACATAAGCTCTGTGCCTGGTTGGAAATCTCTGGTGGTGTGCAGTGCAAAATTATTTGCATATTAATTTACTCGTACTTCTAATTATTGTTTCACATTCCCGCTTATGATATTTTGTTGTAGAAATTCCGCCTCTTCACCACGTTTATATCAAAATCGTCCACATGATATAGTCATTTTTAAAATGAAGTGTATATCCTCATTTCCAGTTCATTCCGGTTTTCCTCTGAATATGAAATAATTCTGTACAGTCAGCCGAACAGAACATATAACACATCACACGTGGTTCTGAGTTTTATTTTTTGCAATTAATTTGGTATATAAGACCAAAATTAATTTGAAGTTATATTTTAATTAAAGTTAGTATAAAATCTTTATATTTCAAACTTAAAAGAGAAATGTAATCTTTTTGATGTTCCTTCCAGAGTTCTGGTATGCAAACTACTGAAGTCGTTAAAAAGAAATGAAATGTTCCATATCAGTTTTCTCAAAATAAGAATAGCCCAGTACGAACAAAATACGTATTCGAAGGAATGGAAAACAAAAAACCCATTTCCCTTTGCAGTTAGTTTATTTACTGTGTTGTCACATATTAGTGTCCAACGCAAATACCATTTAATAAGGACTGATTTTTTGTGAGACTTGAGATTATCAAGGCAAAGAAAAATTGTAGTGGTGTTCAGGTTTACAAGGCTGTGTATTCAGGTAGATATGTACAAAATGTTTGAAGGTATCTACTGATTCCGTCTTCAGGACATAATGTAGATGATAGCAGTACATTTCCTGACAATCCAGTAACCACTTACGAAAATATATGGCTATATAATTCAATAACGCTTTTGTCGTTCTCTGTATATAGATGTGAATCCACAATTGCTGATTTAGTTGCAATAAACTGGAGATTCGAAGCCCATCAATGGGTGTTTCGTTCATGCATTCAGTTGCCGTGACTGAATGAGACTTTTTGTGTTGTGAATGGCATTGCAAAGGAAGAGGCTCAAGTTTGTGGCCCTTCATTTTTCATAGCTCGTTGCTGATTGCAGAATTTATGACTTGCGAGCTTCTAGTACTCATAAAGCCAAACAGAAAACAGTTTCTTTCTTCCCTTCTTCAACTCCTTTCACTAGTGTAACACTGAGTGTCAGAAGTGACTGATAAAGCATACTGAAGAGGGAGAAAGCACCTGGAGGGTGTCTGACAACGTGTTTCTAAACGCTATGTGTTAACCAGTTGTCTGTTAAGAAACAACCGAAATTTTTTGAAAGGGAAATTTTAAGTGCGCGAGTATTGTGTCACAAAATTAATTCTGATTTCGCTAAAAGCAAAGACAGAAAATGTACTCTTTTAAATTTACAACAGTTAGGAAAAATATTTTGACAGCAATCCAAGTGAATGAGACGGTTGGGACATGACACTGATCAGAGAAGTGTTAATTTCGTAAACAATTTTTTTTTTTTTTTGAAAATGCACGTTAAAGACGTTACATGGATGGTTTAGGCGTAGATCATATTAATATGTTAGTGTTAAATGTGGCGATACATAAGGTGAACTAACCACTTGTTTTTAAAGGGTTAAGTAGCATACAAGTCGGCAAGGAATCGTAATTCTGTATTTAGCCCTTTGATGCCTAATGACCACTATAGTGGTCGTACCACACTGCTAACCTCTAAACGTTGCATTTTATATATTTATTCAACAAATAAAGGTACTGAATATTTTGAACGTGGTATACACTCTCCGTTTTTCTCTTCAAAATGCAGTTTCTTTCATAATTCTAACGTATTTGGTTCCTGTTTTATTCACATTCTATATACAGTGTGTGCTAAAATTTAAAAAAATAATTCCGGTGCCAAAAGGTTAAAGTAAGTTTAAATGTTAAGGAAAAATTTTCCAATCTACTTTGTTTATTTTAAAAAGGCGCTCTGTTGCTGTGTTACGAAAATTGAGATGTTGTAAATTAGAGTTTTGCTTTGATTGTATATATTGCTGTCCCTTAAAATGTGTCTGTTGTTATTCCAGTACGAAGAGCACAGATCTCAAAAGCGTTGTTTGCACAACCCTTTCTCTTAAAGGAAAGTTTCAAGTGAAAATTGGGCGGTCTTTACTAGGCGTGTGTGTTATGTTTTGTTCCTGCTTATAGGATGAAACCTTTCTGAGATATATTAACTATTTAGGAACCTCTTTGGTATGACGACCCAACAGTAAAACCTTCTTGCATCACGTGATATAGATCTCTTTCTAGGTTTAATTTAAATCCGCTGAGACGTGTGTTAAATAATATATTCTGACGGATGGACGTAAATGATGGCCTTGTATTTTTTTTACGGCCTGAGTGGACACTAACTGTAAAAAGGAAAGGAGTCGGTTCATATGGCAACTACTGAACGGTGTGCTATAATGTGTTACGATGAATCATTATCCACAACTTTTTCACCCTTTCTGCCGCCATGCTGCAGTAAATTCCCTGTTTCCGGATCCACTCAACCTCATTCTAATTGACCCGTTGAATCACCCCCCTCCCCCCCTCTACTCGTAACACTGAAATGAAAGAATCTCTTCATCCTGTTATATATGTTGTTCCATTCTTGACATCCGGATTAATAACTTAGAAATTTCTGTCCGGAAAATATCTTACTGCGTTTGTGTAAGTTTTAAGATTGCCGTGGACCACATGACAATTTACGAAGCTAACGCAACTTCATTCTTACAAAAGCAACTTGCAGGTTGTCGTCATGTATCCCATTTCCCTGTAAGTTCAAAACATTATAACTGATAAACCATATAAGTTAAGGCGTTATAAGCGTATTATAATGTAGGAAAAGGATCACATCATCCACAAAATGAATAACATTTCGCGGTGCATTTCAGGGAGTTTTCGTCCTTGAATCCACTATGATATAGATGCCTACAAATAAATATTTCAATTATTATGGCCATCATCAACGGGTAGGAATTCCCAAGCATTCCAACAAAGATATTGTAACAATTCCGAACCTCTTTGATATGTGTGTTGTGAAAGTCGTAGGGTTTTGGTGTCCTGAATTGAAAAGACTTTGCAGCCTGCACATTCTAATGCTTCGAATTCTTAGCCTGTTAATCTGCATAAAAATCTCTTTATTTTAACATTTTCAGAACTGGGAATTGTTTTACTCAGACTCATTTGGCAACAGTAGTAAACAAAGGAGGTATTAATTTTGTGTATTTACCTAATATTCTTTCAATAAATATTACACTGACGCAGGACAGGTTACATTTCTCCTCATTGCCTAAAGCAACGAAAATATCGTGATTGTAGCTTCTGGGAATTGATGTTTTATAGTTTGACGGGTCGGTTGCTACGTTTTGGAGGTAGCTTGTTGCCTAAATCTTTATGTTAATAGGGCGAAATAAAATACATGTCTTGTAAGTTGACGAAAACTTGCATCAGACAGGTGTGTTTAATATTTGAGGAGATGATCAGACAGCTTCCTTTAATCTTTAAGTAGATTTTCAGACCTGTTGGTCGAAACGGACTTTGCAGTTCAATTAGTAGAAAAAATTCACAGAATTTCGGATATTATGTGTCACACAGTTAGCATACTATGTGATCATGTGGACAGTAAGTCCACATGGTGGCTTTTTATAAACGCTACTTTTGAAGGGCACACGGCAGAGCAGTTATTTCAGGCACTGCGCTGCAAGCCGTATGGTCTAGGGTTCCATTGGAATTTTACATTAATACAATCCTTCCGTCTTGGGTAGACTCAACCTCTAACAGAAATCAGTACTAGGAATGTTTCGTTGGGTGGTCGGTGCGTAGGTCTGACAACTTTCGCACATTCATGTCTTGTCTTGTCTTGTCTTGTCTTGAATTCTGGAAGCCTCAAACTCGTGGAACTCTCAGGGCTTGTCAAGGTCTTTACAAGGATTGCTTTACCCCTACTACTCTTGAAGAACTCACAAGCAAACGGTTTCTTGAAATGAGATGTAAAAATAGTTTACGACTGTATGTTAAGTCATTTGACGAGTGTTTCTAAACTTTAGAAAGTGTTTTTTTTCATTATTACTTGCTAAACATGTTGAAGAAGCGATCGATTTTTACTTTCACATGCCAGTGCAGACGTTTCTTGTGCAGCGACTATTAAATGAGGATTTTCGAGAAAACGCATTTTGAGTTCTGTCATTACCAAGAGACGTTCTCTCTCCAAAGTACCCAGACCTATTCTGAGCCCCATTCAGCCTCCTATTGAATCCCCACCTCGGTCTCTTTCCTATGAGGAAAAGTGGCAGGAGCGTGGAACAGATAAGTTATAAGTACGAGGGAGAATCAAAAAGTAAAGGCAAAATACATTTAACGGGTTTAGTATAAGTAACTGTGAGAAATTTTACATATCATTTTTCTACATAGTCCCCTTGCAACACAATGCATTTGTTATATCGTTCAAATCGTTTCTGTATTCCTGCGGAAAAGAAGCTTTTCGACTGCGCGATGTTGATGGCCGACTAGAACAACCTTCATCAGTAACACGTGTTCGACCCGATTTAAACCTTTCCACCCACTCATAAACCTTTCTTTGACTCATGGGTGCTCTGTCCATACTCAGCCAACTTACGATGGTGAATTTCCACAGGTTTCACTCCTTCTGCCCAAAGAACCCGCACATCGCCACGTTGTTCTTCGATGGTGCAATCTTGCAAAGGAGCGTCAATGTTTTCGCCCTCGTTGTTGCCACTCGACTGAAGGCAGAGCGCTGTACTGCACATGGCTGAACTCTTCAATAGGCATTGTCAATACTGCGCAATGCGGTGGCTCCTTTCTTTCCCGGTTACTGCGTAATTTAAAAATTGCCTTTACTTTTTGATTCACCCTCGTATGTAATGCTTTGTTTAGGGATGTATGTACTTATACCTCTGCCCCCCACACGCTCTCGTGACTTGCATGTTGAGAACATTATCATTTTTCTACTTTGACTTTTGCAATGTAGAAAACACGAAAACGTCTTATCAGTCGGCTTGCCTCACGCCCGACAAATGCACATTAGTTCTTCAGAATAAGAAGCAGGAAGACTAACATCTGATTAAGTCATGAGGAAATGTTATCACACTCATCTAATAGAAACTCCTGCTAATAATTCATAATCTGTATTGTCTTCTCTTCAGATTCTTCGAAGTTTTACGAACGAAGACGGTCTGTTTGTTACACGTTTTGCTGTGAGCTTTTTGTTGAACATTGCACACAAAGAACGTGCATGTTCAAGTCTAGATAATGAAGCTCTTCGTTATGGTTGCTGTCTTCAATCAATCGTACTGTTTAAAGCAGATACCTTGGTATATCTTGCTTTCATTGCGTACTATCGCAACTTGAATAATGTGTTAATAAGACCCTAAAATCTAACCAAATAACGTGGCTGCACAACTTTCTTTATTTAATTTCACTGCCATTTCGAAATATCAGCTGTAATTCGCAGCGAATTCCAGTCAACGCTAAAGTGGCATGTATTACAAAGCTAGAGATATATCTTATAATCATGCTATTTAAGTTTATCCCCTTTGAAGAGGAAGTCGGCAGTAGACGCTGGAATTCACACGAGACAGCAATTCTGACAACGACTGTCTTATTGTATTCGCAGAGTACAACCAACAAGATGCAACGTTTCACAATTTATTTATTTCTGTAATACGCTCTACGTGTTTCAGACAGTTTTTCCGTCCATCATCAGGAGCCCAAAACTGCACATACAGCGTCAGGTATTTTTCAGAACAATCTGCTACCTGCTGCTAGCTTGGCCGGACCAGACTAGCAGCAGGTAGCAGTATTGGTCTGACAAATACCCGAGGCTGTATGTGCAGTTTTGAGCTCCTGATGATGGGAAGAAAAATTTTCTGAAACATGTAGAGCGTCTTAAAGAAATAAATAAACTGCGAAACGGCGCATCTTTCTGGTTGTACTCTGCGAATATATTAGCGATGCACGGACCTATGAGTGTTAAATAAATTGTCTTATTACTCGAACCACAAATAGAGCGTATGTAGAATTTGAAGATGAAACATTAAGAGGATTCCAAGTGATGCCACATTCTGTGGCCCCACCAACATCAGTACGGTCTGTAATAGTCATTACACTGTTCCAATGCGTGATGAGCAGAATATGTGGACTTCAGAAGGAATCTGCAACAGCTCGGAAAAAATTACTTAAGAGTTTCACAATTTGTTTAGTTCCCAGATAATGTGAGGGGCATCAAAATCAAGAAGCATGGGAATAATGGGGAATTTTCAGTGCAAGGTAAGTGTATAAAATAAGTACGAAATTTTGTCAGGAAAATATGACACAGAGTAACTAATTAGAAGACATTGTTGTGCATGGAACAAGTTGCATTAAAACTGATATCAGAAGACGAGCACATTACGTATTATGCATTCTGATTTCATAAAATGCGTGACTTATCCTGATTATAGGAGACTATTAGCTTCAGAAGAAGGACATTTTTTCATGAAGTGAGGTTTTTGGTCATCTTGACACAGGTTTTTGGCCATCTCGACACAGGTTTTTCTTGGTCTCCCTGTGCCTAAAAGCAAATGCTGAGATGGTTCCCAAGATTCAAAGTTGCTACTACATGCTTCTCATGTAGCCCTCCCGACTTAAATTTAGTAGTAACCAAATTCATGTTTTGTTTACATGCAAAATAATCACTGCCACCGGGTAACAACCCAATTTCAGTAAATAATAATAATAATAATAATAATTATTATTATTATTATTATTATTATTATACGTTCTACTATATTTAGAACCGCACTTATCCTGACTATAGGAGACTAATAGCTCCTGAAGAAGGATATTGTTTCATGAAGTGAGTTATAATACATTCTGCTATATTTAAAACAGCACTTTGAGCGTTATCAATATTACACAGTGGAAAAGTAAGACTACTTTCATCTCAGATGTGGCACCATGTAGCCTGGTAGCTGGTTAAAAAATTTTGAAGTAAATTACTCTCTCTGCTTTTTGTCTACATGTCTACACGAGTCTACTGGCCAACATAGAGCACGGATTCACATCTCGGAAAGCAGTAACCTTACCCTTCCAAGTAATCGCTGTGACAACCTCAGACACTGCAAGGATATAAATCGGGATATGATGAACCACTTCCTTTCAGCCTGCCACAAAATGTGCGACCCGCTGTATTTCTACTCACTTCAAACTCCAGAATGGAGGCACATTGTTCTCCTAAGGGTTGGTCTCCACGGACAAGACAACATTATATCACAACCCAGAAGACTATACACTAAATACATCCTGACGTAGGAAACTTAAGTTTAAAACTAACAACTTTTAACTCTTGCCTCAGAATGGTAGAAAAACTAGTAATTGTCGCATATTCAAACTTTTTTTGAAAGATTCAAATGGAATTAATCTTCAATGATACAAGAATCTTTGGCGTGGTTTGGTGAATGCAGCCTCTTTAAAAAGCTGAGAATTTTTTAAATATGAGCTAATGTAAGCTTCATAAGGTGCGCTTTATCAGCGCATTCAGTTGGATTGTGCTGGTAACAATGTTTATCGACAAAGGAATCTGATAAACGACATACATATTACAATTATGTATTCGTAATTAGTTCGAAAAATAAATGGATGAGTCTTTATACATCACAAAATTTAATTTCTTTTCGCAGCTTGTTTCTTAATCTAAGCATTGCGAAGTTGTTTTCGGCTGGAGGTGGATAGGCCCATATATCATTTGACATGTTAAACTTCTGTTATTGGGCATCAGCCTGTCTCACATTAATTGATAAGAAGGCTTCAATCTTTCACCCAAAGCAGAGAAATGTTAGGTGCGGGTCTTTGCATTTACAGTTATATAAATTTCAGTGGTTCCTAGCTGAACAAATATGTGGATATTACCTACGGACCTTCGTATATATTTACGAAATTATTTCGTTGGTGTTCAGAGCAGTTAGTTTCTCCACTACTCAAGACATTTCGTCTGTTTGTAATGAATTGGAAACCGTTAAGTGTGGGATGAATTTAGAGACATTTTGGTTTAGAATGTTTACCGTAAAACCGCGTGTAAGAAAACACTTTAATTAAGGTACTAAACGAGTATTCAAACAGTAACCACAGCCGTACACTGACTGAAAATCTGAATGGAGTATAGTTCTGAACACAGTGTTAATTTATATAGATACGTTTCCTACAAACACAGAGAAAACGAAGAACATTTTTAGTAGTTGGTAAGGAGGTTGATGTAGAATTAGATGCAGGTACATGTCCATGTCTACACTTGTATAGCAGAAGGTAGGACAAAATCGTAGCCAACAGGTAGGTAATAAATTCTTTGAAAGTGGTAAAGTTCAAACATTTTGGAATGACAGTATGAAATCAAACTTTCATGCAGACTACATTCAGGGAATTCTTCATACATTTCTTTTCAGGACATTTTCTTTCCGTTTTCTTTACAATAGTGTACGAGATTAAAATTTACAAAGTCATAATTTTGCCTGCTGTTTTATATGGGTGTGTAACTCGGTCTCCCACATTAAGGGAGGAATGGGGGATGATGGTGTCCGAGAGCAGGGTACTAAGGAATATATTTGAACTTGAGTGGAAGGATTTGAAAAGTAGTTAGAGGAAACTACACACAGAAATGCTTCATAGATTTTCTTGCCAAATATTAATATGGTAGTCAGATCAAGCAAGAAGAGATGGGGTCTGCATGTGGCACGCATATGTGAGGAGACAAACGCGTAGAAATTTTTTGTTGAAAGGTCTGAAGGAAAAGACAGCTTGGAAGACGTAGACTCAAACAAGGGGATAATATTAAAATACAATTTAAAGGTATAAAATAGGAAGATTGATCTGGTTGACGATAGGGACAAGAGGCGGAGAGGCTGAAAGTGGTAATCAACATCCGGTTTTTAAAGATTGTGGAAAGGTTTTGACTAGCTGTGAACCTCCTAGCCTGTTACGAGTTATTTAACAGCTGCAATATGAATTTGGTCGGCTGGTTGGTTGATCAGTGAATAGTCAGTTAATTATTTATTTATTGGGAGACTGTGGACATTTCTGGTTATTGTGTGAGTATTGAGCGGTTTGGTACTTTCTTCCAGTATCAGAAAGCGACGCTAAAATAAACTACCGCAGTTATTTAAAACAATCTTTACTCATGTTTGAAGTATATCTGGTTATTGGCATGAAAGAAATGTGAGCGGGCTCTAGCAAATGATGATGATGATCATCACCACCATCATTAGCGTTACTACGGGACCAAGACTGTACAAAGTCGAGTCGCATCGAGTATAGCCTGATGAGATTGAGCGGTTGTCAGGAGTTCCCGTAACAAGCTTATGTTTCGCTGCGTTGACATGTTGAATAACGAACTTGAAAGAAGAGACACAGGAGACTGTGGTGGGGGGTGGTGAAGTGTTGCAAATGGGCCCCTCTATGACATATCCTCACATAGATAAAACCTAATTTACAAATTTGAAAGTACGGGACGTGTAATGACAACGTAGTCTTGTTTACTTGCATACGTAGAGGTTACAAGTTAGTAGAGGGATAACGAACCCTGAATATATATGTACACGTGGTGTCTACGTGTGTGTATTAGTCACGCACTAGCAGGTCCCATGAGATGTAGTGCTGTGGTTGCTGCTGTGGGATTCAGCATAATTAATTACCGCAGAACACACCACCATACTCACACAAGTAGTAATGACGCCAGGAATGGTGTAGAACGGGCGACTTGGAAGAGATACTGGTAACCACAGCTCGCTGCTGCAAAAGCGACCTTCAAACGTAGCCGCTCAGCTCTATCTACGTAGGAAGACGAGAAGTGGTAACGAATGATTAAAAGGTTATAGATAAGAGAGGAGAACGTAATTGAGGAGTCAAATTATGTTGAAAGAAAATGTTATCACCACACGTCACCTAAAATGTTACTTCAAGGCCCGGGCTTCTCTGAAAATGGAGTCAAGGCATTGAAGTAAGTCTTGCTTATATATATATATATATATATATATTGCATCAGGATTTTTTTATACAGTTTCAATAACTGTAACTAAATGGAGCCGTACTGGAGTAGATTAATGTGTGCAGTTGTAACAAGATTTGTAGGTTTGCTAAGAATAAAGGATGAGTTCGTCTTTTCACTGTCAGAAAGTCAGCGCACTGCATGAAAACCGATGGTATTTTTTTTATATCAGTAATTAACCAACTTGATGCACAAAATTTTTGTTTTACAATAAGTTTATTTCATGCCTCTACATGTTTCGAGCACACGTGCTCATCATCAGGAGGTCAAAATTGCATTCAACATCCTCTGGTATCATCACACCTTGATGATACCAGAGGCTGTGTAATGCAATTTTGACCTCCTGATGATGAGCACATGTGCTCGAAACACGTAGAGGCATGAAATAAACTTATTGTAAAACAAAGATTTTGTGCATCAAGTTGGTTAATTACTGATATAAATATACTGAGAAGCAAGGTCAGCAAAACGTCAAAACAGATGGTATATTTTCAGTTACTAACCCCTTCAGTGACAATGGGTTTCAATTCAAAATACTGACCAGGACAAAGGAGTTTAGATTCGAAGTATCCTTAAAAGCTTTCGAATCCGCACGGTGCACCAAGTCTGACAGCATGTGAAGAATTAAAGGTTTGCACATGGCGCCGAAACCGGCTTCAATTGATTCGGTTAACGGTTAATTACAAAACGTTGTGACGTCACATCTTTTTTCTAATGCTATTTACTGCCTTCGCATAATATGCTGATTTCACTTGTGAATACCAAATGAATCGCTTTATTCCCTGAACCCGGTGGGGTTTAGTGCAACTGAACGTCGATGAGCATTAGACCGCGATATGCTTTTTAATGCTCATTTTGTCACCTAGCAACCAGAACTGCCAGAGAGGACTGAAAGAAGAAACTGACGAGAGAGAAGGATTTTATGTGGGACAGCATTTGAGAATAACCTGAGTAAGTTATGTGTCATTATGTATCATTCAGTCGATAAAGTTAAAAGGTAAAGGTCACCCTCAACAGGCCACGAAGACGTTAGATGCGAGTAGGTGGTCAACGCTAGGCCGCTTTGCCCCGGGAAATATGCAGTACCCATTATATAGGAGGCTGGTTGGGCCCCAGGTCCGGTCTGAACGGGTGCAAAATATCTCGTTCCCATCGGAATTCGATCTACGGGCCGTACAGCCCGTAGCGAGTCGCTATACCGACTGAACTATCCCGGACCTATTCGGTTGATAAACAAGGGATAATTTTCTACTAAAGTGTAGAATTGTTCGTGGAGCAGGGAATATTAAGGAATATGTGGGTCAAGTGAAAAACTATGAATTATTTAACTTATTGTTTTGATGAACGTATTTTAGTAAGAAGCATACAGAAAATTTAGATTTAAACTGGTCTCTCTTTAGACGAGCAAAAGAATCGAAAATATTCTTGTCGTTTTAATGCCATAATGAAGATATGCTAGTCAGTTTTTAAATAGTGCTGGAGGTCTGTGGATTGCGCATCAAATGTGGAGTGTTTCATATCGAACATTTTTTGTAAATTAATGACGTAATGAAAAAACTCAGATCGTATTTTTTTTGTACATTTCACTAACCGTATAAGTGACTTCTGGATCACTCAGCCCTTCTAAGGTCGGTCTCTACTAAACCTTAATTTTGTGTATTGCTCTATAAACCGATCAGAATTTTTCAGTGTCGTATTGTAATTGATTTACACTCCTTCAATATGTCTATTAGACAACGTGGCTGAAGGCAGCATGTCTTAACTAAATTTATACTTTAACACAGGCCGTCCCATTGTGTAGTAACAGATTTGCATAATGTATTATATATCGTTGCGTAAAGAGAAAAAAAACCAACTTGATGCCACTTATTTTATTATTTAATATTCATTCATTACTCAACATGTTTCGGCCGTTAATACGACCATCTTCAGGAGTCTGCGACTAACTGGTTT
>Ga0123355_10012932_pt1 | contig 12959 bp, 7 predicted proteins | sample TergutEmb28metaG_3_FD_89872 | JGI IMG/M metagenome (GOLD analysis project Ga0123355, IMG submission 89872) | Embiratermes neotenicus P1 segment gut microbial communities from Petit-Saut dam, French Guiana - Emb289 P1 | ecosystem: Host-associated > Arthropoda: Insects > Digestive system > Gut ... | reverse complement strand
TATTTTTTTAAAAAAAAAAAAAGGAAAAAAATTTTTATTTTCCCCCCCCTTTTTTTTTTTTATTAATATATTTTCCCCTCTCCCCTTTTAAAAAAATTTTGTGAAAGTTTTTTTTTTTTTTTTTTTCCCCCCCCCCCCCCCCGATTAACCCTTTGATGCCTAACGATGACTATAGTGGTCACACCGCACCGCTAACCTCTAAATGTTGCATTCTATATATTTACTCAACAAACATAGGTACTGGATATTTTAAACATGGTATATATTCTCCGTTTTTTCCTCTTCAAAAATGCAGTTTGTTTCATAAATCTAACGTATTTGGCTCCTGTATTATTCACATTTTATATACAGGGTGTGCTAAAATTAAAAAAATAATTCTGGCGCCAAAAGGTTAATGATCTCCACAAGTTTAAACACTTCCTGGGACAATCTGTCTTTACTAATGGATACAAAAGTCTGATTAAGAAGTAAATCTATCAAATTTACTACAACAAACAACTAGGTCAGACAGCCCTTATGCCAAAACAACCCAACTGTTTCTTAAATATGAAAGTCTGACCACATTGCACAGACGAATTACCAGTAAGGTTTCTTTGTCAATCATCTTGCCATGAGCTGTAATGTCAAAAATGAGTCCTACACAGTCTCACCCTAGCTAACCTCCCTCACTATTCTTTGTATTTAATAAGGACGGCACCAAAAGTTATACCTGTTTGCCATTCAGGTTGATGAAATGCTCCGCTACACATCGATCCACTGCTTCATCGTCCTCGAAGGACAAAAATCCAAATCCTATTGTCACAGCAAGCAATCAAAGAGACTTCTTAAAACTTCTAGTTTCATAACGCTGGGTTAAAACACTGCTGCCTGCCAGTCTGTTACTGATGTACTCCCATATCAGCTAACTTTTGGTTGCCAAATACATGTGGCCGTCAATTAACTCAACCCTAACAGAACTAATTGCACTTCCAAATTTAAATGATATATCAAAATTATGCTATTTTACTAAACATAGTAAAAGAAAGAGGGCCTAGAACACGAATTCAAACTAGCCTATGTTTTATACACCTTAAAATAACTATTCTAAAGTAACATAACTAACATGATTTAACTTACTGAACCAATTATTACTGTACTACTTTCAATATTATCTTATCAGTAGTATAGTATAGGCTAGTACTTAATTTTATTACATCTAGCATAGCTATTAACAGATGTTACTCTTGGAATACAGTCTTATTAAAAAGGATGCCAAGGAAGGACTTGTGTGAATTTTGGTCAGGTTAGTGTCTAGCTATCACTTTTGTTTAAAATATCAAAGGAATTTTTTTTGTGCACTAATTTGGCAGCAGTGAACACCCCAAAGCATGAAACATCATAATAATACATTAAAAACTGACAGACGTACCTAATGAAAGACAAAACAAACACGTAAAACACAGAATTGCACCCATATACATTTGCACACTTCAAATTCAATGCTACTCATCACGTCTTTGTCTGAGCATCCATCCAAGTGGTCACGTAGGCCTTCCTGAACCACATGCCATATGATACAAGGTCTACTGCATATAGTAGTACATGAATACTGTACCACATTAAGTGATGGCACTCAGACTAAGAATGTTAAAAGCCAAATCCTTTCATAGTATATTTAATAAAATGTGTGTATTAAGCCTTATTCTACCTGAAATGTCATACAATATTTAATCTCTTACAATACAAATGGAGCCATAAAATATGTTAGTAAAACATTTTAACCTTAAGTAAACCCAATCTGTTTACATGCACTTGAAATTTACACAATCTAATTCAATACTGTATGACAAATTCACAAATTACCCCTGAAAAACACTTCTAAAACCACAGATTAATTATACTCATTGACGCAAACTGTATTATTTCAGTCTTCCTAAATGCTTTCTTTGTTACTTGTAGCGACAAGTTTCAAAAACATTTCATTTCAAAAGTGAAATTAATAAACAAAGTAATTATACCATAACTTCTATATATAAGCACACGCTATATTTTGAACGTCTCCTGAGAAGACACACCCTACAGCCCAGTAGAGCGGTACACCAACATTCCAGACACCTGCCACCTCCAACTTCATAATAGAAGCTGGATAGAAACCCAACTTTTGCATGAAGGTGGAGGAAGCAACTTCTGCAACTACCAGTACACATCTACCAGATTAGACAGAAAAAAATCTCGACATTCAAACTTGCGAGATTTTGCCACAAATATTGTGTATCAATTTCGATAGCTTCAAAATGATCACTAAACAAAGAACAAATTTTTTATACATTCGATGCCAATACAAATTCTGCAATGGTTCCTGCAAGCAATTCTGGAAGTACTTTACTGTACTTTTCACTGTCCTTCAAAACAGTAGGCAAGACAGTAACAGTTCAGAGAAATACAGATAATATACTAATACAGCTCTACTCTCCCACACAACATTTCTTCGAAAGTAGTTGTTACTAAATCCTTCACTTCTTTCAATTTCGAAACCCCACACCCTCATTTATACACTAACTTCACCCCTATGTTATACAACGTGAAATAAAAGCAAGACAAAAATATTGCACTGACAGTTGGTAGACATTCTGCAATAAATTTCTTAATTATACTCAAGCAGAAGCTTGGGTACAGTACAAAATTAGTTCCAATTACATGTCCCTTCCATTTTAAGAAATAACAGTAATAAAAATACAAAAGCAGAATTCCAAACTATCAAATACACCAACGTATTCCTGCACTTCTGACACACGCAGCATCAGAGTGAAGCTGGAGAATGCCTAAACACACGTACTGTTACACACCAGTATCAAGCAGTACTTAAATCCAACCTATCACACAAACAATTTCAGTTTCTGAGAGTACTGACTGTTATAGTTTAGATACTGTTGGACTGTTCCATTCAGTAGGCATATGATACTGAAACCTTTGCCCTCATTTCATTACTGGTGACTGGGTTCTCTCATTTTGTATATGTTTCTAGTAAGCGACGGATTTTAGCCAGATTTCAACGTCATTTGTATCTAACTTCTAACAAAACACATACTTAAAATACCTATAATTTTATATCTCACCGATGATCACAAATATTATCAAAATACATACAATCAGTTCTGTTACTGCGTGTTTTGCTAATGCAAAATGGCTACAAAGCAAATGATAAATAAGAGAACGCTGTTTGCGTAATACAAACTTTCGCACATGTTGGCCATTACACCATTTCAATGATCAGTGTGAAGATATTCGACTGGGTAACAGGCCAAATTTTTCTGATCTGATCCGGTTTTATTACACTATTTTCTGCAACCTGGGGTCTCACAAAAATGCAGCTAATGCCACAAAGCAGAAATGACTGCACTCTGGTCTGACCATTTTAGAGTCCAGTGATCAAGTTCCTTGTACCCGGCCCAAATAAGTAAGAACCTCTCCCTGCTTTACACCTGATAAACTGGTCAAGTCTCCAAAACACTGTATTGTAAAAAACTTAACACAACAGACGACTTATAAAGTCAGTCATGTTTAACAGGAACTTAAGAAGTAGAAAAAAATATGCTTGTATCAGCACCATGTAAAAACTTTACTATCTGCCATGCCCTGCTAACAGTTCTTAACATTATTATAAGAGTTCTACAACTACACCTCACACCACTGTGGCAAAACCTCTTTCTCGTAAAAGCAATAAACCTACTTTATACATATACGCTAGCAACACCCTATCAGCCTTTCATTATTACTACTGATCACAGCCAGCCAGTCCAGGCAAACCCTGGTTCAGAACCAGAGATGAAAATTTGTGATAAAAAAAACTCCAACTTTATGACAATTAAGAAACACAGAATGTTCACAGATGTTTACCAAACATTTTATAATACCTCTAAAGAATATACTACTACAACACTGATTTCTGGTGCCGGTTAGTCTCTGCACCAAGTACAGAGAAACAATCAGTATTCCATCTCTTCTTAAACCCCTATCCACAAAACTGACATCTGACACTACAGGGACACAAAGAATACAAGATGACTCACTTAAATTTCATAGTCTTCACGATTGTTGTGGGACAAACAAAATGGCTACTTCTGATCCAAGCACACATTACAAGGCAATACCTCTACTAAAAGGTAAAGAACCTGGTACTCTAACATACAAGTTACTTCTGTTTCTAAGCACATCATCATTCCAGCATGAAGGACAGGCATGAAAGTAAAGCTCCAAGCATTCTCAACCCTGACAAATGAGACTAAACAGAGAACACAATCATTCTGTGCCTGGTGACATAATTCTGTCAATTCCCCTGCCAGGAAATGACCCCACCTTCCTGATCAGTAACTCTACCAACTGAACAACATCCAACATGAGCCATTTACATATAACTGACACAGCAACATTTCCATTCCAGCTGACAGTGAAGTAATACATTCTCCACCACTCACCTCTGGACTTTTTCTTCTCCTGGTCATACATTATTACAACCTCCATTACTTTCCCAAACCGCTGAAAATATTGCCGAAGGTCTGTCTCTGTGATGTTGGATGGAAGTCCACCCAGAAATACTTTAGGGTAGCTGTTGCTGCGTTTTGGCTTCTGTAAACTTCTTGGGTTGCATGGCTTAGGGTCAATCTTGGCACAGGACAAATGAAAAATAACTTTTTAATCATCAGATCAAGTACCCATTACAGAAATATGGTTATATTATTTAACACTGAAAACAATGCATGAATATATTACGAAATGAAATGTTAGTTAATGCAAGGTTGGTGCAATTGACACTGAGTGAGTACAGTTGGAGTTATGACCAATAACTACTTTACCTGGATCATATATGACCGAAAATTCCAGGACAGAGCCCTCAAGTAGGTCATAAATGTTTCCTACCACTTCCAAGCATTAAACACATTCTAATTCCTCGTACTCAAAGCCACGCACATGCACGTCACATCTCAACAGTCCAGACTGACACAAAAGGGATTTTCTGATTATTCATATTCTGTGAGTATGGAACCAATCAGACTGATGTAGCAATATTGCTCTTAGACTTGTATTCATAAGACGCACAGCTTAAAACTCGGTCACATTATTACCTACGGTAACAGGTTTCCCTCAGTCAAGGACAGCACCTTAAAATACATCACAACTGACTCTGAAATTCAGAACTGGTTGGTTTCCTATCTCATTCCACATTATGTAAACTCCACAATTCCAAAAGCAAACGTAAACAACACAAGAATGGTAAAGGTAAGGTTGTCTCAGTGCATACCATGTGCCCACACAAGGGGAGAAGAGATACAGCTCACTCACTGCTAACCTTGGCATTAGTGAATGCAAGTGGTCAGTTTCAAGTCCTGACTCATTTACCCCTGGGTAAAGAACACCTTGCATAAGTTTAGTAAGAAGTTCAGTGGGAAACAGAGCCGGTCTGGACATTTGGCATAGACAAAAATCTCTTGGCCTGCCTGGAAATTAACCCTGGATCATCCAACCCACACTCTGCTCACGATTACTATTCCTCTGTCCTGGCTCCAAATAATGAAAACTATATCTATAAAGCATGGTATCAACATGAAATATTTAAAAAATAATTCTGAGGCCATTTCTTTCACCACTTCCACCTTACCAACATGCAATTTATCTACTAGATCACAAAAAAAAAATCTCAGGCAAGCTTATTAAGCAGTGAACCTGAGAATGAGAAATTATGCTGAATAATGAATTCTCCATTTTACGTGAGGTTCATTGTACTACTGAGTCATGAAAAATCACTAGGCTTCAATTAGTAAGAGCAAAAGTTCAGAACACATGAAACCCTGTCACACAAAATCACAAAACTTCTTTCTAAAAATGTGAATGCCCACCAGTCTATCAGACGTATGGCTGTCATACAGTACAGTATGTCCCGCAAGTGACTTATTGTGATACACAGCTGTCCAGTATTTGCAAGTGGCTCTCTGATACCAGGTATGAAAATCTCTACATAAATCTCATGCACCTCGATGTGAGACACAATTTACTATTCCCTCCTCTTGAACAGGTCTTGAGCTCTTTGCACACAGCCATTCCAAACCACGCCCAATTTTAGTGTCTCTGCTATGACTACTGAGATGGCAGACAGCTCAAAAGATAAAGGAATCGCAACTTCAGGGGGTTGGTAGTGTCTCAAGTTCTTGTATGAAGGTCTGAACAAATGTAATGCCTGCCTATTATTTTCCTCAGAATCTGTAACAATTACCGTATATTCTCGAATCTAATCCGCAACCTTTTTACAGCTTCAGAGGGATAAAATATCAGATGTGGATTAGAATCGCATGCGGATTAGATTCGCGGTCGTGAGCTGAATTTTGGAAAAATGATAGGGCCGCTGTACATGCCATAAGAACAATACAATACAATAACTTATTATTTTATTTATTATTTATATTACATAATATATAATATTTATAATTTATTATTCATCAGACTCGCCGTAATCACTCATAACTGAATCATTATACGTCACCCAGTCACTATCATCTTTATCTTCACCATCGTCCTCCCACAGGTGTGGATTACAACCACGAACTAACTTTTTTTTTCGTTTAAGAAACTGACAAAAACTAGTGCGGATTAGATTCGAGAATATACGGTATAATGGAATTTACATAGATCATGGGTGCATCCTTTATAAAGCTTTTCACAATGTTTCTTCCTTTATCAATACACTTTTTCTGACTTTGAATGAGATGCTGTTTGCAAGATGTCGCATCAACCTCAGTGCTCAAGCATTGAAGCCCCTCATGCATGCCATGTTTCAGCTCATCACTGGCAGAACAGCATTCTCAGAGTGCATCCTTCAGGGGGGTAAAAGAGATGGAAGCTGGAGAGAGCTATATCGGTACTGTATGAAGGATAACTAACTAATTCAAAACGCAGACTTCTGCAGTAAGTCATGGCTAGTGTAGTCCAGGATACTGAGAGATCTTGTTTGTAGAATTCTTGAAGAGATATCACAACCGAGTGATACGTGCACATTAAAGACCATAAAACACAGCATTCGAAGGGTTCAGTTAAACATGACGTTGAATCTAAGTCGTCGTCCTGCATGCTGTGGACTGTTCTCCCTCGTACCTGTTCCAATTTTTTCAATTTTTCGCACCACATATCCCAGTACATTTCCTCAAGACAGCTTCAGTTTTTTTTTATTCTTCATTCATAGAAAAGCACAGGATTGGGTGCACACTTCTATGCATTCTTTTACAACAGCCTTATATTTGTTTCATGATGTTCCTCTGCATGCATGCATGGAGAGGAACATCAGCCCTATATTCCTCTGCATACAGTACAAATTTCACTTGAACAGGCTACGTATTTACTATATATATATATATATATATATATATATATATATATATATATATAAAAGGCTAATATGAAAGAAAATTCCATATTGCCAAAAATTAGCTCAAAGCTTAGTTACACCCTTTTGGAAACTGCAGGTTCCACACAAAAATCAGTGCAAAGACAACTTCCTGCAGAATTTTTCAAAAACTTTACCAATATCAAAGATGTTTACTGCATGCGGCAGAGTTCTTCTTGCTAACAGGTTCTCAGCCAGTCAAGAAATGCCCCACATTTTATGGAACCTGACAGTTCATTACTACATTTACAAATGCCTGTCACCTGTCCCTATCCTGAGCATCAAAAAGACACTAACATTCCCATTTATCTGATAAACAATTTCCACAAGTCTATACTGGAAGTCCCCTTAAAATGAAAGATCACCTACACACAAGCCATATACAACAAAAATCTCCAATATGAAGGGGTATGTCCAAGGTTGTCTACAGTCAGCTCAATTACTGGACGTTTAATTTACATCATTCACAACATCATTCTGAGGACACAAAAAACACCGCAGTTTCCATTAACTCTACCCATGTAACAAGAAGTATAAAATAAAGTTTCCTGACAAATTTTAACCAAGAGATAATTAAGATCAGTAACATGCATGTGACAATAATTCAGCAACAATACTTAAAAATAAACACACAAACATCCATGAGGCAACCCGAACAGCCATGTGAATATACTACACAATACCAAACCTTTCCATGCAACTACCTACAAAAATTCATATACATTACAGTTCATTTTAATGAAAAGAATTGTTTCTTACCGTTCGACCGTCCAATTGATGTGGACCACTTTGCAACACTAACGAAACATTTGCAGGGTCTGAGAAGGTAACAAACCCAAAACCCCGCGATCGACCAGACTCGCTGTTTTTCATCACAACACAGTCAATCACATCACCGTAACGTGAGAAATACCGCTGTAGATTTTCTGAAACCGAAGGCATACAAATTGCAGAATAAAGGTACTATTTAACTTTTGAGTCAATTTGGAGGTCCACAACTTGCTTTATATCACTTCCACTGTCAAAATTAAGTGAAATGGATAAGTGACGATACAACACACATCTCTTCTGCAACACACAATCAGTGTTATGTATGATTATCCCACTGGACCTGATCACTAATTATGCAGTAGGCTTTCCTTTTGCAATGAAATATTTAGTACAGGGAGGATCTTTGGGCACTGACCCAAGCTATCCCCTTTCCACTTTGAACACTCACTGAATGGGTTGTCATCCTTCCCACTCCACTACCTGGTGTGGTATGAAATTATATCCCAGAGTGGAAGTTACTGTTCCACTTGCAGCCCCACATTAACACCTATCATAATTCATTGTATCCACATGACAAACAGGACCCAGGATTCTCCTGACACTCAGGACATACCAAACACCCACTTTTACATCACAGAATGAAATTTCATACACAAAAGATGTTGACACCCCTGTGCTTTAGTACAGTTCAGGACTGAGCTGTAGCTGTTTATCATCATTTGGTACTAAGGTCAAAAAGTTGAGTCCTGAAATGTGACTTTCATTTAAGGTTACCACGTGTCTAATAAAACTTAAGACAATCAACTCAGGATCACACTCACCACCATAAGCAGGCTAAGGATACAAATTACAAAAATCACTGATCACATGATTGCAGAATGTGCTCAGCTAAGGTTTTGTACAATTCTGTTGACAGCCATCTCAGTAATGGGTAAGTATAAAGCGTTTTATATAAACTGTCCTATAGACCTAAAGATCTATTCAGGGTCTCATCAATAAAGATGTGGTATGTTAAATCAATATCCAGCATTAAAAAACAAATGGGAAGTTGGATAATATCAGGGCTCAGCTTCAAAAATTCATCTTCTAAACCTTCAAAGAGCCTTGCAAAAGGAACAGGTAACAAACAACAACAAAACTTATGTTTATTGGACCGTGCATCATAGTGGCATCAAGTTGGTTTTTTCTCTTCACAACTAACAACAAAACTGTTGTAATTACAGTCTTAAAAATTCACAGCTATTTGGTCTTTACAGCCATAATAATACATTAATTTCCATCACCTGATATCTTAAGTCACTTCATGATGGTGAGTGTGATAGCAAGGGGAATACTTTTCAGGTTTTATCTGAAAGGACATACAAACACAAAAGACATACAGGAACACCAAAGATCCACATCTTGCGCATGGTGTTCAGATGATGACATAAAACCAATTTTAGCACCCTTGCTGCTAACAGGATTATGGGTTTTACGTAAATACCATTGTGGGCTGGATAGCTCAGTCAGTATAGTGACTATGGGCTGGACAGTCCAAGATCGAATCCTGGTGGAGACGAGATTTTTCACCCATCCAGACCGGCCCTGGGGCCCACCCAGCCTCCTGTAAAATGGGTACCGGGTCCTTCCCGAGGGTAAAGTGTGGCTGGGGTGTGCTGCTGACCACTCACCCCAACTAGTACCATGGTTATGGAAGAGTAAAGCTATACATCTACCCACCCTCTGGACCACACCGGGCCTGTAATGGGATCACGTTACCTTTTTTACGTAAATACCATTAATTATGTGAGGTATACAAGATACACCGCAGACCAGTAACCTTCAATCCACATGTACTATCCCTCACATCGAATCAGATCAGGCAGTAATGTCAATGTGCAAAGGCCATGCTCCAGTCACCAGATACCCTCCATGTAGAATCAGAAAACACAAATCTCAAACAACACATAAAGAACTTGCTATACAACACTATCAATGACAGGGCATCATCTGGCAAGATTTAAATTACTCAGACACCTAATCCTAAACGGACACGACCTTCAACCAGCAAGTTCATAACCTTGCCCCAAGTTATAATTCTTAGTACTAATCACACAATTCCTTTTTGGTTTCTACAATAGCTACATTCCAAAACATTTCCCCACCAATAGTCTGTACACTTTCTGAACTACATTCTCAGCCTTACCAAAAATAAAGTGAGGTTTGCCTTTATGCCGTACTTGTGGCAATGTTCTATGCACCCTCACTACTGGGAACGCATGTAGTAATCCCTACACACAACAAAACCTTTTTCACAAATCTGAGTCCTGTGAAATCTACTTCCTCTCTCTCACTCTCTCTGTCTCTTAGGTTTAAAATTTTCCACTCATTTCTGTGGGATTCTCTACCTGTAAATCCAATCAGCTCCAACCCTTTTCTCAAAATTTTAATTTCTACACTAATTTCTACAAACTAATTATGAATTACAAAAGCACTACTAACCTTGTGTGGTTTCCCAGCTTAAGCCTCCAACAAACAGTTTCCTGAGGGAAAAAAGAACTATGTAAGTTCAAAATACCAGCAACTGTGTTAAAATGCAGTATGTTTCATTTCTGGCCTTTGTGGAGTAATGCAATATTATACAATGCCAAAAGTGAGAAATGCTAGCTGTACAGGAAGTGAAGCTGGATGGCACACCCCATGAAAGCAATAAAATGAGACAACAAAAAACCCCTCATTACACCAGAGGGTCATAATCACTTCCCTAACAGCACTGGTAATATGGACGCAGACAGCATAGGATGTGACATGCAAACAAACGCTGCTTCACTGTGACAGCATCTTGGTTTGAGCCTGTTTTAACTCAACTTCAAGAAGTCCCACAAGTTACAGAATTCTTGCAGCCATCCACAACCATTCAATGCAGCCAAATAAAACAGGTAACATCCTAATTGTTTTCCCTCAATAGGGGACTATTTAAAAATACTAACTCTGGAGCATATGGTGAGTTGTGCCTTCCACAGTCTTCGTCCACATCAAATTTCATCCTAAAAAAAAAACATAACGTTACATACAATAACAGTCCCTGTTACAAAAACACTCTGCACACTCACTTCTGGCAATGTTTAATGCTACATTCATAAATAATGCCTTCCATCTGCATTTACAAACACTATAGTTATGTCCAAAAGCACACAACAGCATACTCCACCACCATACAATTCCTGTACCACTCTTATTCCATTATTATGGAAACTGAAGTCAAGTCTTACATAACACAGGGGTACATGCAGTACAGATTGGTGAAAAAGTCATTGTAGCTAGGATGGTATCTCTTCATGATGTAGTTCCTTTTTTTCTACTTGTAATCACTGACAGTTCTACCGCACTGCACTGTACTCTCTTCTTCCAGTTCATATGTCACTTGGTTGAGATGTATTTTTTTTTTCACTGTGCAGCAGCCCCTATTGGATCATAGCCTCCTCATTATCAGGGCTTCACAACACACCACACTCATTAAGACTCCTCTGGATGAGTGATCAGCCCATTGCAGGCACAACATTAGAATATACTAATACTATATATTTATATTACAGTACTTTTCATGAAGATAATGACAATCCCCACATTTCATTTGAGAGGAAACCTGCATCTGTCTATATATACTACATGTACAACTAAGTATTACATGTTTGTTACCACATATTCAGTGACAATGCATTACACAAAATGTCCATGTTGAAAGCGGGATTTATACTGTCTACCAGGCTATCAGGCACTTCAGGACTTATCTCCAGCAGTTCTATTAAAGCTCATTCGGTTACAATGTCATATGACATCTTAGTCACGCAGTACAGTACACAACTACATGTGAAGGACATAAATTGCTGTTTGTCCATTAACATGAAGTACACTGTAAAAATGGCTGCACATGGATGTGAACTACTGCTGTTTTTCACAACTAAGAAGTAGTGTAACAATGAAGGTTTCTACTGTGGAAACATACCAAAAAAAAAAAAAAAAAGTCTTTAAGCAGTGCCATGGCAAATATAGAAGTCGGCTTCCCAGAGTTTCAATTCCTTTAAAATAAACAATATAATACCCAGTTGACAACTTCCAACAGGTTCCTTGTTAAGAACAAAAAGTGACAGCAAACGTGCCACATTCTTTCAAAATACCAAATGATGCCTGTGTATGTTCAGACGCACATTCATGAAAACCTTCAAGAAACTAATCCCAGTAAATCAGTGCTGCACATGGAACCACAAAACTTCTTTGTCTAAAAAATACAAATTTACAGTTGTGTAAAAACCCATAAGGCCAACTGCATTGCAGGGATGCAGTTTTGTAACTGTCATATGCAGTGAAAAGAAGTAATGTTACTCCACTGGTAACTCTTTTACAGATGAAATTCCTGAACACTCACCTTAAGATTCAGACAACTGACAGCGGTTGGCAAGATAGAGGACAAAAAAAAGATATCATAAGACATGCAATATTAGTAATTTCCAGACAAGAGCTTCCAAATGATTTCAACAGCCTGTTCAACACGTGTCAAGCATTTCAGAGAGTTCATTTCCAACATCTGCTTTAACCTTTTGGTGCCAGAACTATTTTTTTAATTTTAGCACACCCTCTATATAAAATGTGAATACAGGAACCAAATAAGTTAGATTTATGAAACAAACTGCATTTTGAAGAGGAAAAAACGGAGAGTATATACCACGTTTAAAATATTCAGTACCTGTATTTGTTGAATAAATATATAAAATGCAACGTTTAGAGGTTAGCGGTGCGG
>Ga0123355_10012931_pt1 | contig 12960 bp, 14 predicted proteins | sample TergutEmb28metaG_3_FD_89872 | JGI IMG/M metagenome (GOLD analysis project Ga0123355, IMG submission 89872) | Embiratermes neotenicus P1 segment gut microbial communities from Petit-Saut dam, French Guiana - Emb289 P1 | ecosystem: Host-associated > Arthropoda: Insects > Digestive system > Gut ... | reverse complement strand
TTCGAGTGTAAATTCGGCAACAAATACAAGGAATATTGCCAGAACCGCAAGGGATAACGCAAGGGACGCATTTTATCAGTTGAGGGATGGTATTGCGGCTGATGCTGGCGCTGTGGCAGAAGAGCTCTCGGATGAAGTTTTTGCAAATGTACAAGCTGGAGGGAGTCTTTCCTTTGGCTCTCGGGTGAGAAACAGGCAAAATCAAATAGAAGTTGCAAGAAGTGAGGTGCCGGGGATACTTGGCTGGGTGGTTAGGATTGGTGGAGCTCTTGCTGATGTTACAAGTCCTCTTTACTGGGTTGCAGAATTTGAAAATGAGCGGATAAGTCGGCGTGGAGAACCTTCTAATGTAGAGCCATTTTTGGATAACATGGTACAGATGGAGTCGTTATTTCCGTTAATAGAGCATGTGGCGGCTAGCATACTTGAAGATATTGATAACTTGCAGAAGCACTTAGACGATAATGCTTCAAGTGCCATGCGTGCGGGCTTGACTAAGCAGCTAGATGCCCTGAGACCTACTGTGGATATAACAGCCATACGTAACCAATATACAAAAATAAGTAACTTCATAGATAGTTATTTTAACAGCTATGCCACGTATCTTGCTAATGCTGATATAATTGTAAACAATGACACGATGACATTAGAGCAAATACGTAACATGATATTGTCTACAACCCTTGCCACAGAAACCAGTCCAGATGATTTAAGTGCCTTGCGCAATGCAAGTACTATAGAGGCTGTTCCTTATTTTGAATCGGACAGGCAAACCGCACCATTCATGGGTTTTACAGACGATGAAGCATCTTTTGTATTTTTTGTAAATATGTACACCAGGTTTGGTGATGAATCTTATTTTGTGCGAAGCCTATTGGATTGGGCGGACAAGATAGATACGTTTTTCTCCCTTTTTACAAGCGGAATACTAACAATGATTCAAGACCTTACATCTGGTCTTGAAACGCGTGGACGGGGAGCGCCACATATACCCACAGACATATACCACCAGCTTATGGGTGGCGGAGACGGCATGGGTGCGCTAATTGCCTTCCAAAATATTATGACCGCTGTTAATCCATCATTATGGACTATGGTGCGGTCTACAATAGTTACACTAAGGCAGGTACGTGCTATATTTACAATGTTTATTGAAGAAGATGGTGTATTAAACCAACTTTCATTGGTATCCTATGCAACCGGCATGTTTTCTTCCTTTACAACGCAAGATGGGACTTCTTTTGCGGGCAATGACTTTCACCCCAATGTGAACTTTTTGTTGGGTTGGGAGCAAGAGTATCTGCTTGTTGGTGACCGTCAAGAGCGCATTAACCTGGATGCCTTCAATAGCATGCTATTTGCCACACGATTTGTATTTAATTTTATAAGCTCCTTTGTTGTCCCAACCATAAGTGGAATGGTAGCGGGGGATTTTACTCAAATTACCCGTATAGTTTTTGTACTGGGCGAAACCTTTGTAGACATGCTTCGGCTGCGCTCTGGCAATAGTGTACCCGTTATCAAAATCTTTAATAGTCACTGGATTTTTGGTAACCCTAAGGCATTGGCTTCGGCTGTAGATGGCATAAAAAATCAAATTATAATTGGGACTGCCAATGCTGCCATAGGTGGGATTTTAGGAGCTACCCTTTATCCTCTTGGAATAAAAAATGAACTTAAAGTTCTAAACCCAGGAAACATTTATAAAAACGGCATACTGTATGTTGGTATAGCTAGAACAATGACTCATCGTGGTTTAGTTGGTACACATGCTAAAATAATAGAGTCGTTAGGAGATCAGTTTTCAGATAATCTTCTTGCAGACTTAGATCTTTGGTCGAGCGACTTTGCAGGCGATTTTGGGGTGCTCTCAGTGGAGACCTTGTAACGAAAAAAATTGGAACAATTTTAGATAGCGACAGTTCTATCGCTAGCGACGAAATTGCAAAAAAAATAGCTGATGATACTTTTAATATTATAACCCGTTTAATCTCATTGGATTATCAAGGTTATTTGAAAGTGTTTTTGTTCTTTGTCCCTTCGTCTGTGCTAGTTGATAGAATGCAACACCTTATTGCCCTTAATATGACAAATACTGTACAAAATGCCAGTTCGCCTGTGCCTCCGCGCCCTACCTTGTTTATGCCAAGACCCGATGCCTTGCCTCTGGATGGTAATGGACTCTTTGACCTGTCGCAAGCACACACGGCTTTTACTTTAGAGACGGAAGTTGATTTACATTTGCTTTTCTTATCCAGCTTTATAGCACAAGGTAGAGCAGAGAATGTTTCTAGCGGTACAATTACATTTGAAACTGTTTCCAATAGAGGATATTGACAAATAAAGGAGGATGCACAATGTCTGATTTCATAAGTCTTTTTTCATCACTGATACCTATTGTGATTATTGTATTGCTTTTCTTATGGGTGAAGAAAAATGTTATCGGCAAACAAGAGTCATACAAGCACGAGGGAGCCATTATGATTATAGAGGTTGGTTCTCGACTTTCGACAAGTAGACTTACAAACCAATTTTATGGATACTCTCAGAGTCGATCTTCGTCTCGGCTGGTGGCTAATGTAATGATGGGGCGAGTTATATCGCAACATGGTTCACAAGCAAAAATTGCACTGAACGGGAAATGGGAAAGGGTCGATGCAAATACAATTAGGGGAAATAGTTTGAGAGTTTTTGGCAACCATCGAATAACGCGTGATTTTACAGTTGGCCACGAATTTCCATTCTCGCCGGTACTCAAAGCCATTATGGGAACTGACACCAACTATGCAAGAGTTGTGCAGTTATATATACCAGGAGATGTATCAAGTGTTTAAAGCCACAATCATTTTAAAAATAATTGCAAAAATTCAAGGAGCGTGTTTATTGTTATGAAAAAATTTGGTGTAGCTTTACTTATCTTATCAATGCTGATTGCTTTAGTTGCCTGCGGTGGAAACAACAATAATGTTGAAAATCACCATATAATGAGCGAGCAGGAAATACAAGACTTGCTGGCATCACTAGAAAGTTCAGAGCCATATATGTCTGCTAATCAACCAGAGGAATATGCAACCTTTGGTGAAACATTGACATTGGGGCATAGGTTTGAAATTACATTTGTTGATAATGTGACTATTTCTAAGCCACGCCGCAGCCCTCTTAATGTAGAGCCCGTGCGCGTACACGAAGTGTATGAAAGTAATAGTGAAATAATTATGATTCCTGTCGTGTTAACCAACATTGCTGAAATAGGCCACACTCTTTCAGCAAGTGAAGTTTCTATTATTGCACCAAACGAAGCAAGGCAAGGGCATACAGACTTTGATGCTGCTATGCGATTAATGGGAGAGGATATTGATGCCATTTTGCCAACAATTCATCGTTCAATAGCTGCAGGTGAGACTATTGAAGGTTATATTTTTTTAGTCTACGATGGAGATGGAGATTATTTGATACGTTTACCTCATCGTGATAATAGATACAACGTAAGGCTTCTCATTTCAAGGTAAGCAGGAGGGTGTTTATTATTATGAAAAAACTTGGTATAGCTTTGTTTATGGTATTAATATTGATTGCCTTGGTTGCCTGCGGTGGGAACAACAATAATGTTGAAAATCACCATATAATGAGCGAGCAGGAAATACAAGACTTGTTAGCATCACTGGAAAGTTCAGAGCCAGATATGTCTGCTAATCAACCCGAGGAATATGCTACTTTTGGTGAAACTTTGATATTAGGACACCGATTTGAAATTACTATTATAGATAATGTGACCATCACAAGATCACTTCGTAGCCCTGTTGATGGAGAGTCTGCACTTATAAAAGAGGTTTATGACGGTGAAATTATAATGATTCCTGCTATACTAACTAACATCGACGATAGAGGCCATTACTTTTCCCAAACCGAAATATCAGTTATTGCACCGAGTGGAGAAGCACAAGGACACACTGTACTCTCTGCGGCTACATCGCTAATGAGAGAAGCCATCGGTGTATTTTCTCCTACAATTCATCGCACCATAAATGCTGGTTAGACTATTGAAGGTTATATTTTTTTAGTCTACGACGGAGATGGGGATTATTTGATACGTTTACCTCATCGTGATAATAGATACAACGTAAGGCTTCCCATTTCAAGGTAAGCAGGAGAGTGTTTATTGCTATGAAAAAATTTGCTGCGGCTTTATTTATGCTATTAATATTGATTGCCTTGGTTGCCTGCGGTGGAAACAATAATAATGTTGAAAATCACCATATAATGAGTGAGCAGGAAATACAAGACTTGCTGGCATCACTAGAAAGTTTTCAGCCCGACCTGTCTACCAATCAACCAGAGGAATATGCCACTTTTGGTGAAACTTTGACTTTGGGGCATAGGTTTGAAATTACTTTTTTAGATAACGTAACCTTTTCAAGCCCGCTTCGTAGCCCTGTAGATGGAGATATTGTGCGAACGCGAGAAGTGTATGATAATAATAGTGAAATAGTTATTATCCCTGCTATACTAACCAATATTGATGACCGAGGGCATATTCTTGCAGTTAGTGAAACATCCCTTATTACCCCAAGTGGAGCGCGGCAAGGTCATCCTGAGTTTAATGCCGCAGGAGCACTAATGACAGAGAGTTTCGGAGCCTTTTCACCAACAATTCATCGCTCAATAGCTGCGGGTGAAACTATTGAGGGTTATATTTTTATAATATATAACGGTGACGGAGACTATTTAATAAGCCTGCCTCACCGTGGCGATAGGTATAATGTAAGGCTTCCCATTTCAAGATAGATTTTGTAGGAGGATGTACATTGTCTGATTTTTTAGGTCTTTTTTCATCACTTATTCCGATTGCAATTATCGTATTACTTTTTCTGTGGGTCATAAAAAATGTCATTGGTAAGCAATCGAATCAGCAATATGATGGAGCCACAATGATATTGGAGGTAAATCGTAGAATTCCCAATCAAGGGCCTCTCTTTGGTATGCGAAAGCGAATGATATTCGGCTTTTCGCCGCATTTTTCTTCGAAAAGGATGTTAGCAAATGTGTCAATTGGCTATATGTTATCACAACATGGTTCACAAATTACAATTGCGCTGCAAGGAAATTGGAACAGGATTGACCAGAACGCCATCAGAGGGAATTTGTATGCTCATCTTTCGAGCGAAGGTACGCGAATAGTGCGTGACTTCAATGTTGGTCAAGAACTGCCAATATCTTGGGCACGGGATTTCCCATTGGGTGATAACCCTAACTACGCTAAAATTATTCAAGTATATGTGCCAGGTGACGTACCAAGTGCATACAGTCAGTAGTATTTTGAAAATTGGCTTCAAAAATTCAAAGGAGACGTTTAATGGAATATTTATTCAGCTTATCCCCACTCATAATACTTTTCCTTATTATATCGTTCATCATCAACTCACGTAAAATCCTTAAAACAAATGCAATTCTTGCTAAACGCAGATATGAGGGGTTCAAGTTATTGGTAGAGATGGCGGATTCCAAACTGCCCATAGGTAGGGAATTATATGTATTTGCCCCGGAAAACAGCAGGGGCAGGCCAATGGCCGCACAAATTATGCTAGGTGTTGCAGAAGAACAAAGCGGTACATTGGTAAAAATTTCTTTGCTGGGTAGGTTCCAACGTGCCGATGATAATACAATTTGGGAAGTTATTAAAGATGGATTTCCACAGCGAGTTTACAAAGTTGGTCAAGATTTGCCCATAGCTTTGGATCGTAATGTTCCTATGAGGCAATCTACCGTCCATATGGCAAAAATCGTGCAGTTGCAGCAACCATAGCCGACATAAAAAGATACAATAGAGTGATTATATATAATGGAGAGATTACTTGGCACGTTCCCAAAGAATCCGCATGAAAGGTCCCGCGGGGTCTACAATAAAATATCCCATAATAGTTGCGGCAGCTGCCTGTGCTATTGCGCTGGCGGCTGGATATGTTTTTATCCACCGTTTTATTGCACATTTAGAATTGGATATTTCTATCACAGGCACCAGCCAAGAGCGTCTGCTTATCGTACTGCTGACCATTGTGCTTGCCCAGTCTATGTTGCTCATATTCGCAGCGCCCTTATCGGGAATACTTGGTGCCAACAGCGGTGCCAGAAAAAGTCTACGAGAACGACAAACCTACAAGGCCACCGAAGGCATAAAGTATTTTCGTGAAACCTTTACAGACATAAACCCTGCCACCGTTAGCCTACTAATGAACTTGCAAATAGACCATGAAAAAGATGTGAGCGCAACATTATTGCGTATGTATCATAAAAAGTCCATAGACATGAGTAGTGGTACCATTGTATTACTTGACCCTGCACTTTGTACAGAACCTTGTGAAACAGAGCTTTTTAAAATATTGCAAACAGAAACCGTCATCAGCCGCCAAGCCATGTGGCAATGGGGCGAAAACCGTAAAAACGAAGCCATACAAAAAGGATTGCTTGCTCGTAAAAATTCTAAGGGGATTAAGGGCTGTTGTATAGGGTGTTGTGCGTTAGTTGTGTTAGTCTTTGCGTTTTTTATCGTTGTGCCCAGTCTTTTATCCTTTGGGGCCAGCCGTATGCTGTCTGGGGAAGTATCTGACGAAACAATGCAAAACATATTCCGCAGATTTGAAGCTATTCAAGGCGTTGGGGATTCTCTTGATAACACCATAGGGCTGCTGGAGCAGGTCTTTTTAGAAGACGGCTTACTGGGCGCAGAAGATATGCAAGCCATAAACAGGCAGCTGCAAAACCTTGCTGTTATTTTGGGAATTATGATACTGGTATTTGCTATTCCGCCGTACTTTATCGTCAAGAAGCTATCTCACCAAACCTCATCGGATGGCCTGCAGCGGACACCGGAAGGCCATCGCCGTACAGAAGAAGTGGCCGCCTTAAAGCGTTTTATCAAAGATTTTGGCAATTTCACTTCAACTGAAAAAGAACATGTGGTGGTATGGGACGACTTTTTGGTTTTTGCTGTTGTCTTGGGCGAAAATACATCTGTTGTGCAGGACATTGGTCGGATAAGTGAGAGAGGTATTAGCGATATGGCCTTTATGTCTGTGGCTGATAAACAATGTGAAGGTGCCTCGCCGCCTCACAATCAAAGGAGAGATTGATATGCTGTATATTGTTATTGGAGTGGCAGTAGTTCTGATTATTTATGTAATTTCTGTTTATAACAAGTGCGTAAAGATGCGAAATAACGTAAAAAGCCAGTGGGCGCAAGTAGATGTGCAACTGACGCGCCGGGCAGACCTGATTCCCAATTTGATAGAATCCGTAAAAGGTGCGACAGCTCATGAGCGCGGCACGCTGAAAGAAGTGACCGAAGCCCGCAACAATTTTCATACGGCGCGGGGACAAAATGTGGCCAGTGAAATAGCGGCAGATGACGCGTTGGTCGCCAGTCTTTCGAAATTGATGGCTGTGGCGGAGGCTTATCCTGTCTTGCAGGCTAATTCTAATTTTATATTGCTAAAGCAGGAGTTGAGCAATACAGAAAACAAAATTGGTCATTCGCGCATGTTTTACAATGAAGTGGTGCTCAAGTTTAACAACCTTATTCAGGTTTTCCCAACCAATATTGTCGCGGGGATGCTTGGGTTTAAGGAGCAACCATTGTTTAAGGCTGCACCGGAAGCGGCGGTTGCGCCAAAGGTGAGTTTTTAGTAACGGTTTGAGGGAATGAAAATGTAGAAGGAGCGATTCATGAACATAAAAAACGATACACGGGGCTATATCGTGGTTGAAACCATTTTGGCATTTATCCCGTTTACCATGGCAATGCTGGCAATTGTCATGCTTATAAACGTAGTGTCTGCACAATCGCGTGTCCATTATGCGTTAACCCAAACAGCAAATGAACTTTCTGTACTTAGCTATCTTAATCATGACTCGGGTAGAAGGCCGCGCACCCAAGCTACCTTGCAGAGTGCCATGAGTATGCTCAACAGTTTTTCCAACATTTTCCCATTGTTGGACTCCATGAATGAAGCGGACATAAATAGGTATTTTAACTTTGAAACCTACGCGCTTTCAGATGGGCATTTGCACAGTGTTTTTGAGCGGTATCTTGGGGGAAATGGGCAAATGCCAGCGCATCATGGTTTTGATTTTTCGCAATCTTTTATAAATGGCGATACACTTGTTTTAATTGTTGTATATGATGTTGACTTTATGTTTGCTGGGCCGCTTACCCCATTTCTAAGACTTACGGTAACGCAGCAAGCTGCTACGCGGCTTTGGCGGCGTGGTGGCGGACACAATTTGAGTCACTTTAGATCGGATTTGAAATAGCTATGAACTTGATATTTGCTATTATTGCGGCAATTTCCGCACCAGTCATTGTACTGATGGTACTAAAAAATAATTTATTGCCGGATATTAAGGCAATTTTGTGCCCTGTCGGCAAGTTAGAGATTTTGACATACATTCACTTGCCCATTCTATTTATTGCACTGCATTTATGGTTGGGCGAACTTAATTTGCATCAGCTTCTACTCAACTATGCATTGTTGCTATTTGGTTGGCTAATTGCGTTCTATGATTATAGACACAAAAAAATTCCTAATAATTATGTGCTTTCGTTTTTTGCTGTATGGGTGTTTATTACAGTGCCAAGGCTTTTTGTGGATATAGAGCATACACTGCCTCTGTTAAGAGACTCTATTTTGGGTGCGGTGGTTGGCGGCGTGCTTTTCGTACTAGTGTACATTATCAGTAAAAAGGGCATTGGCGGCGGCGATGTAAAGTTTATGGTTGTTGCGGGGCTTTACTTGGGTTTAAACGGCGTCTTACCCGCTACGTTGTATGCTTCTATTTTAACCGCAATTACAGGCTTAATACTAATTCTTGCCAAGCGTATTGGCCGTAAGGACGCGCTGCCTTTTGCTCCGTTTTTGTATGCAAGTTTTATTATTGTTGTTTTTCTAATGTGAGGGGACTTATATGAATCTAGTAAGACGTGTACTATTGGCAATGGTGTTTGTAGTGGTTGCGGGTATTTCATTATTTGCTGTTATGACAACAACGCCGCCATCTGTGCGCCAGCGGGAGTTGATTACCGAAGCAGAAACCTATTTAGTTGATGGTATTTATATTTTTGCCCGGCCGCTGCTGCAAGATGCCGTCTCGATTTCAAGTGGTGACTATGTTTTTGAAGCACAAACGCAGCTTAAACGGGTGTATTTGGCTTTAAATGACCACCGCAGTTATCAGAATCTGATGGAAAACATGATGGCAAGCAATAATGCAACCCCTGTTTTGTTTCTTGAAGCGGCGGAGTATTTTGCTTCCAGGCGAAGAACCAATGATATGTTTGAAATATTGCGTGAAGGAATGATACGGTTTGATGCCGATGATTATGGTTTCAATGATTTGGACAATTTTTACGAATCTGTTAGGTATGTTTTTGAGCTGGGACGGGATTCTTTTGATGACGTATCTTTAATACATGATGGCTTTATACCAGTCATGCGCGATGGACTGTGGGGAGTTGCAACTTATTATGGTACGCTGCGGATTCCTTGTATGTACGACAAAGTAAGTACGGTTAGCCAGGGTAGGGCTATTGCTGTGTATGGGGATATTACCCATGCTGTTGACCTAGCTAATCGAAGGGTTGCACTATTGGGTATCTCTGCACAAGATATTGGAAATTTGTCTTCTAACCGAATACCAATTAAGCGGGACGGCGCGTGGGTTTGGGCAACAAGCGAGCTTCAAATGGGCCAGCGCGAGTATGAGGAACTTGGCATGTACTCTGGCGGGTATGCTGCCGCAAAAATGGATGGCAGATGGGGACTTATAGATTTGAACCAAAATACCGCCATTTCCTTTGAGTTTTACGGTGTTGTAATGGACGAGCTAGGCCGCGCCGTTGCGCAGAACGCGGTATTTATGCGGGAAAGAAACAGCGTTGTTTTGTTCATAGGCAATCAACGTACAGACAAGATATTTCAGGATGCTCACCCATTCAACAATACCGGATATGCGGCAGTTAAACAGAACGGTTTGTGGGGATTTATCAACGCGCAAGGAGAAATTATAATAGAGCCGCGATTTGCAGATGCACGTTCTTTTTCTCAACATTTAGCGGCAGTAAAGGTCGGGAATTACTGGGGATATATAAGCACAAGGGGCGAGGTAGTAATTGAGCCTATGTTTGTAGAAGCACGAGGGTTCCATAACGGAAGTGCGCCTGTTTTGACTGTACAGGGCTGGAGATTTATTACGCTGATAGAATTTAGAAGGAGAGTTGGTTTGTGATGTACGACATTCAAGAAAAAAACGACATGAGTACGGGTTTACAGCTTATTGTAAATGTTCCAGAAGAAGATGTGGACAAAAAGGCATTATACACTTTGCTTGCCGATTTGCCGGATTTTGTTTTGCCGTTTAGTTACCGTTTTGTTGATGGTTTGTGTGAGTTGACTTATCAGGTTGGTACATGCAACAAAATGATTTATATGTCGGGGCCTCGCAATGCCGATGATTATATTGAAATGTGGCAAGGTTTACTTAAACCCTTGCACGATTGCGGTGATTGGTTTGCGAAGATATTTTCATTTGTTCTTAAATACGATCATATCTACCATGATAAAAATGGCAAGACTTTAAAATATATTTACATTCCAACATTGACGGATTGTTACGATTATAATAATTTTCGTGCAATGGTTATGGAAGTTATCAGACAAAATCGTGTAACAGATGTGTTTTTAGAGAACAAAATCCTGCTGTGGGCACTTCAAGATTCTACGCCGCAAGCATTTTTTGATATTGTTGCCATAAGTAAGACAACGCAGGAAAACGAATCTTCTGTTTTGTCTGTTTCATATGATGAAAGTGCGCAATATCCAAAACATACAGAGCAATTATTGCCACAAACCAAACCCTCTGAGTCCAATTTGCAGCCAATGTCTAGTAAATCAGGTGACACGGGTTTAATTGTTATAAGTCAGCCTAAAAAACCAAGTTTTTTTAGTAGGTTCATAAAAAACAAACGAATACCGGATGCCGGCAATGTCCAAGAAACGGAACCGCATTCTCAAGAAATTCATCTGCCTGATGATAATACTATGCCTGTTTTAACCGATATTGTTTCGGATTCGCCTAAGTTGCGTTATACGGGCATGGGGCTGTATCCGCGAGTAATCGAGATTGTCATGCCTGAAAGCGACAATGTGTTTACCATAGGGCGCTTTGATCCAAATGTAGGAATAAAGCAAGCTAATTTTGAATTTGACAAAAATGCAAAAGCCATAAGCCGCCGTCATGTAGCAATTGAAAAAAATGGTGATGGATACTACTTGGTAGATTTGAACTCTGATGATGGTACATTTATTAATGGGCAAAAATTAATGCCAAATACACCAATAAGACTAGAAAGCGGTTATCTGGTGTGTTTTGGGAATTCTGGTGCAGAGTATGCATGGGTGCCACCAACTAGCTGATATTTGATTTGGAAAATGGGGGCGCACATTAGTTTTTTTGTAACAGTTTGTCAGTTAAGGCGTGGAGAAAACAATGATACTAAATAGCAAAAGCCCCCGGCAAAAATTCGGGGGCTTCTTTATTTGAAAATTATAAAATACATATAACCAAACGCGACACACAGCTGTCGTGTTTCTGGTGCTATGATAAGCAAAAAAGGAGCTAATCAATGTTTGAGTCACGATGCGGCATACTATGTAGTGAATGCGAGTATGCAGAAAAAATGAATTGCAAGGGCTGCCTTGCAATAAAAGACCCATTTTGGGGTACATGCGATGTAAAAATCTGCTGCGAGGAACGTAAACACGACCACTGCGGCCAGTGTTCGGATTTCCCTTGTGACGTACTTACCGAAATGGCGTATGCAGAACAAGAAGGCGATGACGGAAAGAGAATTGAGACATGCCGAATGTGGGCCGCCGCAGAAAATAACACCTTTGACGCGGCCAAATTTGTTTCTGCCGTTGCAGGACAAGATGCAGATACCTTGCAAAGCTTCTTCACGCCCGACGCTGTAATTTGCTGGCACGACAGCAACGAGCAGTTTACTGCAGCAGAATATATCCGCGCCAATTGCGAGTATCCAGGTTCATGGGGCGGCGAAGTGGCTCATACTGCAAAAACCGAAAGCGGTATGATTATTGTTTCAAAAATATTTTCGAAAAGTCTTGCAGTTTTTGTAACATCCGTTTTGCAATTAACAGACGGCAAAATAAGCCGCGCAGATGAATATTACGCCGACTACAACGAGGAAATCCCCAATTGGCGTAAAAAAATGAATATCGGTAAGCCTATAAATTAGAGCGCGCCGTCGCGCTTCCCGCAGGCAGAGCCCCTATTTAAATAGAGAGGAAAATTCAAAATGAGCAAAGAAGTAATTGCCCGTGCAAGCGAAATCATTAACGCGAAAGCGGGTTATATCGGCGGTGGAATGCAGGGCTATGCGGCCGTTTCCCTTATAGATGAAAGCGGCTATCCTTCTACAGCCACAATAACTATCGCAACTGCAGATGGCATAAACCAGCTAACGTTTTGCACGTCCATAGATAGAAATTTTGTAACCCGTGCCATCAAATGCAACCGCGCAAGCATATGTATTAATTCCAGCGAATACAACCTGACCCTTGTAGGCACTATTGAAATTGTAACAGACCCAGAAACAAAGAAAGCCAGTTGGATGCCAATTATGGACAACGGAGACCACTGGACCGGCCCAGATGATCCTAATTTTACTGTGCTGCGCTTTACAACAGAACGCTACAGCCTTTATGTTGTAGACACCGGCGAAGCAGAAGGCAAATTGAAAGACCCGGCAAAAGTGACCGCGCCAAAAATTGAACCTATGCTGCAATTTGACAGACAATGCGCAGAGGCAATTGAAATGTATAAAAAGGCGTTTGGCGCAGAACTTGCGTATCTTGGCACCTACGCAAGTGCCAACCCAAAAGATTTGCC
>Ga0123355_10012930_pt1 | contig 12960 bp, 12 predicted proteins | sample TergutEmb28metaG_3_FD_89872 | JGI IMG/M metagenome (GOLD analysis project Ga0123355, IMG submission 89872) | Embiratermes neotenicus P1 segment gut microbial communities from Petit-Saut dam, French Guiana - Emb289 P1 | ecosystem: Host-associated > Arthropoda: Insects > Digestive system > Gut ... | reverse complement strand
TCTGTAAGTGATGTATCTTGCAGTATTTCTTCTTGCAGACTCCCTCTTTGCTCAGAGACAAGCGGAAATACCGTATTTAGATCAAAGTTGTTTGTGTCTTGCTCAGTGCTGTCTTCTTGCGGTACATTTTCGATGAGAGAAGGGATATCAAGTGTTGGAAGTGAGAAGTTTGTGTCTTGATCTGGCTGAGCTTTAAGATCATTTGGTATCTCTATTGTTGCTGCTTGTCCAATCTCGAGCTCTCCAAAGCCAAAAGTAGCTGGAGCAGGACGCGCGATGCGACTGTTTCTGAGCCTGTTTACGCTGCGTACCGTATCTGCGGTGGCTTCTAAGGGAAAGGACACAAGTAGCATAAGGGATGCTAAGAATAGTGCTGAGGTGCGCTTGAGTGGAGACGTGGTCATTGTGTGCCTCCCATGACTGAATCTGTGCTTGCATCTGCATCCATGTCACTACTTACATCTGAGTCCATGCTTGCATCTAGTTCCTCGTCTGGACTAAGAGACATGTTGTTTTCTGGGTCTGCAAACTTTTCGTGAGCAGCAAGTGCAAGGGACATGTACCACAGCGCAAACAATGTAGAGAGAACTGTCGACACAGATACAAGAATAATTGACACTGCTGAAAGCTCAACTGTGTGGAAAAGCATGTCTGCAAAAACACTGAAAATAAGGTACTTGATGATGTATATGCCAGCTATCCAGACAAGCAGGACACCAAAGCTTTTGCCAAAGCCGTGAAGCTCAATCTTTTTTTCTTTAAGACATGCCGCAAGAAAAACATAGAAGATGGCTGCAACAATTACAGCAAGCAATCCACTTGCGTGATCTACGCCTGTCTTTGCAAATTCAAAGCGAGTAGGATCACCTGCAAACAGTAGTCTTGCTAAAAGACCAAGGGCAAGGCTTGTTACCGCAGTGACAAGCAAGATGCCTGCTGCGAGCACAACAAGCCTGAATGTAATTATTCTTTTACGAAGTGGTTTTGCTACCGAGAAAAGCGCATATAGGATTGCTGCAAAGCTAAGAATGGCAAGAACAAGCAGAACAATGGGTACAATGCCTAGCTCAAAGCCCGTATATGCATCTATTGCTTTGCCTGTGTGACGTAGCGCAAATACCGTAACTACTGAATAGATGAGAAGAGCAACTGCGGCAATGATACTCTCTTTTTTGTGCGCAGAAATTTGCGCAAGGGCAGATCTCGCGCATAAGAAGTCTCGCGGTTCTGTGTCTGCCTGGTCAAGATTGTGTGTTTCTTCTTGAACTTCACTTGTGACGTGTTCACTCATTAGCGTGCCGCCCTTGTTATCGTTACACGGTAGGTATGTGTATGCCTTCTGTCTTCTGAGGTGACTCTGATTTGCACGACCCTCGTTTGTCCTCTAGGTACACTCACTGAAAGTGATCTTGTGTTTCTGAAGTTTTGATTAGAAACGCGCATCGCTACTGTAGCTCTGGAACATCTTGTCACAGGTGCTATGCGCACCGTTTGAGTATTTGCACGAAGACTTACCTGATAGTTGAGCACATTGGGAGAAAAGGATCTGTTTATTGTTCCCGCACTTCGCGATATTCCTCTGAGACGTGCGTCATTTGACCTCCACTGAGCAAAGAGCGTTGTGTTACTTGTAATAACTGTTTGTGAAGTTACAGGACGTCTGCCAGCACGATCTAGTGTCCATCTGTGAAAGACACGATTTGTGCGCACTGGTCTTGGCAGGTTAGTTAGACGAGTACCTGCTCCTCTACTTTGAGCACTTATTGCACGTCCGCCCTGCGTGTCAAAGCGCAGAGTGACTGTTTGTCTTTGCCATCTTGCATGCAGTGTTGTATTTGCAGTGATAGTGCGATTTGTCTGTACGCGTGTACCACCACTTGCAGCCGTAAACCATCCCATAAAGGTATGGTGTGCGCGTCTGGGTGTTGGCAGCGTACCTACTGTTTGTCCCCAAGTGACAGTTCTGTTAGCTACTGCGGTTCCGCCATGTGTGTTAAAGGTAACCGTGTGTCTTCTTATTCGCCACTGTGCAAACAAGGTTTGATTTTGAGTGACGAGTGTATTGGTGTTTACAAAAGTACCACCGGTAGGAGTTGTAGACCATCCTAAAAAGTCATGACCTGCTCTTGTTGGCACAGGAAGCGTGCCAAAGCGATCCCCAAAGGTGCGTGTACGTGGAAGAATCGTATTTCCCCCACGCGAGTCAAAGGCTAGAGTAAACTCAGCGCGTGTCCAGCGTCCATACAGGGTAGTATCTTCATCTATCGCAAGTGGAGCGTTAACTAAGCTGCCTGCTGTTGGATGGGTAAACCAGCCAGTGAAGACATGTCCAAAGAACGTAGGTGTTGGAAGTTCTGTGAGTGCCGTGTTAAAGACAACTTCTATTGTTTCTGGATCACTACTATTTTGAGCATCAAGTGTAAGTGTGAATGTTGGGAGCTTTCGCCAAAGAATTTGATCTAGGTCAAGGAGGTCTGTATCTGAAATGGTAATAGGCACTGCATCATCTGGACTAAGCGCGCCATCAAAGAACTGGAGTGAAGCAGGAATGGCGTATCCTTCAGGTGCGAAGCCCAGATAGTAGGTACCCGCACTAAGTCCTGCAAAGAGAAAGCTACCATTGGATGCAGTTACTGTGGCATGTGCAGGAGTTAGGTCACCTGTATCAGTAAAGAGAAATACGTTAGCTGCGCTAAGCAGAAGTCCACTTGCCTCATCAACAAGTGTTCCTGTGATTCGAGAAGCAGGATGCAAAGTAGCGTTTACGTTCGTAAGATGCACTCCCGGAATGACTGTGATCGTGTTTGCCGTGTCAGGACTGTCTTGGTTGAGGTGGTAGCGCGTTACAAATATTCCTGCTGGATCTGAAAACTTGAGAATGTAGTTGCCTGGCAAAATGTGGTCAAATGAGTAGTCTCCCCAATCATCGGTATAGGTCTCATGTGTGGGGTACTCAAGAAATTCACTTGTGATTGGATTGGGGGCGTCTTCTAAGCAAAAGAGTCTTACGTTAATGCCAGGAAGAACGCTCAGATTATTGTCTGTAACAGTACCAGAAAGTGAGGTTGCGCGAATAAGGACGACGTTGTGGTTGTGGGAGTGTTGTGCAGGGAGAAGTGTAACAGGACCTGCTCTGGCTGGCACTAATCCGTCTATATAGTATAAATCTAAAAAGATGCCTTCTGGATCTGAGAAGTGCAGGTAGTACGTGCCCGCCTCTAGTGCTCCAAAAAAGTAAGTTCCGTCGTCTTCTGTAAGTGTTTGCGTGACGATTTCAAAGCAGTCCTCAGTGACAGGAGTTATGCGTCCTGGCCTGAGTCTTAAGAGAGATACCACAATATCTTCTACAGAACTTGCCGTAGAGTCAGTAACTGTTCCTGTGATGACTGAAGCAGGCTGTAGTTTTGCATCAATGTCTTCGGTGAGTGTACCTATGGCAAGGTTTAGTTCACTTGCTGCATTTATGGTGCTTACATCGTCATAGAACTGCGTTAAGTACATACCATCAGGACAAGCAAACTTAATGTAATAGGTATCTGCTTCAAGTCCTGTAAGCATGTAGGTGCCATCTGCTTCAGTCTCGGTACTGATGAGTGCAAAAGACGAACCCTCATAGGTAATGTATGCACTTACTATGATGTTTTCGAGCGGCAGGTCATTTTCGTCTGTAACCTCACCTGTAACCGTAGCACCTAAGGTAAGTGTTGTTGCGTTAAGTGTACGATGCTCATTTGGAGTGAGTGCTACTGTGGTAGCATCTTCAAAGATTTGCTCTTGATAATAATAAAGTGATGCATAGAGCGAGTTCAAATCGCGGTACGATATGCGATAGCTGCCTGGAAAAAGTGGTGAAAGAACATATATGCCACTTGCATCAGTAATCGTACTTACCTCTGGCACCCATTGTGTCTCAGAGCCTATCGTTACTTCTCTATATGCAGTAACCAGTATGTCTGAAAGTGGTGTTGGCGCATCGCTTTGTACCGTACCTGATATTTGCCCAAAGTCAAGTATGGGGCTTACGGTGAGTGTGTAGGTACCAGTGCAGGTACCGGTCTCACTTGATATGATGACGTGGTAGATACCTGAAAATGGTGCAATCAGCCTAAGCTCAAATGTATCTGCAACGCTGTTTGCACTATGTGAGTCTACAAGAATGTTGCCTGCATCATCTGTGATTAGGAAGAATGTATCAAATTCCCAGTTGCTGATGGCAAGGCTGTAAGCATCGCCCGCACTTAAATCAACTGTATAACTATTGAAGTAGCGATTGTTTCCTGCAATGTTTCCAAAGTGGGAAGGTGCTGCGCTGAAGAGTTCATTGTCTGCGCTTGCTGGGGGAACACCGAGGTTTTGCGTGGGAGCAGGCGGTAAAACGATTGTAGACGCAAGAGCAACTGCAGGAAGAAAGCTTACCGACAACATGAGGACTGAAAGTGCATATGCCAATGTACGCCTAGCGTATTTCGCTGTTGCCATTGTATTCCTTCCCTAAGCGGCAGCATGTACAAGACTGCTTAAGCTGAAGTTCTCCCTTTAGTAGCAATTATCCTGCTGTTGATTTTACTCCACAACATTACGTACGCGCAAGAAAATAATTGTAAAATTTGCAACAAGTTTGTGATGGTTGTTACAAATTCAGTAAATGTCCCGAATTGGGACATTTACTGAGCTTATGGCTTTATACTGACAAACTCTTATCATCAACTACTTGGCGAAGTTTTGGAGCAATAATAACAACAAGGGCAATCTTGAGCATATCTGGAATTATAAAAGGAAGTACGCCAATTCCAAATGCTGCTGAGATGCCCATCTGCGTCACGAACGCAAGCTGCAACATTCCTGCTGTAAACATTATTGTTGCACCAACAAGTAAGCCACCAACCAGCCACAAGTAGTATCTGAGCTTTTCTGTTTTTTGTGCTTGCTTCATAGCAAGACCTGCAATAAGGGCAAAAATTGGAAAGGACAGTAAAAAGCCTCCCGTTGGTCCCATAACAGCATGTAGTCCACCATTAAATCCAGCAAATACGGGGACACCAATTGCTCCCAATAACAGATAAATAATGACTGCAAAACTGCCACGACGTGCACCCAAAACAACACCCGCTAAAGGAATCGCAAAGGTCTGCAAAGTGAAGGGTACAGGCGGTATCGGCACAATAATTTGTGCCATAGCCGCAATGATTGCAACGAATAAGGCAATCAAGCACATATCGCGTACTGTCAATCGAAATAAATCTGTCATGGATATTCCTTCCTCCTTTACGATTGGATAACTATAGAGGAAGAATAGGGCTATTGTCAACTATATTTTAATTAATGGGTGACAATCTTGTCTTACATGTGTGGTCGGACGCTTACTTCGCCAGCACTTAGAGTAAGTACTTCCCCATCATCTGCCCGAACGATTAGTTGTCCTGCACTGTCAACATCAAGGGCGGTGGCTTCGAATTGCTCGTTCGCTTGCGTCACTAAAACTCGTTCATTCAGCATAAACATACGGCGCTTGTACTCTGCAAGCATTTCTTTCTCATCATCGTGTTCATCAGGACAGACAATACGATTTACGATTTCTGCAATTAGGTGATTTCGGCTTGTTGGAGAAACAGTATCTGCAAAGATTGTTCCCACAATCTCACGCAGGTCATCAGGAACATCCTCATCACTTGGCCTATTGAAGTTTATACCAATTCCAACAACGATCCACTGAGTTGTGCCACTTTCAAAGTCCATAACGCCCTCTGTCAAAATGCCACATATTTTCTTGCCATCGATGAAGATGTCATTCACCCACTTGATTAGTGGCCTCTTATCAGAAATTGCCTCAATAGACTCGCACACAGACACCGCAGTTGATGCAGTAATTAAAGTTGGTGTATCGAACTGTAGTTGTGCAGGATCAAGTATCAGGCTCATGTATATGCCTGTGCCAGAAGGCGAGTGAAAGGGTCTGCCATAGCGTCCTTTGCCTGATGTTTGATGGTCAGCAATTACCACTGTGCCATGAGCTACTCCCGACAGAGCCATCTCTTTTGCCATTTGATTAGTAGAATCAAGGCATTCATGCACAAATATCTGTCTGGCGTATTCTTCATTTACTAGATATGGCAATATGCCTGCAGCAGACAAAATATCATTATCTTTACTTAAGCAATATCCCTTATTGGATACTGCAGTAATTGCGTATCCATCATTTTCGAGTTCTTTAATTGCCTTCCATACTGCATTGCGACTTACCTGAAGCTTGTCAGCAATAGACTGACCAGATACGGACTGCCCTCGACTGCCTTCAAGCAATTCTAAGATGCGTTCTTTTGTATGTGACATCTACGTATCTTTACTTTGTTGTTCGCGCTGCACAATAAGTTCTGCACGTTCTGCGCGCATCTCATCTACCGACAGTAGCTCTGCGGTCTCTTTGGCAATCATTGATAGTTTTGCTGGTATATCTATCCTCTGTGGACACTTGGGAGTGCACATTCTGCAATCAATACAGAATTTTGCCTGTGCTCGCTCGCCTATCGCTTTTAGTCCCATCTTGTAGGCAAAGGCTGCGCCTGATACCTTGTACTGATTGTAGGCTCCAAAGACACGTGCAATGTCTATACCATACATGCAGGGCATACAATATTTGCAATCCGTACATGGAATTGCTGCAGCAAGATTCGAGGTCTTGAGCGCCGCATCAAGCACAATTCCCTCATGCTCGCTCAGGGACAGGTCAGACTCCGCCATAGAAAAAGTTGCGACGTTGTCCTCTAGTTGATCCATGGCAGTCATGCCAGACAGTATACACACAACATTCTTCAGACCTCCCAAATAGCGGAATCCCCAGGATGCGGTCGACCTGTCTGGATGAATATCTGTCAATATTTCAGTTGCAGCAGGAGTCAGTTCAGCCAATCTGCCACCACGCATGGGCTCCATAACTATCACAGGTGTGTTTGCATCTGTCAACATTTGATAGGCTTGGCCTGCTTTTTGCAGTTCCCAATCCAGATAGTTTAGTTGCAGCTGCCCAAAATCCCAGCTGTGCGCTGCAATAATGCGCTCCAATTCATCAAGCGTTCCATGGAAGGAAAAGCCTAGGCGCTTGATAGCACCTGCTTTCTGCAAGTCGATTGCCCATTGCAGCAAGCCGTTTTCTAAGATGTGGTCAAGACGCTCACCGTCGAGTGCATGCATGAGATAAAAATCAATGTAGTCAGTGCGCAACTTTGCAAGCTGCTTTGCAAATAATGCATCAGCCTGAACAGGTGAATCGATTTCCCACACAGGCAGTTTTGTTGCCAGATAAAAGCTGTCACGATCATACCTATCAACCAAGGCAGTGCCGAGAAAGGACTCGGATTCTCCTTCATGATAGGGCCACGCCGTATCAAAATAATTGACGCCATGTTTCAGCGCATAGTCAATCATCTGGGTAGAAGCTGCCTGATCAATGTCTTCTACCCCATTGCGCTCAATTACTGGCAGGCGCATAATCCCAAAACCTAGCAAAGACAGCTTTTCACCCGTCGGCATTTCCCGATATATCATCAAGTTCCTTCCGCAGTACGCAAATCAAATTCAACTTTTGACATATTTAGAGCGTTCTAGGCATTCAGAGTCAAGGAGGCTTGCAAAATTCCAGTTGTGAAACGTAGTGACTACGTGAGCAACTGGAATTTTCAACCCGACGTCGAAATCTGGATGCCTAGTGCGCTCTAAAAGTGAGGAGTGAGCCCATAAGCGGGGTTCTGTTATCTCAAACGATCATTTATCTAGGACATATGTCACCATATGCCTCAAGCGGACTACCCGTGCGTCGCCCAGGACTGGCTTTACCGCACCTATATGCCCTTGCTTTGGATGGGGTTTACCCAGCCACATTGTCACCAATGTGCTGGTGCGCTCTTACCGCACCGTTTCAGCTTTTCTTAAAGCAATGTTACGTTCCCGGATGCTTTAAGAGTTTTCTTTTCTGTGGCACTTTCCGTCGCGTCACCGCGCCCTGCTGTTAGCAGGCATCCTGTCCTGTAAAGCCCCGACTTTCCTCACTGCAGCCATTCAGCCACAGCGCGATCGTTTGGCTTACTCCTCATATTAAATTGTAACAAATTAGGACTGAGACGCAGATATTTCCTCGATATCGGAACCATTCTTCTTTATTATTTTGCGACCTTTATCGTAAGCGATAATCAGAAGTGAAATTTCAATGCCAAAGGGAATGATGACAAATGCAGTTAGCGCAATTCGCTTCTGTGTAGAGTAGCCGATCTTGCTACACAGCTTGAAAATGCCAACTGCCTGCATAGCTGTCGTTATTAAATAAAAAATAATCGCAGCAGATGCTCCACCAACAACAAAGGGATTCTCGAAAATCTCAAGCATGGACTTACTCTGCCCCCTTATTGTCTGTAGGCAAGTCTTCTTCAGGTGATGACTGCCAGGGAGCATACAGAATCTTACTGGCATGCCTGTAATAATCAAGCAATGACAGTACGGTAAACAACACGGTAATCAGCATTACTGCCCATGCAATGAAATCAAAGGCTTGACCTGCAAACGACGCAGGATCAACACCAAAAACCATGGTGTGGTTCTTTACGATGAACAAAACAATTGCAATGCACTGCAACCAAGTCTTCACTTTTCCGTACATCGAAGAAGGAATCACGACACCTTGAGCAGATGCCACCATGCGCAAGCCACTGATAATGAATTCACGCGCAATAATGGTAAAAGCAATCCATGCAGGTAAGGTCCCTGCCTGAATCAGAGCAACCAAGGCTGCCGTAATCAGTAGCTTGTCTGCAAGAGGATCAATAAACATGCCAAAAGCAGTCACTTCTCCACGCTTGCGTGCAACGTATCCATCCAAGGCATCAGTCACCGCAATACCAATGAATACAATGGCTGCTATCCAGGGACGCAGCGAAAACATGAAGTCGGCATTATCAAACAGTAGTGGCCAGCTGGACAGAAACGCCACCAAGAACACGGGAATCGCCAATACGCGCATCAGGGTGATGCTATTAGCCAGTCCCAATTTTTCTGCTGATTTTTTCTCTGTGCTCATATCCCTGTTCTAGCGATCAGTCACAATGTTTGCCTCTAGGTCGTACAGTATAGCATCCTGAACAATCACTTCAATCATACTATTGGGTGGATTGGCAGCAATTAGGTCGTCAAAGCTTTCACCTGGTGTAGCTGCGATTCGAACAATGCCGTCAATATCAGGCGCTTGAAATGCACTGCGTCCCAGCAAGACTTGCTCTTCTGCATCATGGCCTTCAATTAACACCTCGAGACTTGTGTCGAGGTATCGTTGCATGCGCTCCCAACCAATGCTATCTGCAAGATCACGAATTTGCTGAGCACGTCCAATCCTGACTTCTTGGTCTAGCTGGTCAGGCAATTCTGCTGCCAAGGTTCCTTCTTCTGGCGAATACGGAAAGACACCCACATAGTCAAAATCATTGCGAACAATAAAGTCGCATAACTGGTCAAACTCTTCTCCTGTTTCACCAGGAAAGCCTGCAATAAGCGTTGTTCTAACGGTAAGATTTGGCATCATGCGACGCGCTTTTGCAAGCTGATATTCAAAATTTCCAGCATCTTTAGGATTTCTGCCCATGGCCTTAAGAATTCGAGGGGCGACATGCTGTAAGGGAACTTCTAAGTACGGCACGATTGCTGGATGCTTTGCCATAACGCCAATCAATTCATCGCTTAATCCTTCTGGCTGCAAATACATCAAGCGCAGGCGCTTTAATTGCGGGATTTCTGCAAGACTGCTGAGCAGGCTGATTAAGTTCGTTGGCACAGCAAGGTCTTTGCCATAGCGACCGATGTCCTGTGCAATGACAATGAGTTCGCGCGTACCTGCTATAAGCAGTTTTTGCGCCTGATTCAAGATATCTGCAGGCTCACGTGAGGTATACGGGCCGCGAATGCTGGGGATTGTACAAAAAGTACATTTCCTGTTGCAGCCATCAGCAATTCGCAGATATTCATAACTGCGCACCTTTTTTGCACGGTGTTTTGCATCAGACAAGTTTTCAGGCGATGGCTCACCCAGCAAGTTGTGCAGTGCTTGAACTAGTTCCTGTGTATCGCCGACCTTTACAAATGCTGCAACCTCTGGCATCTGTTCTGCGAGATCATCAGAATAGCGATTCACCATGCATCCCGCAACAATAACGGGAACTCCTAATTGAACTGAGTCCCTGTCATCAATTGTCCCCAGCGCATCAAAGATTGCTTCTATAGATGCTTCTGTTGCTTCTTGAATGAAGGAACAGGTGTTAACCACGATGGCATCTGCGTCTTGAATCTGCTCTGTTGTGTAGTACCCTGCGACTTCGCATGCACTGCACATTAGGTCAGTATCAACTTCATTTTTTGGACAACCCAAGGTGACAAACGCAACAGTAGATGTTTCGTACGACTTCAAAAAATCGCTCATGATTTATGCACCACTGGATCCAAAACCCGCATGCCCACGCACCGTATCATCAAGGTCACTGGAATCACGTTCCACTATATGTACCTGTGGCACTGCCTGAATGACAAGCTGTGCGATGCGGTCTCCTGACGATATCCTGATTGCAGTCTCTGGATCGCTATTATAGGCAATAACTTGAATTTCGCCACGATAATTACTGTCAATGAGTCCTGGAGTGTTGACCAGCGTAAGTCCTGTCTTTAGCGCATGTCCGCTGCGCGGCAAAACGAAGCCTGCGTATCCTGTAGGAATAGCAATTTTTATCCCTGTTGGAATCAGTACGCGCTGCAGGGACATAATTTCTACATCCTGCACACTGTACAAGTCCAGCTCCGCATCACCTATGCGGCCGTATTTTGGCAGCACTGCATCAGGATGGATACATGCCACTTCAAGATTAATTGCCGCAGCACAATTTTGTGTTCCGACAGTACCCGAATTGCCGTCACTGTCACACATTAAGACAATTCCGCCAGTTCGCCTGTAAATTCTTCAACACTTCGAAAATCTTTGTATACGCTTGCAAAGCGCACATAGGCAACAAAATCGAGATTCTTTAGGCGCAGCAGCACCATATCGCCCAATGTTGCTGATTCAACCTCAAAGCGAAATGAATTTTGCAGACTATCTTTAATGTCGCGAATCAGATAATCGATATCTTCACCAGAAATCGGGCGTTTTGCAGCAGCAACCATCAGTCCTCTGTGCAGTTTTTGATGGTCAAATGGCTCACGAGTGCCATCTCGCTTGATTACAATTAGTGGTTGTTCCTCGCGGCGCTCATAGGTTGTAAAACGTGTTTCACAGCCCAAACATTCACGACGTCTGCGAATCGCATCTTGCGCTTCGCTGACCCTAGAGTCAATAACCTTGCTATCATCAAGTCCGCATTTAGGACAATTCACATTATTCCCCTGTCTGTATAGTCTGATAATAACTATACAGCACTATCTTGGGGCAAGGAAACAATATCTGGAATAGTGATGGAAGCTAGCTGGTGACCCTTACGTGATCTCCTGTGATTTCCTTGATAGTAGCCGTTGGATGTATTACCAATCTGCCACTACAGTCCAATTTGTCGATGACACAATTCTCGCCAATCATTATGTCGTGGCCATTTACTACTTTTGCCGTTACTTCTGTTAGCTCAATCGTCGTAGCCTCGATAGTGCCAACTTTCGAAAATCTACTTGCAAGCCACTTCATCAGGATGCTTGTCTGTGACTTAATAATGACTTTTTCGCCAACAATCTCACTCGCATTAATGTAGCCCTCTGCATCAATTAAGTCTGCGTTAATTTCGCCACTTCCCAAACAAGTGATTATGCCACGGCAACGAATTTCATTTGCTTCAAGCTTTGAGCTTGTCAGCTTTCTGCCCACGTTTAAGTAGCCATCAACATCAATGCGCTCTGTGCGCATATTGCCCTTGATATTGGCAATACCATCACAATCAAAAGTGCCTGCGTCAAGATTTTTATCGCAGTTCAAAATTCCTGCAATCTCCAAAATTTGTGCGCTCAAATTCCCACTGCAGTTACAAATGCCATCAATCGTTAGGTGCTCATAAGTACCACCAGCAATGCTTAAAATTCCATCAAAGTCTGTCTTTTGCATGATTAATTATCCCCCTTCTGGGTTGTGATTTTTGCTACAAGGTCTGAGAGCGATGTCACATTGATTACAGTAACGTCATCACTAAAAGTGACTGGTTCATCATTATGTGAAATCACCAAGTACAGACTACCTTCTACTTCAGATCCTAATACGCCTCGTATTTCCTCTAAGCTGTGATCTTCCTTTAGGTCTACTATCGCCTCTATACGCTCAAGTATTTGATCCTTTGGAAAATAAGTTTCTTGTCCTGTGACAGCAGAGCGCTTGACGAACCACTCTTCGGGAATAAGTCGTTCACGCTTCCAGCGATACAGCTGCCCATAAGAAATGCCAGTGCGCTCAAGCAATTCCTTTTTTGAAATTTCATTCACAATTTGCTCCTCACTGAATTGGTATGCTTCATCAGTAGATGCTAGTGTAACAATGTTTTGTTACGTTCGTCAAGTCCTTTGTCACTTCAGAAAAAAGAGCAGACTCAATGTCTGCTCTTTTCCTTGCAAGAGATTCTTCGTTTCGCGCTTACGCACCATGCTCAGGAATGAGGTTAGAAATAAACGGTCATTCTTGCTACATGCGTATTACATTACAGTCACGAACCCCTCATTACGTGCTACACGCTTTACTTGGAGATGAGAGAGTTCTCCTATGATTGCACTTGTACTGTATTTAGCGCCTGCTCAATATCTGCGATTATATCCTTTGCGTCTTCAAGACCCACACTTATCCGTACCATTGTTGGACTAACGCCCGCTGTCGGTAACTGTTCATCCTTTAGCTGGCGATGTGTGCTTGACGCTGGATGCAAAACAATGGTGCGAGCATCGGCCACATGTGTTGCTATTCGTGCAACT
>Ga0123355_10012929_pt1 | contig 12960 bp, 10 predicted proteins | sample TergutEmb28metaG_3_FD_89872 | JGI IMG/M metagenome (GOLD analysis project Ga0123355, IMG submission 89872) | Embiratermes neotenicus P1 segment gut microbial communities from Petit-Saut dam, French Guiana - Emb289 P1 | ecosystem: Host-associated > Arthropoda: Insects > Digestive system > Gut ... | reverse complement strand
GCTTGTGCGTCTTCGGGTTTTCTGATGTCGCCTGCAAATGGGAGTGCAGAGCCCTCCGGGAGTGCTGACATTGTTTCTGCCAGGGCTTCTACACGGCGGCCTGTGATGACGATTTTTGCGCCCTCTGCAACGAAGCGCTTAGCAATAGCGGCACCTATTCCGCTGCCGCCGCCGGTAATCAAAGCAACTTTTCCGCTCAAACATCCGTTCATTTAAAATCCTCCACATATTTAATAAAATTTTTTCTCAAAATTACAAACTTATCATAGCTTAATGATAAGTTTGCTGTTTAGATAAGTATGCCAACACAGTTGCAATTTGTCAAGATTTTTTCGATATTTTATACAAATAGGGCGAGGGTTACGGTGCAGAGGGCGCAAAACTTGCTTCGGAAATCGAAAAACACAAACTCCTAGTATAGCGGTTCAGAAAAAGCTAGTAAAAGATTGTGTGGTATTTTTCCGTCTAGCGAGGCGAAAAAATGCGGGAATACCACTGGTCTTTCAAGTTTTTTCAACGAAGCTAGGCGGGAAAAGAGCATATAAGATTTTGCTAGGTATTTCTGAATCGCTATATTAATCATTATACATGGTTGGTGTGTATATGTGCCGTACTGTATTCTAATGTATTTACAGCGGATAAAATATGTGGTAATGTAAGGCACATTAAAAGAATAAATGATAATGTGGAGGTTTTGTATGAAATCAGCAACTGTTACCAAAGTCGGCAGATTGGTTGCCGAAAATGAAGCAGATAAAGGGAAAATCGAAATATGCGACATTCCTGAACCGAAGCTCGGTGACGAGGATGTAAAAATCAAAGTTGCGTATTGTGCAATCTGCGGATCAGACCCTCATCTTCTTCAGGAAAATCCGTTTGGTTTAGAAGTTCCGTTCGGCGTCGGGCATGAGCTTTCAGGTGTCATTGTCGAGCTTGGAAAAAATGCTGTTAAAAAAGGCCATAAGGTCGGAGACAGAGTTGCCGGGAACTTTCTTAACATGTGCGGCACGTGTTATTTCTGCCAAAATGGGCAAGAGCAGTTTTGCGAACATGCCGGCGCTTCAAATCAGCCATGCATGTCGGAGTATGTAACATGGCATGAGTCTCAGGCGTACAAAATCCCGGATGATGTAAGTCTTAAAAAGGGTTGTCTCTTAGAGCCTGTGTCAGTCGCCGTTAGGGTTGTGGATAAGCTCGGGCCAAAAATCGGCCAGCGTGTAGCCATCTGCGGAGGCGGGCCTATCGGGCTTCTCGTGCTTCAGTGTTTGAAGATGATGGGGGCAGTGAATCTGACGCTTATAGAGCCGATAGCAGAGCGGCGTAAGCTTGCCGAGAAATACGGCGCGAACCACTGTATCGATCCGATTAAGCAGGATGTTATCAAGACGGCGATGGAAATTACGGATGGTAGAGGCTTCGATACAGTGATAGACTGCTCTGCAGCTATCAGCGCTGTAGGTAATCTTCCTGTGATAACAACAAAAGGCGGCACATTGATGTATGTCGGTATGTATCCGGCAGATTACGAAATGCCGCTCAATCTCTACAAATATTGCTATGAAAACGAGCTTACAATAACAGGAACAAATATTTCACCTTATGCATTCCCGCGGGCGGCACAGATAATGCCGCGGATGCAGCTTGAGGATTTTTACTCAAAGGTTTTTGAGCTTGATGATATTGAAAATGCTTTCATGGCACAGCTTTCGGGCAAGTATCCTAAGATACTCATCAGATGCAATCATTTTGATGGTGAGTAATAGCTAAGGATAGATAAAAACATTAGATAACCACTGATCAATCGCAAAGACAAGGTGCGGATTGATTAGTGGTTATTGTTAATTGTGGGTTTTTGATATTGACGGACTTTTTTGTCGAAATATATTGTTTTTCGTTCAAGAGTGTATATAATTGAGAAACAATGATTGAGATTACGGTTGTTTGACCTTACCTATGAGGAATTGAAATGTTCCTACGAAGCTAATTCTATTTGTAAACGCCATTATGTTTGGGCTATTCGTCTGCTACCATCTCCATCGAACCTCTTGCTTTTCTCTTCGATTTCGGGCATAATAAGGTTGCACTTGATTTTACTCGAAACGAGGTGTACGCATGGATTACATCAAAAGAGACATTGACCCGTTGATTTTAGAAGTTTCAAAGAGCTATTCAGCGGTCATAATAACTGGTCCGCGTCAGGTTGGTAAGACAACCACTCTCAGAAGATTGTTGGGGGAAGGCCGGCGGTTTGTTTCACTTGACAATAAAGAAAATCGTCAGCTTGCGCAGACTGACCCTGAGTTATTTTTGGAACTCAACCCTGCACCGGTAATCATCGATGAAGTACAATACGCACCCGAATTGTTTCCATATATAAAGATGGAAATTGATAACGGTGCAGCACCGGGAAGTTACTTGATGACCGGTTCGCAAATGTATCAGTTGATGAAGTTAGCGGGAGAATCCCTTGCCGGACGTGCCGCCATTCTTCGTATGTCCGGGCTTTCACAACACGAAATTTATGGTAGCGGTGCGTGCTTGCCGTTTTCGTTGAGCTTAGATGCTTTGCAGAAACGTGCGATGCTTGGCAAACCCACAAATGTTCTCGGACAATTTGAGCGTATTTGGAACGGCTCGCTGCCGGCGCATATCAGCGGAAAACATCCAAACCGAGACGTGTTTTACAGCAGTTACATTGATTCCTATATCGACCGTGATATTAGAGAAATGGTCGATTTGAAAGATGAGTATTTGTTCCGTGATTTTGTCCGTGCCGCCGCTTGCCGTGCCGGAGAAATGCTTAATGTCCACGCCATCGCAACCGATGTTGGAGTCTCGGATGAGACGGCGAAAACGTGGCTCTCTTATATGGAAAAGTCGGGAGTTATCTTTTATTTACGTCCGTTTTCCAATAATCTACTGAACCGTACCATCAAAAAAACACCTAAGTTATATTTCTTCGATACAGGCTTGGTGACTTATTTGACGAAATATTCATCGCCGGAAATTCTGATGAACGGCGCAATCAACGGTGCAATTTTAGAAAACTATGTTGTATCTGAAATAATCAAAACCTACACGAACAACGGACTGGAGTATTATGCACATTATTATCGTGATATCGACAGTAAGGAAATAGATGTGATTTTAGAAAGTGACGGAGAGCTTCATCCCATTGAAATCAAAAAAACTGCCTCGCCGTCAACTGAATTAGCGAATGCTTTTAAGGTGCTGGATAAAGCGAGCATACCGAGAGGAACCGGAGCTATTATATGCACGAGGAAAGAACTGTCGGCACTTAATAAAGGAACAATGATTATTCCGGTTTGGGCGATATAAGAAACTAACCCCCATATTTACATTTCACGCTGCGCCGAGGGCGTCGCACCCTACATTTGTACCAAGACGAGGAGTTTGTGTTTTTCGATTTCCGAAAGCGAGTTTTGCGCCACACAAGCCGGAAGTAAAGCTTAAATAGTTAGAAGCGCAACTGTTTGAGCTTCGAAATCGCTAAAAATACAAATTCCGAGTCCACAGCACGTCTACAAAAAACTTCCTTTAAGTGAGGAAGCGTAACGTCGGGGCAGATTTAGCTCGCTAAAGCGATAGAATTCAAAGGGTCACAGTGACCCTTTGAAAAAACCACCAAACATCTTGTACAAATATCACAAAGAAGAGACTACACTTTACGGTGCGGTCTCTTCTTGCTTCAACTGTTAATTGTTAACTTGTATTACAATGTGGTGGAGAATCCGCCGTCTACACTAAGATACCAACCATTCATGTAGTCTGATGCGCGGCTTGCCAAAAATACGGCAGTACCCATGAGATCTTCCGCACAGCCCCAACGTCCTGTTGGGATGCGGTTTGTGATCTTGTCGTAAAACTCCTTGTTATCGCTCAAGTCGGCATTGATTTCTGTTTTGATAAATCCGGGGCAGAGCGCGTTAGTTTGGATGTTATACTTGCCCAGGTCATTTGCGAAATACCGTGTTATGCCGATAACACCATGCTTAGATACGACATATCCGGGGCACATCGTATCGGCGGTAAAGGATAGCACCGAGCCGATATTGACGATCTTGCCGCCGCCTTGTTTTATCATGACTTTAGCAACTTCGTGTCCGAGATAATAAACAGCGGCGAGATTTATATCTGTTACTTGCTTAAACTTCTCGTCGGGGAATGTTCTTACATCCTCGAAGTGATTAGTTCCGGCATTGTTTACAAGAATGTCAATCTTTCCGTACTCTTCGAGACAGCCGTCTACTATGGCTTTGACATAATTGTTGTCACTCAGGTCGCCTTGAATAAATTTTACACGGCGGCCCTCTGCCTCAATAAGTTTTTTTGCTTCCGAAATATCGTCGGTGAAGTGCGGTATATACAAATCCGCTCCGGCCTTTGCATAAGCTACGGCATAACCCAAACCGAGATTTGTGTTACCTCCGGTGACTATCGCGACTTTTCCTTTTAGGCTGAATAAATCAAGCGAAAATTCTTTTATCGGTTCTGTCATAATGAGCAGTCCCTCCTATACTATTTTTTTCCCATAAGTTCTGCGATTTGGTCGGCGATACCCTGCGGATCCATGCGGTAATGTGCATAAACCTTGTCAGGATCACCCAGAAGTGCAAACTCATCAGGCAGACCTATACGCTTAAACTTACCGTCAAATCCTGCTTCAAGCAGATATTCTGCTACCGCACCGCCCAGGCCGCCGTTTATCGAATGTTCTTCGACAGTCACGACATTACCTGTTTCGCGGGCGCACTTAAGCAGCATGTCGGTGTCCATGGGCTTTATTGTGTGCATGTCGATAACACGCGCACTGAGTCCGTGTTTTTCTTTTAAAATCTTCGCACCCATCATAGACCAATAAACGCTTGAACCTGCGGAGATGATCGTCAGATCCGTGCCGGGAACAGTTTCGATAGCTTTGCCTATCTCATATTCATAATCGCCGGAAGCATAGACATTCGGCGAGCCGCCGCGGTCGATGCGTATGATCATCGGGCCGTCAAATTCCATAGCCTTGCGGATTATTTTACAGCATTGATCCGCGTCAGCCGGTACACAAACAGTAAGGTTTGGTATCGCTCTGTACAGGGCGAGGTCGGCAATAGTGTTGTGGGTCGGGCCGCCTGCGGCGGTCAGCCCGGAGTGTGTGCCGATTATTTTGACATTTGCATTATTATATGCAATATCGGAATGTATTTGGTCAGCCGCGCGTAGTGATAGAAACGGGCCGAACACTTGTGCAAACACAGTCTGGCCTGAAAGCGCGATTCCTGCCGAAGCGCCGACTTGGTTTGGTTCTGCTATGCCGAAATTGAAGCAGCGCTCAGGATATTTTGAAAGCAGCTTGCCTGCCGAAGATGACGGTGCGACATTATCGGTATAGGTAAACACAAAATCTATACCCTCTTCTGCCATACGGAAAAGCTCTTCGCCATAAGCTTCGCGGGCACTAGAGAGCATTTGGTCAAAGTTAAAAGTGGTTTGTACAGACATCTATCTAATCCTCCTGCTCTTTTCAACTGATATCAGCGCACGGTCAAGGTCTTCTTTAGATATTCCGCCGCCGTGCCATTTGTAATCATCTTCCATAAAGTCAACGCCTTTGCCCTTTACGGTATTCATTATGATAAAAATAGGCTTGCGCTTATATTCCGGTTCTGCCGGAGGAAGATTTTGCAGTACTTCACAGCATTCGTACATGTTGTTGCCGTTAATTTCATAAACATCCCAACCGAACGCTCTGACTCTTTCGTCTAACGGGTCGATATTCATGACATCACGTGTAAATCCGGTCATTGAGACGCGGTTTTTATCACAGATGCAGACAAGATTGCCGAGCCCGTAATGAGAGGCAGCCATCATTGCTTCCCAGTTTGTGCCTTCGTTAAGCTCACCGTCGCCGGTCATGACGAATGTACGCCAATTTTTCTTTTGTTTTCTCGCGCCGAGAGCAAGACCGACAGCGATAGGCAGTCCATGTCCGAGCGAACCTGCTGAAACCTCAATCTGAGGGCAATACAGGCGGTTGCAGTGCATTCCGAATATCGCAGTTTCAAGAGACTCAAAGTGCTCAACAACGTAATCCATAGTATATGCACCTTGGTCTGCAAATATTGTGTATAGGGTTTCGGAGCAATGTGCTTTTGACAAGACAAACCTGTCGCGGTCCTCCATAGTGGGGTTGTTGACGTCATAGTTCATGTACTTGTAGTAGAGTGCGACGCACATTTCAACTATTGACAATTCTCCGCCAAGATGACCCATGCCGATGCGATGGATGAAATTGAGCAGATCTTTGCGTATCGTTACGCATTTGTCTTCGAGTTCCTTTACCATTTCAAGGTCAATGTTATAGTTTCTCAATGAAGTAAATCCCTTTCCCGGCGTATTTCGCCGTTAAAATTTTGGGTATATCTAAAAATTACGGTAGATTTTTTAGAAATGCCCTTATTGATAATTGTCATAAACAGCCGCCATAAGTTTTTCGGCGAGTGCTTCGTCGATGGTTACAGGGCATAAAGTCGATAAGAAGCTTGAAATAACATCAGTGTTAAGGCTCATGACTTTTTCGCGGGTGTAACCTAGTTCTTTTAGAGACTTGATGCCGATTTTGCGCATCAAATCACGTACTGCACCGGCAACAAGTGTGCCGAGCTGCTCGCCGGTTTCGCTGCCGGTGAGCGGAAGATCCATAGCTTTTGCTATCTCACGTACACGGTCCGGAATCACCGGTGCAACTATAGCTATAGTTTCCGGCAGTGCAAGCGCACAGTTGTATCCGTGCGGTGTGTGGAAGTTAATTGACAGGGCATCAGCGATCGCATGGCCTACGTGTACGATCGGATTGTTAAATGCCAAGCCTGCCCAGTTTGCAGCAAGAGCCATTTCGGTGCGGGCTTCGATGTTATTAGGCTCGTCACAGCACACGGCAAGGTATTTAGAGATTTTTTCGATTGCCGCTATGGCAAAAAGATCCGAATGATGGTTGCCTTGGATGTTGGTCATAGATTCAACAGCATGTGCAAATGCGTCCATTCCGGTTGATGCAGTAACAGACCGAGGAACTGAAAGTGTAAGCTCAGGGTCTACTATAGCAAGAGAGGAATTGACAAAAACACTCCACTTGGCATTCATGTCGGGGCGTGAAATAATTGCGACCGCTGTACATTCGCTGCCTGTTCCTGCTGTTGTCGGGATGAGGATGAGCGGTGCTGTGGTGTCAACGACGACCGGTAGGGCGGATATGTATTGTTTCGCAGGGCCGGGATTGGTCATGAGTATCGAAGCTGCTTTAGCGGTGTCAAGGCTGCTTCCGCCGCCCAGACCGACAAGGCAATCCGCGCCCTCGCGCTTCGCCATTTCACCGGCTTCGTCTACGATGCTGTCCGGCGGATCGGCAACTACACCATTGTAAACAGCATATCCGACACCTGCATCTTTAAGACTTTTTTCAGCCTTTGCCACGATGCCTGCATCTTCAATAGCTTTTTCACAGATGATCAGAACTTTTTTGCAACCCTTTTCCTTTACTTTTTCGCCGAGAACCGATATTGCGCCACATCCGAAGATTACGGGAGACGGCATAGAAAATTCACGATACATGATAACACTCCTTTTCAAATAATTTTATTGTTGGCGTGCCCACGTCAAAACGTAATGGAATGGACACATTTATATCACAGGCTAAAGTACGATGTCAACAAATAAACAGAAATATGTGTTATTGTTTTGCAGCAAATGTTACAGTAAAAACAGAATAATTGAAGCTTTTTTATTGACAGCCTATTAACTATATGTTAAGTTAGTTCAGTAGCCTCGCGGTATGTGATTTGCATATTAGTGAGGCAAAACAACAAACGAGGAAAAACATAAGATAACAAGGAGGAAAAAATGAAGAGAAATAGTAAAATTATTGCACTGATCATGGGCCTGGTAATGTGCCTTGCCCTACTGGCAGCCTGCGGTGATCCGCCTGCGCCTGTAGCCCCGGTGGATACCGGTCCGATTACAGCACACGAAGATGTCGAAGTTGCCGACGATGAAGGTGCGATAGTCATGGAAGCAATTGATGTTGAAGAAATCGAAGAGGGATATGTTTTAGCAGATTATATCCATGTCATCATCGACAACAACAATATAGCTGTTCTTGACCCTCACATGCCTGCGGCCGGCGCGACAAGCACAAACTGGATTCTTACAATGATCCACGACAGACTAATCCAAGATATTCCGGGTATGGACGGATTCCAACCCGGTCTTGCAACTCGTTGGCACACAGACGACTACCGAATATTTGAGTTTGAACTGCGTCAAGGCGTAACATTCCACAACGGCGAGCCTTTCACAGCAGACGATGTTATCTGGACAATCAACAGAGTACAAGCAGAGGGCCTCGGCTCTTCAGCATTTGACCAATGGCGTCCTGTTGTTTCTGCAACAGCTCCGGACCCCTACACCCTGATTCTTGAACTGGATGACATTGATGTTGACTTCCTGTTCGGTATAGCAAGACCGCCTGCCGGTATCCTAAACCGCGTAGCGATCGAAGCTGACCCGGAATTGGGCCCTCATGTCGGAACAGGCGCATATTCAGTTGAAAGATTCGTAACACTCAGCTATGCACTTCTAAACGCAAATCCGGATTGGTGGGGCGGCGCACCTGTAACCGAGCAAATCCGCTTCCGCTTTGTACCTGAAATGCCGACACGCACAATCATGATGCAAAACGGCGATGCTCACATAAGCTTCGGCACACCGGCTGATGACATGGATTACTTCATTGCAAGCCCGGACTTTGAAGTATTCTCCACAACAAGTAATGACCCTCAAGGTCTTGCATTTAACCTAAATGACCCAATCACAGGCGACTACTACTTCCGCAGAGCTGTTGCTCATGCGATTTACCGTCCGGCGATTGCTATGGGTGCAGCAGGTCAGTGGGCCGACGGTGATCTTCAAGACGGCGCATTCTGGGGCTTCATGACTGAGTTCCGTAACGAAAACATCGAAGTGCCTGTACGTGACTTAGACCTTGCTCGCTACTACCTGGAGAAGAGCTCATATAATGGTGAAGAAGTTGAAATCGCAGCAGCGATCATCACATTCATCAGAATGGCTCAAGTTATCCAAATGCAACTTGAAGAAATCGGCATCAACGCAGTTGTAAACCAAATGGAAGCTCCTGCTCTTGCAGCACACGCAAGATACGGCGGCAACCACCAAATCGTTTGCTTCTTCACGCTGATCAATCCATCAGCAGGTAGCGCACGTCACGCATTCATCGAGGGCGGCGCACAAAACAGAGCATCTTTCAATGACCCACGCGTAACAGAACTGCTCGACGAAGCAAGAAGAACAATCGACGTTAATGAGAGAGCAGCAATGTACATGGAAGTTCAAGAAATAGTTGCTGAAACTCTTGCATACCAAAACATTCTCTGGCGTGTATTCGGTAACGTCCGCGTCAACAGTCTTGGCGGATTTATCGGACATCCGGACCCTGCAGCACACGACTTCAGAAACCTCTACATGCTGGTCGAAGGTTAATAGAACGTTTCTGACATTTGATTTTACCAAAAAGGGGTGTCTGTCAAAAGACACCCCTAAGACTAAAGAGAGCTATATCCTTAAAGCAAGGAAGGTCAAACGATGATTCTATTTATACTAAAACGAATTCTGCTTTTGATTCCGGTCATAATAGCGGTTTCTTTTATAGTGTTTGCGCTCTTGGAAGCGGCTCCGGGAGATTTAGTAGACGTAATAATAGCAAGAGCCGGGGAGCTCACACCTGAAGAAATTGAACAGCTTAGAATTGACCATCACCTTGATCGTTCAATGTTTTTCAGGTACGGAATATATATGCGCAATCTATTACAAGGTGATTTGGGGGTCTCGGATCTTACCGGGCTCAGTGTCTGGAATTCGTTTATGCAGAGACTTCCCAATACTCTGATATTGTCATTTACGGCACTTATTTTTGGTTTGGCAGTTGCGGTTCCGATGGGGATAATTGCGGCGAGAAACGCAGGGAAACTTGTGGATAATGCGGCATCAGTCATGACACTTATAGGTATGAGTATGCCTGTGTTCTGGATCGGACTGCTCATGGTAGTTCTTTTCTCCGGACGCTTAGGTTTGTTGCCGCCGGCAGGCAATCAGCATGGAATACGCAGTCTTATTATGCCTGCGATATGTTCGGGGCTGTCGCTTACGGCATCTACAGCAAGACAAACACGTTCGAGCATGTTAGACCTATTAAAAGCAGATTTTTTACGTACCGCTGCTGCTAAAGGTGTGCCGCGGGAAACAGTAGTCAGAAAACATGCGCTAGGTAACGCATGGATTCCGATAGTCACCGCTGCCGGTGCATCACTTAGCGCACAGCTTGCAGGCTCTGTAGTTGTTGAGTCTGTGTTTGCATGGCCGGGTATCGGTCAATTCGCGGCTGATGCTGTATTTAACCGTGATATCAACGCCATAATGGGCACGATTATTCTCACGACAGTGCTTTATGTACTGGTTCAGTTAGTCGTAGATGTGCTCTATGCGTTTATTGATCCGCGCATAAAATCACAATATGTTGGTGCAAGGCGGAAGAGGAAGAAGAAGGAGGTAATGGCATGAGTGCAGAAAACAAAACTCCTGATTCTGAAGCACTGGTATCGCGGCAATATCAAAAACGCAGCCAGATGGCGGATATCGTCTATCGTGTAAGAAAAAACAAAGGCGCATTAGTAGGTGTTGCAATACTTGCGCTGATGGTTATTTTGCTTATAATATCATTTTTTATGCCGCTTAGTATGGTAATAAGAGGCGACCCTATGTTTAGATTGCAGCCTCCGAGCCGGTGGTTTCCTTTCGGCACGGACTTTATGGGGAGAAATGAATTCTACCGCGTAATCTATGGCACAAGATACTCGCTTACCCTTGGTTTCGGTGCGGCGGGGCTTGGTGCAATAATCGGTATTACACTTGGATCGATAGCGGGCTTTTTCGGAAAGGTAACAGACGAAATAATCATGCGTTGCAGTGATACGGTAGCGTCTATTCCCGGAATACTTCTCGGTATGGTAATCGTAACAACACTCGGCAATGGACTTCCACAGCTTATAGTTGCGGTTGGTGTTGCTTCGATACCGTTTTTCATCCGTATAACAAGAGCTTCGGTGCTTACAGTACGCAACCAAGAGTTTGTTGAAGCGGCACACGCTATAGGACTGGGCAGGCTGCGCATATTATTTACTCAAGTACTGCCAAACGGACTTTCACCGGTCATTGTCATGTTCACCGTAATATTGGGCATGTCAATTATCACAGGAGCATCACTGTCATTTCTGGGCTTCGGCATACCTGTACCGCTTCCTGAATGGGGCTCAATGATTGCTTGGAATCGTGAATATATGCACACAGCACCATTTTTGCTGACATTCCCGGGTGTATTTATCATGCTTTCGGTACTATCATTTAACCTCATAGGCGATGCGTTGCGCGATGCTCTTGATCCTAAACTTAAGAGATAAACCGTAAGGGAAAATCCCTTGAAACGTTTAAAAAAATAAAACTAAAAAGGAGAGTATAAATGAAAATTACAGCAGCAGTTACCCGTGAAAAAGGTAAATTCAATTTTGAGACGGTAGAACTGGCAGAACCAAAAGCAAATGAGGTTCTTGTCAGAATGGTTGCATGTGGTATCTGTCATACGGATATAGCTGTTATCGAACAGTTTTTGCCGATTCAGTTCCCATATGTTGCAGGACATGAGGGTGTCGGCGTTGTAGAGAAAGTCGGTTCAGGCGTAGCTGAATTTGCACCGGGCGACCGCGTAGCAATCACATTCCCAAGTTGCGGCAAATGTGACAACTGTAATGACAGCCGCCCATATGCTTGTGAGACAAACTTTGAAAGTCTCTTCGGCGGTAATTACCGTGATGGCACAAAGCGCATGAAAGGCGAAGACGGAAAAGAAATCGGCATAATGTTCGGTCAAGGTTCGTTTGCGACACATGCAATAGCAGATCAAAGCAACACCATTAAAGTAGATGTTGACAGTGATGATGAGCTCGCTAAGCTCTGCTCACTCGGCTGCGGCATTCAAACAGGCGCAGGCGCTGTTCTTAACCGCATGAAGCCTCGTCCCGGTACGAGCATAGCTGTTTTTGGCTGCGGCACAGTCGGCCTGGCCGCTGTTATGGCAGCAAAAATTGCAGGCTGTTCAACCATTATCGCCGTACACGGACGCCGCGGACGTGACGAAGCTCTGGCATTCGGCGCAACACATACTATCCACGGACGCGAAGAGGATATCGTAGCTCGAATAAAAGAAATCACAGGCGGCAAAGGTGTAAACTTTGCGCTTGAAGCAGCCGGTGTTCCTGATATGGTTCTCACCATGCTCGATTGCATGGGCAGAGAGGGGCTTGCAGTTCTGGTCAGCGTAACAGGTCCTGCTACAGTTCCTGTAGAGCTTGAGCGTCAAATAATGAATCCGTCCGTTACTATCGCAGGCGCAGTAGAGGGCTGCTCAAATCCAAAGACCTTTATTCCTGAACTTACCAGATTCTATAAAGAGGGCCGTATGCCTGTTGATAAGCTCAACAAATTCTATGACTTTAAGGATCTTGACAAGGCATTGCATGATTGCCACGACGGCGTAGCGATTAAGCCGATACTAAGATTCTAAGAATCAATTTGTTCATCGTATTAGTGTAATTAAATTTTGAGCCGATGTAATCCGAAAATCCGGGTACATCGGCTCAAATTTTTCGTCGATATCCGTTAATACATAATAGTATTTTAACTGATATTGTGTTATTATTAGTCGGCGAAACAAGTTAAACGGAGGTTAAGTTTGAAAGAGTTCAAACTAAACCAAAGAGCATGTGCCACTCGCTCCCCTACGGGAACCGCGAGAGATGCACGAAATGACCATTCCTTTTTCAT
>Ga0123355_10012928_pt1 | contig 12960 bp, 14 predicted proteins | sample TergutEmb28metaG_3_FD_89872 | JGI IMG/M metagenome (GOLD analysis project Ga0123355, IMG submission 89872) | Embiratermes neotenicus P1 segment gut microbial communities from Petit-Saut dam, French Guiana - Emb289 P1 | ecosystem: Host-associated > Arthropoda: Insects > Digestive system > Gut ... | reverse complement strand
TAACCCACTCGCTCATGTCTACATAATGACTTTTCTTGTCCTTGAAGTGCTTGCGTGTCTTGAAGTTACAAGTATGTCCGAGATATTCATATTTTGATAAAATACTTGTAACCGCTCCTGAACTCCAATTACAAGGGTCTTTGAAAGTCTTGTTTTTATTCACGCCCTCGTTGTGCGTTGCCAAATATGCAGACGGTATCAAAATGCCCTGCTCTGTAAGTTTACAAGCTATCTGATACGCTCCAAAGCCCTCCATAGTCCAACGGAATATGCTCTGCACATTTTCAGCGGCGTAATCGTCAACAAGCCATTTTTCTCGCTTTTCGTCCCATAGGTAGCCGTATATGACTAGCCCTGTTGTGTGCTTGCCGCTCATGCCTTTGGTCTTGAAAGATGATTTTAATTTACGGCTCGTATCACGAGCATAAAATTCATGTAGTACGTTGCGAAATGGGGTAAAATCGTCCTCGCCGTTGATTGTGTCCAGTCCGTCATTTATTGCGATTAGGCGTGTTCCGTTTACCCTCATTGTTTCCATGCACATACCAACGCGCAAGTAATCCCTGCCCAGCCTTGAAACGTCTTTACAAAGACAGATAGCGACTTTTCCGCTTTCGATTGCGTCCATCATGGCGGTGAAGTTTGGGCGGTCTGCTCCAAAACGTGTACCGCTAACCCCATCATCTGTAAAATGTACAATGTTCCTAAAGCCTTTGGCTTTAGCGTAGTCCTCTAATTGCTTTTTTTGGTTTGTTATTGAATTGCTCTCCCCTGCAAGGTTGTCATCATTTGACAATCTGCTGTACAAGGCGGTGATGTTGGCTTCACTCATGGTAAAACTCCTTTCGTTCGTGAAATTAAATAAGCTGTAAATGGCTTATTTATCAAGGATTGACCGAATTTTGATAAATAAGTCTTTTACAGCTTACAACACCCAAAACGGCGAAATGAATAATCATCAGTTAATTGTTTCATTGCTGACTTTTAAGGAATCGTTAAAACAAACGGCGGCATATGGGTTAAGTGCCGTTACGAAGTATGAGTTGATTTTATCCCGACTTGTTGATTTTGGATTTTCTATTTCCGATTTCAACGGTAAACCCTTTGCTAAGACAGTAGATTCATTCACAGTTGAATATCCTGATGCGCCTGAATTAATTGATACGCTCAAAACATTTTGTGATTTATGGCATAAAAATAAAATTCGTCAGCAACAAGACGCACCAACTCGTGTAGCGGCTAGGGTCAAACCAGCTTTGAACTATTATGGTCATATGAATTTTGACTTTAGGTTTACAGCTGACCAAGATAAAATTCCCATGAGTGAATGGATAGGGTATGACTTGAAATCACAAGGTTATGCCGAAGAGAAGATTTGCTTCTATACCACGTTCTATGACTATTCTACAAATTTTACAAATGTAAAATACGATGGGAATTACTTTTTGGACTCGAAGCGCATTGTGCATCTAGGATATAAATGTTTAAGATTGATTCTTAAAAATCCGGACAACTACATGGACGAAATTACAACAATGCCGGAAGTTATACGTGATGTCTTTGCTAATGTGCATTGTCGTTTTTGCGATTTTCAAGGGGCTACAAATGAGCATTGTAAATTCCGGCTTCATTGGACATATAATGATGCCCCAAGAGCCGGATGCGCTCATGCTTGTTTTGTTTTTCCTGATGAAGATGTAACGCTCGTGCCGGATTACTGGCGGTTGTTAGAATTGGAATATGGTTTGCAGGAAATATAGATTTAGGTTGACTGAAACAAACCCAGTGCTAGCGGCATTTTCGTAGAAAGCTATGGGGCAGCTACGCCATTTCTGCTAATTACAAATTTCCTATGGCAAAGGAAACCGTACCGCTAACGGAAAACATCAACCCATGTATAAACCGTATAGGTATAAGCCAGCCCAAACCAGGCACAAATACATATAAAAACGTAAAAAACCCGTTAAGTACCAAAGACCCAATCAGCAAGTGCTTCTTATTAAGCCTATCCCCCATAATACTGGCAAAGGGCCGCCCAATTAAAGCCACAACAGAAAACATGCCCGTAACAGCACCCGCAGCGGAAAGCGTAGCCCCAAGGCTAACCGCGTATCCCGGGAAAATAGGGATACCCATTCCAAAGGCACCCATATTAACAAAACTAACAACAAGCAAGAAAATAAACTCAAAGCCCCATAATTTTGCGGGCCCTTTATGCTCCATCAAATTTTGACCCCCAGTATAATGGGCAGCATTTCGCTAAACTCATTAATATGATAAGTAGCATGTTTGTCGCTTGCGGCATCGCCAATGCCTACGCTGTCAAAGCCTCCGGCTATAGCCGCCTCTATACCCGCCCGTGCATCTTCAATTACAAGGCATTCCTTGGGTTTAAGGGATATCATGTCTGCCGCAATAAGAAAGACCTGGGGGTGAGGCTTAGAAAACTCTATCATGGTACCGTCGCTTATCCCGTTGAAGAAGCCGCCCATGCCAATACGGTCAAGGATTAATTTCGCGTTTTTGCTGGAAGAACCTATTGCCAGCTTCACACCCTTATCCCGTAAGCATACAAGTGTATCTTTTACGTCTTGGGTTAAATAACTTTCATCCATTTGCATAAGCAGGGACTTGTAAACCTGGTTTTTTTCTTCCGCTAGGTTTATTTTTTCTTGCGGATTTAGGGGCCTGCCTGCATATCTTTCCAGTATAATCTCAAGGCTCTCCATTCGGCTTACGCCCCTTAGCCTATTATTAATTTCCTCATCAAAATAAATCCCCAGCCTATCCGCCAGGGATTTCCACGCACGGTAATGAAACATATCTGTATGGCAAATAACACCATCCAGGTCGAAAATCACGCCGTTGTATCTCAAGTTAACATCTCTCCTTGTTAGCAAATTAAATTATGCGAACGCATGTATGCAGAATTCAATTTGCGGTTTTGCCGCAGAAAAACTTCCTTTAGTTCCCGCAAGACTCCCTGGGCTTATAAGTTATAGGAAGTTCCATATTAAAGGGCTTTGCGGCACTATCATTAATTTGCAACAATAACAAGCACAGCCCTTCTTCTGCCATTTGCTCCATTGGTACAAAAATCGTAGAAACGGATACATTGGTAAACTCCTCAAAGTCTGCGATGTCTATGCCAATGCTTATAAGTTCCAATTGCTTGGGGATTTCGATACCATGCTCGCCACATGCGCGCAGTACGCCTATGGCTATGGCGTTTGACACGGTAAATACGCAATCTGGCATTGGCTGCATTTTGCATAGGGTTAGCCCGCCCTTGTACCCGCCTCGGGTTTCGTTGTTTACATGAGTTTCGGTAACATTCATCCCATAATGGGTTGCCATTTTTGTAAACTGGCCTGTCCAATAATTCATGCCCGAAAAATATTTTATTGAATCAATAACCAGCGCAATCTTATGCCCGCGCCGGGCAAAAATCCCCGCTGCCATCTCCCCTATATGGGAATGGTTTACGTTGACTGTGAAATATTTCTCGCTGTTGCGCAAACACAGCACAATGGGTACCGGAATATGTTGTTCTTCTATGAAGCGTAAATCTTCTTCCGAGGCGTTGCAAATAATCGCGCCGCCTGTTAAGGAAATAGCTTCTAATTGGGTATGCAGCGTACCGCTTTTATAGGAATGCACAACAAGTTCTATTTCCTGCTCGCATTTTTCTACTGCGGCCTGCAGCCCTAGTAAAAAGCGCATCATCCCATATGCGCGGGTGTCAAGTGCCATAAAAACGGAAACCATCAGCTTCGAGCCTTGGTTGGCTTTTAGCCGTCTTGCGGCTACGTTTACGCGGTAGCCAAGTTCCTGGGCCGCGTCTAAAACCGTTTCACGGGTCTTTTGTGAGACTCTGCCCTCCTGGGCCTTTCCGCTTAATATAAGGGATATAGTTGTTGTGGAGAATCCTGTTGCTTTTGAAATATCTTTGATAGTGGCCATAGTCACCTCTTGTGAAGGGGGCTGTCCTATTAACAGGACAGCCCGGTTTTTACGAGGACTTTGACATACTATTGTATCAAAGCCGCAGTAAAAACCCCGGTTTTTACGAAACCTTTGATACAATGCACGAAGTGCATCAAAGGTGCAGTAAAAACTCCTTATTGCCGCTAATATACCACTAAACCGTGCTTAAGTCCCATTCTTCATGGAGTTTTGGCACGTCACTTATTAACCGGCGGGTGTAGTCGGCTTTGGGGTTGATTATTACATCCTCTGCCGAGCCGAACTCTACAAACTTGCCCCGCTCCATAATATATACCGTGTCTGATACATAGTAGGCCAGGCCTATGTCATGGGTTATGAATATGATTGTCATGCCTATTTCGTCCCGCAGTTTTAGCAGCATATCAAGGATTGTTGCGCGAGAACATGCGTCAACCATAGAAGTAGGCTCGTCGGCTATAAGGATTTTGGGCTTCATTATGAATACCCGGGCTATCATTAGCCTTTGCATCTGGCCGCCGGAAAGTTCGAATGGGTATTTGTTTGTAAGTTCCTCGTATTTTAGGTTAACGAAGGAACATGCTTCGGACATTAATTCGTATTTCTTTTCTGCCGGGAATTTCTTGCCGCCCATCAGGTTTATACAGTCAAGGAGAAGGGTATCTATCCGGCTGAAAATGTTAAAGGCCGAAAACGGGTCCTGGAACACGGCCTGAATGCCGCGCCAGTATTCCTTCCTTTTTTTGTGGCTGGAAATGTCCCGCAGCTTGTCTTTGAAGTATATATCGCCTTCAGTTATGCCAATTAGGCCCAGAAGCATCTTGGCGAGTGTGGTTTTGCCGGAGCCCGATTCCCCTACAATGGAGATTACTTCCTGCTGGCGGAAGTCAAAATCTACGCCGTTTACGGCTACGGTTTTGGTTTTCCCATAGCCAAATACCTTAGTTACCTTATCGCCGCGCAGGACGGAGGGGCTGTTTGCCAAATCAATTTTATTTGCTGTCATGTCCTACACCTCCGCTTTTTTTGAATTTGGTTCCGGCTCAATTGCTTCCGGCTTAGCTGCCGCTGCTTCTGGTTCCGAAACGGCATCCTGCTCGGCCTTCTTTTTCATAAACTTGCTGTATGGGTCCTTTACATCGGGCTTAGGCTCGGGTTTTCTAAATTGTTTTTCCGGGTCCCGCTCTTTTGCGTAAATGCCTTGCAGGTATTCTACAGAATGTATACAGCGGTGCATCCTGGTTCCGTCGAAAATACGTTCGCTGCGCTCGCCGTGCATACATGAGGGGATTACATATTTGCAGCGTGCCGCAAAACGGCAGCCGGGCGGCGGCTTTTTAAGATTCGGCGGCGTACCGGGAATGGCCTCGAGTTTAACGTCCCGTGTGCCCTCCTCCGGCACGATGATAGAGCCCATAAGCCCCTTGGAATACGGGTGAACCGGGTCGAAAACCATTTGGTGGGCCGTGCCCCGCTCTATTATTTGGCCGGCGTACATTACCATTATGTCGTCGGTTACGTTGTACAGCAGGGGAAGTTCGTGAGTTATGAAAATCATGGCCTTGATAAAGCCTTTTTCCATAAGCTCCCGCATCATTTTTATAACCATTCAAAAAACATGGACGAAGATATCAACTACATGCGTAAAGGCGTGGAGGACGGCATAATCACCCCCAAACGCCTTAACGAGGCGCTTATAAAAATCCTAGGGCTTAAAGCCGCACTTGGGCTTCATAAGAAAGATAACGTACCCACCGGGGAAATCCCCCAAAAGGCAGAGCATGAAAAGTGGGCAAAGGAATGCGCCGACGAAGCCATTACTTTGGTAAAAGAAGAGCCGGGGGTATTGCCCCTCTGCCCCAAGAAATATAAGAAAGTGCTGGTGTATCCTATTGAATCCGAAGCTGGATTTGCGTATTCTGTACGGGTAGGGGCCACTAATTTGTTTATCGAATCCCTTAATAAAGAGGGCTTCGATGTGGATGTTTTTGAGGCTTCCCAAGGGTACGAGGGCATGATGTCCCCGTATTCGGAAATGACGGACAAGTATGACCTTATCCTATACATTGCAAACATGGGAACCAGAAGCAACCAAACAACAATATGTATAGAGTGGACAATGCCCTTTGGCGCGAATGTTCCTATTTATATGGAAAGTATCCCAACGGTGTTTATTTCTGTGGAAAACCCGTACCATCTGCTGGATGTGCCACGAGTTAAAACTTTTATTAACACATATGCATCTACAGATACCATGCTTGAAGCCTTGATGGACAAGCTTACAGGGCGCTCAGAATTTAAGGGCACTTCGCCGGTAGATGCGTTTTGTGGTATGTGGGATACTCGGTTATAATGTAGCGGTATCCGGTTTTGATACTAATGGACAACCTTTTTCCGGTTTTGATACTAATGGTAAACTTTTTTTCGGTTTTGATGATACCGATAAAAGCGATTGGTTACATTTATGCCCCAATACCGGGGTGACAAGGAGGTATACGTTGGACAAACGTTATATTCAGCTGTATTCGCTAAAAGACGAAACAGCCAAGGATTTCAAAAAGACATTGCAGCGGGTGAAAGACATTGGCTACACAGGCGTGGAGTTTGCCGGTGACTTTGGAGGGCTTAGCGCTGCGGAACTAAAAGCCTTCCTTGCAGAAGTGGGATTAGAAGCATTGGGCTGCCATGTGATGAGCCCTATGATTCCCAATATGCTGGACTTTGCGGCAGAACTTGGGGTTAAATACTTAATAGACCCATTGGCCATGATTAACACCTACGAAGATGCCGTTTCATGGGCAGAGAAATTTAACGAAGCAGGCAAACTATGCGCAGACCGTGGTATACGCTTTGGGTATCATAATCATCGTCACGAGTTTTTGCCGGGCAAAGACGGTTATTTGCTTGAGACCGTGCTGCTTAACACGGACCCGGCACATGTATGCCTTCAATTGGATGTAGGCTGGGCGGCTTGCGCCGGTGTGGACCCGGTAGGGTTTATAAATAAGCACGCCGGGCGCGTCAAGCTTATTCACCTAAAGGAATGCAGCCATGTGGCAGGTGCGGAAGCCTTCCCCGACCTTTCCCAGTACCCAAAAGGGGAAAATGGCCGCCCTCAAATCCCGCCAGAAATTATAGAAGCTATCCTGGCCCAGCTTAAATGGAATGCACCGGCCGGAAAAGGTATAATTAACTGGACAGCCGTGCGCGACGCGGCCATAGCCCAGGGCGCGGAAGGTTTTATAGTAGAGCGGGAGTACGATTACGCCGGCGATATTTGGAAATGCGTAGAAGAAGACCATAGTTTTATACAATTATTGTAAATGGAGGATGAGAAAATGGCACTGAAAATCGGATTTATAGGGTGCGGCTTTATCGCATTCCAAAAGCACTTTCCGGGAATGAAGCAGGAGCCGGGGGTAGAACTTGTGGCCTTTTGCGACATCGTAGAAGAGCGTGCGCAAAAAGGCGCAAAGGAATTTGGTGCACCGGGCGCAAAGGTTTACACCAATTATAAGGACCTGCTGAAAGACGCCAGCATAGACGCGGTACATGTGCTGACCCCAAATGTATCCCATATGGAAATAACCATAGCCGCAATGGAAGCCGGTAAGCATGTAATGTGCGAAAAACCCATGGCCGCCACTACCGCTGACGCGGAAAAAATGATGGAAGCCCGTGAGCGTACCGGCAAGCTGTTAACAATAGGCTACCAATACCGCCACAACCACGAAAACGCCATTGCCAAAAGTGTGGTAGACGAAGGCTGGCTTGGGGATATTTATTATGCCGAGGCCAGCTATATCCGCAGGCGCGGCGTACCCACCTGGGGCGTATTTACAGATAAGGCTCAGCAAGGAGGCGGCGCGCTTATAGACATAGCAACCCACGCACTGGACCTTACATTATTCCTGATGAACAACTATGAGGTTGACCATGTTGTAGGAACGTCTTTCGAAAAACTAGGCAAAATGCTAGACCCAAAAGACCAAGGCCAAAACAATATGTTCACGGGAAAGCCGGATTCATGGAATAACAAGACATTCGAAGTAGAAGACGCCGCGGTAGGCTATGTAAAAATGAAAAACGGCGCGGTTATCCATCTAAAATCCTCATGGGCGCTTAACATGGTGGTTAAGCCCGCACTTGTACTGCTGTGCGGAACAAAAGGCGGATTAGACACATGTGATGACCGGGTACGCCTAAACCACGTAATGGCCGGCCAGCAGGCTATAACTATGGTAGGCGAAAAAGCCGCGCCGTTTATCCCAGGCTTCTCCAGCGGCCCGGTGCCCCCGTCTAAAGAGGCGCAGTTATGGGTAAAAGCGCTAAAAGGTGAAGGGGACTTATTTGTAACTGCCGAGCAGGCCTTTGTTGTTACTAAGGTGCTGGACGCTATTTACGAATCTTCCCGTACCGGTAAGGCGGTTCATTTCTAAAGCTAAAGGTTGTATCATTTGGCTGTCTTATTGAAAGCTAAGGGGCGGTGCAAAACTAAGGTTCCGTCATTGCGAACGTGTGCGAAGCAATCCAGCAAACCGTATAAACACTGGATTGCTTCGTCGCTATATTCCTCGCAATGGCGGCCTTTTTTATGTTAAAATACCCTTAAAACCCACAGGAGGAAACCATATGTTATCAACAGACAATACCATCATGTTGGTTGTAGACATCCAGGCCCGGCTGTTGCCGTCTATCTGCAACCATGAAGCACTTACACAAAAAACCACCACCTGCATAACAGGCTGCAAACTCTTGGATATTCCCATTATAGTATTGCAGCAGTACACCAAGGGCCTTGGCGAAACCGCCGCGGCCTTACAAACAGCCCTGGGGGACTTTGAGCCTGTGGAAAAAATAACTTTCAGTGCATACCAGACCGCAGAATTTGTAGAGAAACTCAAACAGCATGATAGGAAGAACGTTATTGTTACCGGGATAGAGGCCCATATATGCGTACAGATGACCGTATTGGAATTATTGCAGGCGGGATACAATGTATATGTTGCGGCAGATTGCATAGGCTCCCGCAAAGAAACAGACAAACTATATGCAGAGGAAAGAATGCGCCAGGCCGGGGCAATAGTCACCACATTGGAATCGATTTTATTTGAGTTGCTGGTTAGGGCAGACCATCCAATGCGCAAGGAAATTACGAAGCTGGTAGTATAATTTTAGAAAAGGACGCTTAATATGGATATAAAAATAGCCGTTATCTTGATTCTGGTTGCCATGCAACTATTCGATTTTTTCTTAAAGTTTTTAAATTACCGGCATCGTCATACACCCCTGCCGGAAAACGTAAAAGATGTTTTCGACCCGGAAACCTATGCAAAGCGCAATTCCTATGAGATGGAGCATGTGCGGCATAGCATAATATCGGGGCTGGTGGATTTAGGGTTTATTGCGGTTGTACTGGCTTTTAATGTGCACAGCAGCCTATTTGCCTTTATAGGGCGCTATACTGGGAATATGTACTTGCAAGTGTATTTTATGTTTGCGGTAATATGGCTTGTAGGCTTGCCTATTGACGCCGCTTTTGCCGCTATTGGGACGTTTAAAATAGAGGCTAAGTATGGGTTTAATAAATCCTCGGTAGGTACGTTTTTAGGTGATATTGCTAAGAGTGTCATCGTTGAGGGGGTTATTTTTAACTTAGGGTTATTATCTTTGTTTTTACTGTTACACAATATACTGGGTAATGGCGTGTTTATTGCTTTTATATTTGTTGTTGCGGCGCTTGCGGTGATTCTCATTTTTATTAGCCCGCTTTTGATACGTATTTTTAATAAGCTTACACCTCTAGAAGACGGTCCTTTAAAGGAACGGGTTATGGCACTTAGCAATGATGCTGATTTTCCCGTAAAGCGGGTTTTTGTTGTAGACGGCTCCCGGCGCACAACTAAGGCCAACGCCTTCCTTAGCGGCCTTGGAAAAAGCCGTACCATTGGCCTATACGACAATCTTATTAACGATTTCACCGAAGATGAAGTAATATTTGTACTGGGACATGAAATAGGCCATGCCAAGAAGAAGCATATCCGCAGGCGGCTGCCGCTTATTATACTAAACTTCCTTCCGGTACTGGCCCTGGCGTTTTTTGTGGTTAACTCGGAGGCGATTTCCCTTGCTTTTGGGTTTTATGAGTTAAACGTGGCTTTTGGCTTATTTATTGGTATGATTTTATCCGGCCCAATAATTGTGCTTTTGCAGTGGCCTTCCAATGTTCTTAGCCGTATACATGAATACGAAGCGGACGCTTTCGGCGTTAAGTTCACCGGCAGCGAACATGGCATTTCGGCCATGAAAAAACTCGGGCGCTTGTCATATGAAAATCTTAACCCCCATCCTTTTGTGGTACGTGTAGGATATAGCCATCCGCCTCTTAGCCAGAGGATTGGGGCTATGGAAAAGATAAAAGTTTAATCCGTTGCCCGAGGTCGAAAACTTTAAAGGAACCGCACTAGGTTGGGTGAGATTATTAATAGTAGGTTAATGATGCTGCATAATGTTCCGGGTCTAGTTCCGGGAAGCCGGGCTGCCGGCTTAGCCAGTGGCGGAGATGGAAGCATAGGGCGCAGCCGGAGGTGTAGTTGGCTGCGGCTTTGAAGCCCAGGCTTTGGGCTAGGTCATAAAGCGCTTGTACGCCACCTGTTAACAGGGCGTCGAAGGCGGGGTATTTGCCTTTGGGTACGCCGCTTATGGCTTCTTCTAAGGGGAGGACTATGCCGGTGCAGCCCGGCGGGATATATTGGCCGTATAGGTCTACGTGAAAATGGCCCGATGCTAATAAGTTTTGGCAGGGGCTTTTTTTAGTGGTTGCGTTTGGTGTCTGTGACGTATTTATTATTTTCTCCAGTTGTTTTGGAGTGCCGTATTCGGCTTCTATGGATAGGGCGCGGCCGCCCATTCTTAGGCCGTAGGCCTGGGCTGTTTCTAATATATAGTTAGCGGAAAGCTGGCGCTCTAAATCTGCGCGGGTTTGTATGTTTTGGGGTGTATCCAGGCCAGAGAGGGTTCTTCGGTATTTGTCTTGCCACACGAAGTAACCAAAACCTTCTTTGCGGCATATTTCAGAAAGCTTTATGGGAAGTGCCGCCGGTACATATTCCGCGTGGAAGGGGTCCAATGATATGCATAGGGTATCTGCGCCGGCACTTGTCAGTGCGCTAAGATATTCCTTTGCACGGTGTTCGTCTGCGGCCCAGAATGCGTTGGTTTCTATATATTCTACCGTTATGCCATTTAGGCGGGCGGTTTCTAGTAGGTTTATTAGCCCGTTTATATCCAAAAACGGCTCCCCGCCACCTATATGTACCGAGCGGCAGCCCCCTGCCCGTAGCTTTTGGCAGATTTCATCGGCCATTTCTTGCCGGATATAGCCGCCGGTGCGCTCCGGGGAACAGGCGTACAGGCAGTGCCTGCACGCGGCGTTGCATTGGTAGTTTGCCATTATCCCGCCGTGCTCCAGGGGGGATATTTTATGCAGTGATGTGCTCATGTTATACCTCCAGTGTATACTAATTCTCGGGTTAGCAGTTTCTAGAACAATGAGGAATAATTTTCACTGATTATGCGTTGAAGCGTTCACAGAATCAGCGAAAATTATTCTGTAACGATATCGAAACTGCTTTATTGTATGATATTATATGGCGGAATGAAAGACTGGGTTTTATAGAAAGGAGTGCAGTTCAAATTGATAGAAATCAAAGAGGTGCTTGCGGCAAAGACTAAGGCCGAAATATGCAATAACATATTACGCGCATTACCTAACTGGTTTGGGGTGGAGGAATCTATAGTTGACTATGTATCCGGTGTGGAAAACAAGCCGTTTTACGGCCTGTTTAACGGTGATAACCCGGTGGGGTTTGTGTCCGTATTAGTGCACAACCCCTTCACGGCGGAGATTTATGTAATGGGCATATTAGAGGCCTATCACGGGCAGGGCCTAGGCAAGAAAATCGTAGCAACCTGTGAAGATTACTGCCGCCTGCACAGCATGGAGTTTTTGACGGTTAAAACCCTGGATGCATCAAGAGAAAGCGCTCATTATGCGCGAACACGCAAGTTTTATGAATCTGTTGGGTTTAAGCCGCTGGAAGTTTTCAAAACGCTATGGGACGAAGCCAATCCATGTTTGTTTATGGTAAAAACAGTGACCCTCTAAAATGCATCCAGCACATCAATCAAGATATAAAAAATAACTTCGAAGAAGTAAATCGCGGCCCATATGCTGCCGGTAATCATCCAAGCGCCTACAAAGACTATAACAGCTATAATAAGCGCGATTATTCCAAAGCAGCCCCGTTTGCTTACACCGCTGGGCATATAGCTGTGTATGTACTCGCGCATGTTCATGTTAAAGGAGCCGTCACCGTTGTTATCCCATGTATCGCCGCTATGCGCAGCTTGGCCGGCGGTTATCTCCCAAAAATCCCCCGAAGCGGCAAGGTTAGCTTCAAAACCAAATTTGCGCACCCATATCGCAATGGATTTATGCCCGGTTGTGGCGTATCCGGTGGTGGTTAAATTATGAACGGCCCAAGTAAAATTACTGGCTTCCATATCTGCAACCAGGCTGGATGCAAAGGCCACATCCATGTCCATGCTAATTAGATACTGCCTGGCTTCTTCCTGGTTGCCATCCCACCTGGTGCCCTGCAAAACCCCTATGGCTTTTGTAAGCATAGCTGTGCCTTGTGTTAAATCATGTATGTAATTCATATCTCAATCTCCTCGCAATTGCGAACTTAAACTACATTTTAGTATCGTTTATACAACTATAATCGAAATGGCTAACATTTGCTACAACAATTTTCGCTGACTCTGCGAAGATGTGTTCATAGAATCAGCGAAAATTATCACGATACGAATCGCTATATAGGCGTTTCGATTTGAAATAGGCTGAAGCAAGCCGGAAAATGCAACGCTCCAATGCATTTTCCGGCGCAGCCTGAAGCCTAATTTCAAACGAAATCGCTATATAGGCGTTTC
>Ga0123355_10012927_pt1 | contig 12962 bp, 8 predicted proteins | sample TergutEmb28metaG_3_FD_89872 | JGI IMG/M metagenome (GOLD analysis project Ga0123355, IMG submission 89872) | Embiratermes neotenicus P1 segment gut microbial communities from Petit-Saut dam, French Guiana - Emb289 P1 | ecosystem: Host-associated > Arthropoda: Insects > Digestive system > Gut ... | reverse complement strand
AACGGCCGAAACATGTTGAGCATTGAATGAACATTGAATAAAATAATAAAATAAGTGGCATCAAGTTGGTTTTCTCTTTACTCAACTATCAAGATGATGCACGGCCCCATAAACATAAGATCTATAGGTGTTTCAGCGTAAAACTAGAGCCTAACCTGGTAAATGCTTGTTTACCGAAGGGATACACGTTTCGCTCAAACACTATAGAGGAGAGTGAAACACATGCCTTAGGTTCCGTATAATTGTCTCCAAGGCATATGATTTTCGAAACACTTAAAATTGAAGGTATGAGCACATATTCGAACTTAGACGATAATGAACAGCCAACAGTGGTTTTGATCGCATACATCCATCTTCCCATGTGTACACAAAAAGCAAGGTTAGAGTTTATAGTAAACGGAAATGAGAGTTGTTTTATATTCGAAAGTAGTGCTGTATTACGAGTAGAATAGGAATTTGAAATATATATTAAGTCGTGTAGATATTTAATTTCCCTACACTGTGTGTAACAACAGTAAACGTTGAATGCTTAATGATCATTCGTTCATTCATCATATGTTTTTAACATCTTGAAATGTGATGAGTCCAGGCATTATCTAACGCTAAATATCTGCTTATGAATTTCATGTTCGTTAATATCAATTTAAAGAAGATTTGCAGTGGGCCTCATTACTTTCTCTGTTACTTTAGTGTTCTACTCCGAACTATGTTCACTCTAAAATAATTTCTTAACCATCTATTATCCCCTCCAACTTACAGCTTAGTCTTGTTTTCTACCTTAGACTTCATTCTCTATAATTTATCATTCACTTGCACTTTGAAACGTCCTTTATTTCGTTAATAAAAGCAGTTTTAAGAATAAGGATGTTAATGTAATCATAACACCTTTTTCTTTCTTTCTTTCTTTCTTCCTTCCTTCCTTTCTTCGTTCGTCCTTCCCTACATTCAGACCTTGTTTTTCCTCCATCTCTTTTTTCCTCCCTCCCTTCTTTCCTTCCGTCTTTCCTTCTTTGCCGCGCCTTACAGAGTCAAGAGCATATTTTATCAAGTTATTGCACATAGTAGAAACTCAAGTCAGAGGAGGAAACTTACGCAAAACACACGAATTTTAATTAGAGTTGGAATTTACATGTCAGTGACAGAAACTCAAGCCAGGGTTGATAACATCGAGCAAGGTCACTGAAGTTCACTTTAGTGAAAAATAGCAGGAGACTTTGCCAACATGCACAAAACTTACCCATGTCCAAGGTTTAATTTAATTACTGACAGATATTAGGTAGCCCTTGAAATCATACAGGGGGGACCGCGGTAGCACAGTGGTTACGGTGCTGTGCTACAAATCGGAAGATCGCTGGTTCGATCCCAGGTGTTGTCAGTGGATTTTTCATTGACAAAAAAAAACTTCCGATCGCACTATGGCCCTGGGGTCGACTCAGCCTCTAACAGAAATGAGTACCAGGAGTATTTCCTGGGGGTAAAGACGGCCGGTGCGTAAGGCTGACAACCTACCACCATCCTGTGCCTTTGTCACGAAATCTGGGAACCTTAACTTCCTGTCCAGGCCTGTAACGGGACTGCTTTTTTGAAACCATACATATAAAGATAAAATATGAAGTTTAAATTTAGGGATAATAATTCGGCTTATATTCGTCAACATAATTATAAGCGTTCGATTTTATTCTCATTTCAGCAACATAAAATTACATTAATTTGACCAGCCTTCACAAGAACGCAAGACTTTAGCATCGCTGGACGGCGACAGGTTTCTTCTCATTGCATGCGCATTTGCCAACTTTGGCAATATCTACTTTGGAACCCAAATCCTTTAACGCTTTCATGGCGTAAGAAGCTGGAGCAGCATGGCAATAAAAGGTACGCATTTCAACTACAATACAACGGTCATGCAAAGACAATATACTCCTTGCTGCAATAAGTGTAGTTCTAAAGACGATTGAGTATGAAAAGAAATGTGCGCGCCTTCTTTCGGTAGGGCAGCTCATGGAGGTCTGGCGTATGGCACGCGACAGGTTTACATTGAATTCATATGCGATGTATATATATTTGAATCAAAATTTTGGAGTAAATTATTTTTCGATAAACTGAATGAAAACTAAAGCAAATTGTACGCTGGAATTTCATCCTTTGGAAAATGGGTAAAATAATGAGTAATTAAGTAATCGCCATTGAAATGGTCTGGGTAAATAGGAAGAAAGTTGGTAAATAGAGAATGTGTAGAAATATTTTAAGAAGATATAGGAATACTGTTTGATAAGGAACAAGTTTGCTACAGCTGTAAAATTTCTATCTGGTGTTCAAGAGGTGAATGCTTCGAATGGCTACTGGGACACTGGTTATCTAAAAAAAAGTGTTTCCGTAGGTTTTCACATTTTCTCGGAGCAAATTCCGATAAATTAATCTTACCTCTATAAGACTATAACAGCTTTCTTTCACGTCCCTTTCTATTTACTAGTTTTTACTGTCCTACCATCTGATGCTATGTAGTCTAAGCAAGCGCCAAAACCGCTCAAAAAATTTAGGTAAGTATATTAATGTAACAAAACACCACTCTAGGAACAAGTCACTTAAAAGCGTGATATACTTATATTAAATTACATAAAAGCAACTTTGTTAAGGCAATAACTTATACCAGTAAGTCAGTCAACTGCTCACAGCACACTTAAAAATATCCATCTCCCTTACAATTTTTCTGTGAAATTCGTTAAATAGCCCTGAAAATCTGTCTAAAAACTGAAAAAACGCTAACAGTTTATGATTCTAGTGCGTAAAGAATGCGTCGATCACTTTACACTTATAAATTTCAGCTCGTATTTCCTACTGGAAGTTCTATAAATTTGCCTTAACAACTGTACAGTATAAAATATTTGTTCTTCGGCAAGTTCCCATTATAACGAGTAACAAGAAATTCCAAATCAGTGCACTATAAATTGTGATCAATAACGGTATTTATGTATACGATAATATCAAGGAAATGCTGGAACCTCAAAGCAGGTAAACAGCACAGGGATTGAGAATTTTTATTTTTATTTTGTAATTTTCAGTTAAAAATTAGGCTTACAGTAGGCAGTTTTTATTTTTCTTATTTATTTCTCCAGTCACAAGTCAATAATAATTCTACCTTGGACTTCGCCGTGCAGAGGAAATAACATGACAACACATGTTTATCTATTTACATGTACACCAGTATATACATTTTTGGTACACATTCATTAATTCCGATCACTTTGTTTAATATCGCTTTCTCGGATTACATGTTCTAAATTTCAGAAGTAAAGGGATTCGATGGCTTGGTTACGAAGAGATTATCTGTGCTGAACCAAGCTAGTCCGATTGAACAGAAACGGCTTCTTTGCCAGCAAAAACAGGTAAAGACTGTGGGTTTCCGCAACGTATTGCTTGAGGGTAGTCGCCTCAAGAACGCGACGGTGAGCAGTCAGTCGCTTGGAGGGCACAGAAGGACCACTGTGAAAAGTCATCCTCTAGAACAAGAACCAGTGTAAGGCACAGCCGCTCAGTGATGGTAGTGAATGGGGTTCGATTTTGCGGGCTTCAGGACGTTACGTTTACGGTAGAGGACCAGGGAACTTACGTACCTGCTTCGATAGACAACATACTGGATGACATTGTTCCGTCAGAACTGGTATGTACTTTTCTTAACAATCTTAATAATCTTGTGTGAAGTTTACTAATTGTTATACCAACTCATTATTTTGCCTCCCGCTGCGTGATATCCTTAATCCAAATGGTTGATACTGTTCCTTATTTTGAAAGCCTCGTAAGAACATATTTTGGGCTGTTTTGAGCCGGTTACGCGCTTACTGCGAGTGTTCAATTAATTGCATGGTTAAGTGGTTTACTTGCCAGCTTCAACCAGAAAGCTATGCAGAAATCTTAAAGTGCGTTTTTGAGGTGCTCACAGTTGTCTTAACGTGGATCGGTAAATTCACCAATCAACAAGGCTTCATGTCCCAGGAAATCATTATTCAAATTCGAAACTCTCTAATTTTATCAAAACTTTTTCTTCGTAGGATAGGATTTTCAAAATGTCTTTCTAATTTTTTATTTTATTGACGCAACCTCTCAAATAAAGTGTATGTCAAGTGAGTGCTTAAGGAATCCACCAACAAACATTCAAAGTAGAGATGAGATAACATTACATTTTATGGTCTTGAAAGTAATTTATTAAGAGTCGGCAGCTAGCGCATTTTGTTTCAAAAAAGGCGCTCTGGCTATTATATTGAGCTAGTTCGTGTATAGTATGTAAAATTGCGTGTGCCTCTCAACTCACAACTAAAGGAGCCAAAGTACTTTTCGTCTAGATTATCATACGTCAAACATTAGCCGTAGGTGGATGACCAATGTGTATTTCTATACGTAACGTCCATCTTTGTCATTCTTCTCAACAGTTTTCTTCCGTCTTTTTGATATTTCATTTATTTATAGGGATTGTAAGCCGGCGATTTCAACGCATTTTAATTGACTTCTCTAGCGCTGTATAAAATATTTTGTTGTAAAAAAAGACTATTCACTTCTACATTATGTAATTCATTTTGTTGCCAGAACCTAGTAGTAATCTTCTAATATTTTTGTCTGTGTTTTTATGAAATTACATCGCCCCAATTCATATATTATATTAAATCTTAAAATTATGTTTCTTAGTATTTTACCTTAAATTAAAGTACACCCCTAAAAAGAAATGAATTCTCAAAAAAATTATTTATCGCCCGAACAAAGAATGTTTTAAAATTCTATAACCAAGAGTTGTGGCGTATTTCACTCTCACAAATCTCGCCATTGGAAACCACTGTGGGACAGCATAATAAAAAGGAATCACTTTATGATAAATGAAAAGCCATCTGACGGCTACAAAAAGGTCAAAATGTTATACAATTATAGACTTGTACTGGAAGGCGTGATCTCTTAAGAAGACGCACTAACAACATGCTGGTATATTATATTCATCCCACCAAATGTTCTCAAACCACCGCGTTTGAAAACAGGCTGTCACTTTCAACAAAATAAAATAGGGTATTCGTATTTTTTTAAATTATGAAATACATTTTACTCTCCTCATATTCTTTCGTCGATGAAAGAAAACAGGTTTCCAGCTCATTGTGAACAAGAGTTACAGATAAATTTTTAGTTTTCTATTAGATTATAGAAACCACCTAATCTTCCCCCTCGATACACATTCAAAAATTTAAGCATTAGTTTCATTTTTATGTGACGTAAACTTAAGAGCCTAACGTCCGTTTAAATACATAATTAAGGCACTTATAATCAACACAAAACAATCGATACATTTTCTAAAACCGGTGGGAAAAACTCAAACACTTGTTTTCTATTCCATTTATTCTCCAATGTGGGTTTTATATAAAATAATCACTAGAATATAAATATTTTAGGAGTTTAGTATTTGTCAGGAATTCAATAGTTTGTTTCGCGTATCCAAAGGCAATTCCTTTAGTTCTTTACGAATTTCTTTTCAACTTAATATTTATGACATCCTTAATTACAAAGCAACGTCCAAACAATTTTTATAGGATTAAAACAGATTTCATATCTGTGACGTTATTATTAATTCACGAGCTCCGGACCGTAGATTTGAATAGCCGTAACGACAGAGCAGACTAGCGTTCACAACAACCCTCCACCCATGGAAGCAGGAAATATCACGTTTTAATTTTGACCGAATTTTCAGTATTCTGACTGGCCCTTCTTGCTGCCTTCTTCTAGTGTCACGTTAAATATCTGCAGTACATGCCACGATCCCACCCGTAAAAATCCTAACGCATTCTTTATGCCCGACAGTCTTTCAACCCCATTTGACGCTCAACAGCCCATGCAGTTGAAATACCATTGTTAAATAATGCAATAATTAATCAGTGAGTCAATAAGATTAAAAGATATTTCTTTCGACTTGTCGAACTTGCCAGATATCTTCAGCATTTCATTTAGGCCACACTACAAAAAAGAAGACCCAGTACGTGACGTATCTCAGATTTAACCTCAAGGGGATTGATTTTAAGTTTGAACTGCTGAATAGTAAAAAGAAAATAAAAAGAAGCTGCAATAAAACCGCCTACAAAGAGGTGGAGAGACAGTAACAGTGGAAAATCAATCTCCAGATACTGCTGGTGACGTTTTAAGTTAGGTACAAATGCTGCACCATACTTCATTCTATCTGCCCGCCATAACGTTTTAAGATCGTTTCCCTTGATCTCCTTCCTTGTGATTCGGTAGGAAATATGATGTGTGTTGAACTTCACCCTGCAATACAATGTGCAGGCATATCTCGATCGCAAGGAATAGGTTTCTGAGGTGAACGGAAATGAACGTCACGGTCTCCGATAAAAAGGTTAAGTTACGTAAACAGTATATGTTTTAATGACTTGTATACTTCATCTTTTCGAAACTAACATTCATAAGTTTTCTTTTTGGAGATATGAAGGCAGAAAGGAGAGACAGTATAAATAACGCGAAATTTGCTACTAAAAAACGAGGTGAGGAATAAGGTGCAATGTGAAGTTGCACAAACAAAAGACGGAAATTTTTTTTCAAACAAAAGTCCATTACATGTTTGCGTACTGCACCACGAATAGCAAAATTATGTGGAAAGGTGATCGTATTTCCAAACAAATTACTTTTCTCGTCGTGTGTCAGACTCAGTATACATGTACTTTGGGTCATAAGCCGAATCTTATGAAATGCGATGTTTTATATGTCATCCGAAACTTATTTTGTTGAGCAAAATACTTCTTGATAAGCTAATAGTCTTTCAGCTGATCATAAAGCTCCCCACCTTTAATAAAGTCCGAAGTTTCACTGCCGTTTTACCAGACCCTCTCACTGGGCCTTAATCTGATCGTGATGAATTCAGCCCACACCCTCGCGCTTGATGTAAGACAAGCTTACTGATAACAAAGAATTAAATTTGTAGCCTTGCATCTCAAAAGTCATATTCACTTCCTTCGATCTCTCTTTGGTGGTGACGACGGTTCAGCGATCTAGAGCCCTTTAGCCGATAGTAGTTCGCCATGTTAACTTCACAACAATATTTTCTAGTTACATTGTTTGCAGTTTTGAACACCCAGTTACCTTCATAATTAATCGCAGAAATAAGTATACTTTTGCGAAGTTATTCGCACTACAAGTATCAGAGAGAATAGAGTCAATTTTTTTCCTTATACGAGTATTTTGTACCTATCGACAAAATGGAAGAAACTTTTAAATGTCAATTGTAGATATCAGGCACGTTTATATTTCATATCATGCGTCAGTACATTTCAATACTAATTACTTAAGAAAAAGTACAAAAAAAATCATATTTGAGCTTCATGTAGTGTTTTTTTTTCCGATAGCAGTCAAAATTGAATTTCTTCCTTCAGCTTTCATTCTAGACCCCCATTATCAAATGCAGTCGAAATCCGTCATTTAAAAGAGGTCACGTCATTTAAAGACCCATTCTCGACTGCAGGATTTACGCAACGTATATCACATATGAAGATTTTGAAGGGATGTTGCATGAAGAGGTCATGGCCCCGTTCACATATCTATTAAGAGGGACTGATGACACCGAAGGTAGAAGTCAGAATTACAGATCTTCCAGAGGCGACTCCAGTCGGGACTTTTCATAAGAGTGTGCAGGCATTTTAGATTCTAGGCCTAGTTCGTAGCATTTTATATATGGATTATGAAAAAAATTATCACAGAAAAACATCACACATGCCAGTCTCTAAGAAGGGTGTCACACAAGAACAATATTTTTGCTCATGTAGCTCACTTACAAGTAAAAGCAATGTATAAATCAGGTAGGAATGTTGCATTAATCTAACCGTCAGCAAATGGAGTGAAAAACGTTCAAGTATAACCCGAGATGATATGGGCTGTTGAAACATAAATCACTGAAAGAAGATTCTTTCAACTCACACGATATATATTTCATTACTTTCAACATCTAAAGATTCGCTAAATAATTTAACTCGCCCAAAACTGTGTTGCAAGTAATGAGCACCGGTCAGCCCAAAAGTAGTTACAAAATTTGTGTGTCCAAAATATACAGTTTAGATCGTCGCGACATGAGCTATAACAGTACGTAAATGTGACCTCAGACTCAACTAAGGCTACCCAAGTACACAGACTTTTTCACAGACTGCAATTACAAATTACGAATAAAAGTTAGCTCTCGGATTGGCCATTTGAAAATATCCTTTTGAAATTACGGATAAATTAACCCATCTCCTGTGGTTTTGCAAGTTTGTTAGAAAACTTGAAAGCGCACTGTCATTTTGGTTACGTGGCTAGAGAAAATGGCGCGTTTATAGAAAATTGAAATAATCGAACATATGATTCAGCATCTCCCTACCGTAAGCAGTTAGCCAAAATTCTTCTCTCACCTAAGTGAATGACCGCTATTCGTCAAGCGGAAATAAGTTTTCTTCACGTTGCTGTTTATTAATGCTTTCGTGTTTCTTGGACTGCTGCATATCTCTAAACGATTTCTTTATCCCGAAGTTAAAATTATTGACACTAGGTTAGGTTTTATTCACACAGCCTGGAGTTTATTGCCTGGTGTTTACACCAAGACAGCGATAGATAAACTCAGATGGCAGTTACTGTCGACCTATATTGGTTGCAACAAGACCTAAAATGATCCGTACGCTTTCTTTTGGTAGTCAACAACAGTTCTGTAGCACCTGCTAACTCCATGCAGCAAGGTCCTATTGAAGGAGCTAATAGTGTTACACACGCTCAAGAAATTGCCCGCATTATACGGAATCCGCAAGTTCACTAACGTGTTCACAAGAGCCCGCCACCTATGCCCGATGAATCCAGCCCACGCATTTCTGTCACATTTAAGTTCCAATTTAATATTATTTCACGATCTAGGAGTATGTCTGCCAAATGAATTTTTCCCCACCACAGCCCCACATGTATTTAATTCCTCCCCCATACATGACACATGCCCCTCCAATCTCACACTCTTTAAATTGATCCCCCCAATAATATTTGATAAAAGGGCAAGTCATGAAGCTTTTAATTATGCACAGCTTTCTCTACTATCCCTTTACTTCCCCGGTCTAAGACCCATATGTTTTTCCCAACACCCTATCCTCTAAGGCTATCTCCGATGCCTCTTCTTAATATGAAAGACCAAGTTTCGACCCATAAAAAACGACAAAATAAGTGTTCTGTATGTTTCACCTGGACCCTTAAAATAACTTTCTTCATCTACGTTACAAAACAGCCCGTAATTTACATTCCTGCACTTATTATTTAATCGTGTATATGCCCCAATTACATTTAAAATCGCCCTTGTGCGTGCCATGAAATTAGAGAGAGAGAATAAAGGTATAGTTCCTCTCATGCTTAACCTGAACACTAGGTGCAATTAAGGGGTTAGCCTTACGACCCGGCCGTCTTACCCCGGTGAAACAGTGCCCAGTACCCATAGGAGGACAGGCGGGCCGTAGAGCAATCTTGATGTTCTGGAGAAGAGAAAAATCTCGTGTTCCTGTCAGAAATCGAATTCCCTACTATCCAACCCATAAGCTAGTTCCTACGCCAATTACACAAATATTCAATAGGAAAATATCGTGCACTAATAGTAAAGCTTCGGCTACAAGTGCGATTTAGAAATGCAATAACTACAATAACACGCGGTTGACACTATAACTGTGAATACCCAAAATATCTACAGTAATGGTCTATCAAAAATGTCTCAGAAATTTTATGTTTCATAGAATATAGTCTACAGCCGACATCTTGTGAAGTTGTACAAAGCAAAGCATATCTGACAAGCATGTCATTGTGGATTTTGTAATGGATGGATCCACGGAATGTGAATAAATGAAATGAAATGAAAAAAAAATGTGATTTTCAATAACAATGTAGTATAGGCTTAATTGAGTGTGCATTCGTTTTTTAAGTAGGAAAAAATAATTTAAAATTATAAATAAAGTAATTTAATGCTAGTAGGTGGAATGAACAAATGCTATTGCATTCCTAAATGTGCTGCACACACACTTCCTAGAAAATGAAACAAATATCTGTACTCACAAATACTCGGCATACTTGCTGTCTGAGAAATCTCACACTTTACACTGTCTTGTCCTACACACATAACACACATATTTCAGAAAGAACATATATGTTTTCTAGAGGAAAACGAGAAAATTTCGTTAAAGAACAGTTGCGAATTCACGTAATTTCGTTTAACAGAGAACTGTATGAAATCTTTGTTCCGCACATCCAAGTATCACAAGCACAAAACACGTTCACCATTTTCACTGCTTACAAAACCATACCAGCAGCTGGCCAGGTTTTGACACCAAAAGGTAGACCGAAAATTACTCGAACACTGTATTTCAAACTACAAAATCCAAGCCAAAGTTGCATATTAAACACTCATTCATCTTTCATACAGCCCTATTCAGTCATCGCGCCATTTTCTTTCTGAAAACAAGTGAAACACAACAAACGAAAATGCGCTAACTGGAGCACGTTTATTATTAAAGGAAAGGCAAGATGAGAACAATAACTGCAATCAAGTAAGGGAGAGAAGTTTTAATTTAGTTTATATATATTTTATACGTCCAAAATGGCAATACATACGTAACATGACACGAAATGCGCAATTAATAAGACTTCATAATCTGGTGTTACGATGGTTAGAACTGGAATTGTTGGCTCACCTGCTTCTAATATTCTCCAACAGACAGGCTAGCCTGAGAAATTATTCGTCGTTTTTCAAGTACCTTAAAAAATTATTCGTCATTTTTAAAGTACCTTAAACCCGAATGACTGGATGGTGCCTTAAATTAGGTCATGACCCATTCCTACCACATCGTATCCAGTTCATTATTCACTAAAACATCATATCATATTATGCTATTGTAAAGTTACATGAAAGCCCTCTTACATAAACCAAGGGAAATTATAAATTATTTAATACGGAAAGTAGCCTATAAACTTGTCATCGTGTATATTAATTTGGTTTGGTTTGGTTTGGTTTATTTGTTAATCCATTCAGTCACACACATAACACTGGACATGTCAATTACAGATTACAATTTATATATTACAACACGACTTATAATATATGGACATCCACCCAATATAATAAATACCCATACAAGATTTAAAGACCAACTGGAAGTGGAATCTGTCTCTCCATCTAGAAATGTGTATTTATATATACCTAAGAGTTAAGAATTCAAATTAAAAGTAATAATATAGAATGGTATTGAGTTATATTTACATGTAAGATTATTTAGATGTTTAGTTTTAAAATGATTACACTGAGTCAAGATCTCTATTTGAATTCCAAGTAAAATATTCCTCCAATGAGTAAAATGAATTTATAAGAAGGAAAATTTGGAGAACAGATCTTTATTGGTTTATGCCATGAGATGTATTTTTGATGCTAGTAGGAAGGTGATTAAAGACTTTGATTCCAAAATAAAAGGGTCCTTTTTGGAAAGTAGTTAAGTCTGCAGCTGGAGTATGTAAGTCAGAACTAAATCTAGTGTTGATATGAATTTCTGAGTTTGATTCATATAAGTCACTATTTTTGGCAACAAATAATAGAAGGAAAAAAATATTGTGATTTTAATGGTAAAATTTTTAGATTCTTGAATAATTGATGTCAAGAATCTCTATTTCTGACATTCATAATTATTGTAATTATCCTTTCTTAAATCTTAAAAATATTAGAGCTATATACAGAATTACCCCAGAAAATTATGCCATACGACAGGATGGAATGAAAATATAAAAAGTAAATTGTCCTTAGTATAACTTGGGACATAAAATTATTAACATACCTAATTACATAGCATGCTTGGCCTAGTTTAAACATTTGATCAATATGATCTTTCCATGACAAGTGTGTTTTATAAAAATTTAATGATAAAGAGTTACTTCTGAGCTAGTCATTTATATTATCAATTATATTGTTAATATCTTCTTTAAATTTTGAGGGACTAGGATTTGCAGTTATTATGCTTGTGTCACCTGCAAATCGAACTGGTTTTCATAAGTCAGCTTTTGTATTCAGAAGATCATTAATCTAAAGTAAGAAGAAAAAATGACCAAGTACTGAGCCCTGAGGAACACTGTGTTTTATTTTGCCTTATTCTGAAAAAAGTAGTATTATTAGAAAAGACATTATTTATTAGTACTCTCTGATATCTATCACTGAGGTATGATCTTAGCAGTGAATTGGTTTTGCCCCTGAATCCATAAAATTCACGTTTTGACAATAGTATATCATGATTTACAGAGATGAATGCTTTTTCTAAGTCACAAAATATTCCACCAACTATTAATTTATTATTAAGTGTTAGTAATATTTCATATATTAGTTTGAAGGGGGCTTTTTCAGTTGAGGAATTATTTCTGAAGCCACATTGTTCGGTTGCTAATATATTATTTTTGCTGATGTGTTGGTACAATCTTGTATATATAACTTATTCTTGTTACCTACTAGAATTTCTCACTGGAGGGGGGACTGGCTGAGTCTGAGGCTACCGAGGCTATACATAATAATTTATGATTGATTTTAAAAATTGTTATAAAAATCATATTGTAACTATAACTGTAACATAACAATTTGCAACTGCCTTTGTATACAAGTACATGTTCCATGACTCACCCAATTTAAATCACAATGCCTAATCTTCTTGGTTTTCTAATTTCATCTAAGACACCCTAGGTTTTTTAATTTGAATATACTAGTCATCAGCCAATTTGATTGGCCAGTTTCAACTGAAAACTAAATCATGCAACATGTTTGTCATCATGTCTACAAAATCAGTTATTTAAATTCTGATTTGAGGGGGGGGGGGGGGGGGCGCCCGGGTTGCCCCCCCCCCCCCCCCTTGGGGGGCCCCTTTTTCCCAACAAAGGAAAAAATTTGGGTGGTCAGCCTTTTTGAAATTTTT
>Ga0123355_10012926_pt1 | contig 12962 bp, 12 predicted proteins | sample TergutEmb28metaG_3_FD_89872 | JGI IMG/M metagenome (GOLD analysis project Ga0123355, IMG submission 89872) | Embiratermes neotenicus P1 segment gut microbial communities from Petit-Saut dam, French Guiana - Emb289 P1 | ecosystem: Host-associated > Arthropoda: Insects > Digestive system > Gut ... | reverse complement strand
AGGATTGCGAAGTTTTGAGAGAAGAGACCGGTAAAAAAATTGAAGATATTTATTTGGAGGTGTTTGGCGGTGTTTGATCAAATTTATTATAGTGTTAGAACTCGTTTAACTATGCGTTTAATTGCACTGGCCGTGCTTGTAATCGGAAATCTTTTGTTTTTTATCTTGGCAAGAACGACTGATAATATGATGGAATGGCAGATGGTATTAGCAATGATCTTCTCATCCTTTGCTTTTATAGGTATAATGGCGGTAAGCTTGATTGCAACCGGAACGGCTTTTAACAGACTACTTAAAGCGCCGGATAATTACATGCTTATGTTAACCCCGGTGTCTTCTTGGAAGAAAGTTTTAGGACAACTGATTCCGTCTATGGTTTTAGATGTTGCCAGTTTTGTTATTGGTGTGGCATTTATTGTATTGTTAGCCACTAGCATGGACTCAGGTGGGGCAAATGTATATTGGGGTGGTGGTATCGGAATAATTCCACCAGAAGCGGTTTTTGCCGTTGCGATGGGTATAGTCGGTTATGGCTTGGTTTTAGCAAGCGTTATGTTTTGGCTTACCCTTAGCAATACTGTACTTTCCAGAGTGCCACTGCGCAAGTTTATTGCAGCGATTACAACAATAGTTGTTGCAACGGTTTTAAACTGGTCTAATATGGTTTTGATTCCGTTTGGAGAAATGCATCGGTTTGGTCCGTTTTTTAACATTCAGCTACACTCAGCTTCATCATGGATTTTAATTGTAATCGTATTATTAACACTTGCACAAGCAGCCGCATTTGTTTTTGCAACAGTACGTCTTTTGGATAGGAGATCATAAACAATGAAAAAATTAATTTTAATATGTATGATTGTGGTGGCCATATTATTTGCTAGTGGCTGTGTAACAGTTGGAATAAACTCGAGTGGCGGGTTAAATAGTGTACAAGGTACCGGTTCGGTAGTATCTCAGGATTTTAATGTTGCAGATTTTAATGGATTAAGTATATTTGGTAACTTTGTAGTAGTATATCAATATTCCGCAACAAACGCTGTAACCGTGGTAATGCAGGAAAATTTATTTGAATATTTAGAAGTATCTGTAACAAATACCAATTTAAATATAGAGGCATCTAGGGGTTTTAATACAACTAATGCCAATAGGCCTCGTGTTTATATCTCCGCTCCATATTTGCAGTATGCAAGATTTGATGGTGCGATTAACGCAGAAGACTGGGATACGATAACCACCCAAAGATTGCATATCGTTGCGGCAGGTGCTGCAAATGCTACAATTTCTATAGACGTAGATGAATTTGAGATTTTAGTTGCAGGCGCAGGTGATTTTGATGTGAGCGGAAATGCTACAGATACAAATATTACTGTTACGGGTGCTGGAACCATAAACGCCACAACTTTACAAACAGCAAATGCGATAATATCCGTGGCTGGGGCAGGTAACGCATATATTGCCGTATCCGACACTTTGGATGTGACAATAGCCGGTGTGGGTAATGTACGATATGTAGGCGATCCGCATATTAGTCAAAGTATTGCAGGGTTTGGGTCGGTCAGAAGAATGGATTAAGGGATGATGGGGCTGTTTGAGACAGCTCCATTTTTTGTATCAAACAATATGTAGACGCGAAGCTTTTTTTATTGTAGGATGAGTATGATAAAAAGAGATTTTGAAAGGACGGAGTCTTATATGAGCATTGTAAGAGACCTATCACTGGCACCGGAAGGTATTAGAAAAATTGAATGGGTAAAAGAGTACATGCCTGTTCTTAGACAAATTGAAGAACAATTTAAAAAAGACAAGCCATTTGCTGGAATGCGCATTTCTATTAGCGTTCATTTAGAGGCGAAAACCGCGTATTTGGGGCAAGTGCTGGCATCGGGTGGGGCAGATGTTGCAATAACCGGTTCCAACACCCTCAGTACGAAGGACGATATTTGTGCGGCACTGGCGTCCCAAGGCTATAAAGTGTACGCGTGGCATGGGGCAACCGAGGAAGAATACTGGTCCCATCTTAAAAAAACCCTAGAGTTTAAACCACATATTATTATTGATGATGGCGGCGATTTTGTTGGCCTTTTACATGGAGAATGCTCAGACTACGCAGAAAATTTGCTGGGCGGCTGCGAAGAAACAACCACAGGTATTACGCGTTTAAAAGCAAGAGAAAAAGAAGGTTCGTTAAAATTCCCAATGATGCGTGTAAACGATGCAGACAGCAAGCACTTGTTTGATAATGTGCATGGCACAGGGCAATCTGTTTGGGATAGTATTATGTATACAACAAATGTAATGCTAACGGGCCGGGATGTTGTAGTTGCAGGTTACGGCTTTTGTGGTAAAGGCGTTGCCATGCGTGCAAAAGGGCTTGGGGCGCGTGTAATCGTTACAGAAATTAACCCATGGCGCGCGATGGAAGCCGTAATGGATGGTTTCCGCGTAATGCCAATGGACGAAGCCGCAAAAATTGGCGAATTCTTTGTTACCGTAACAGGCTGTAACGATGTTATTACCGAGCGTCATTTTGAAGTTATGCGTCACAATGCATTCCTTGCAAATGCTGGACACTTTGATGTTGAGGTAAACGAAAAGGCGCTGCGCGCCATGTCTACCAAGGTAGAAGCACGTCGTAATTTTATAGATGGTTATCATATGAAAGATGGACGTATCTTGAATTTGCTTGCAGAAGGCAAGCTTGTAAACATTGTTGCAGGTAATGGTCATCCGGCAGATATTATGGATATGAGCTTTGCGCTACAGGCCATGGGGTGTAAATATATTGCGGAAAAAGGCAAAAACTTAGATCCAAAGCTATATTTTATTCCGGAAGATGTTGACCGCCAAATTTCTGTAATGAAATGCAAGGCAATGGGATTAGCGCTTGATAAGCTTACTGCAGCCCAGGAAGAATATTTTTACGGTACAGGGGAGTAATTTCTCCCCTTACATATAAATTGTGAAAGATGTGACTGTATTGGCAAGACGTAAAGCTACAGCAAAAAAATCTGCCATAATAACCCGGGCAGTGCGCAAGCGAAGACCCCAAAGACGACGTGTAGGCCGCCGCGGAAGGGGTTTCTTCTTTTGTATGTTGCTAGTACTGGCTTTCGCGCTTTTTTTTAATCACTCATATTCTACTGATGGCGCAGTTGCTTTAGGGGATAATGAAATTATGGTGTCCTTTTTGGATGTTGGGCAAGGGGACAGCGCGCTTATACGCTCAAATGGTCATGCGATTTTAATTGATGGCGGCGAACATTCCCAGCGTAATGTTGTGATGCGATATTTGCGAGATGCAGGGATACGCAGGCTTGATTACGTCGTTGCCACCCATCCCCATAGTGACCATATTGGCGGCCTTGTTACCGTACTTGGCAGTATTGATGTTGGGGCGGTTATGATGCCGGATGTGACACATACCTCCGCTACTTTTGAAAGATTCTTGGAAGTTATATATAATAGAAACATTCCGGTCGTTTTTCCATTGCCAGGCGATCGTGTGCAAGCGGGTATTTTAGATTTTACCGTGCTGGGGCCACCAAGCCCTCATCCCGGTCCTGGAAGTAATTTAAATAATGCATCTATTATTATGCGGCTTGACCATGGACAGATGTCGTTTCTGTTTACAGGGGATGGGGAAAGAGAACTTGAGTATTGGTTGGTCTCTAGCGGAGATAACCTATCTGCTACTGTTTTGCAGGTTGGGCACCATGGCAGCCGCACATCTACTACGGAAAGATTTCTTGATGCTGTAAACCCTATTGCCGCCGTCATTAGCCTTAGCGCAAATAATACCTATGGTCACCCTCACAGGGAAGTACTGGACCGCTTGCATTCGCGCGGCATACCGATTTACCGTACAGACCAACTTGGAACAATAAGGATGATAACTGATGGACAACAAATATTCTTCCCATAAAAAATCGTATGTAATAGACCGTTTTGAGGAGCGTTTTGCAGTATTGGAAAATGCTGCTACACTTGAAATAATTAACATATTACGTGAGGAGATTCCTAGCGGAGCACGTGCTGGGGATACTTTGGAATTTATAAATGATGCATGGCATTTGAACCATGAGGAAACAAATATGCGAAAACAGCGTATAGATGCGCTTTGGGCTAAGATAAAAAATCCAAATGGCTAGTGGCACTAGCCACTTGGATTTTTTACATTGTCTGATTTTGGCATAATTTAGATTGTTGTTACAATATTGAAAAAAATATTGACATTTTACATATGTGATTGTAATATGTCTGTAACATGCACGTGGGCTTCATAATTTTTTTACAAAAATTTTGCTTATTATCTCATGTTCATGTTGCAATATTACAATTAGTTTTAATTTGTGAAATCTCAAATTATAAAGGAGTGCTCATTATGAGTAGTGCAACAGCAACAAAGTCAAAGCCTTACGTTGCACCCAAAAAGCCGCTATGGGCGCGAATTAAAAAGGATAGGCATTATCTTTTAATGCTGGTAATCCCATTCACGCTTATGCTGATTTTTAGGGTCACCCCTATCATTGGTAACGTTATTGCATTCAGACGTTTTAGAATGGGAGGACCGTTACTTGGAGATAGGTGGATCGGTTTGCAGCACTTTCAAACCTTTTTAAGCGACTCCTTGTTTTGGGATGCCTTTACCAATTCCGTAACCCTTGCGCTCATGAATTTATCGATAGGTTTTCCTGCACCTATTATCTTAGCGCTTTTGATAAACGAGCTTCCAGCGGGGCCTTTTAAGCGCCTCACCCAAACGATTACCCAGTTGCCGCGCTTTTTAGCAACCGTAATTGTTATTGCAATTTTGAGAGAAATGCTTGCGATGGAAACAGGGATAATAAACCAGGCCATTATGTTTTTTGGCGGGGAGGCAATTCATTTCCTTGCTAGGCCGGAATGGTTTAGAACTCTGTTTATTGGTTCTGCAACATGGCAATGGGTAGGTTTTACGTCTATCATTTATCTGGCTGCCCTTACGGGTGTTGACCCTGAGCTTTACGAAGCTGCAAGTATTGATGGCGCCGGACGATTTAAAAAGATGATGTATATCTCTATCCCTGGTATCAAGATAACTATTGTTTATATGCTGCTTCTTTCTGTTGGTCAGATGCTTAACTTTGGGCTTGATAGGGCACTGCTTTTGTGGACGCCTTCTAACGCCGCTACTGCTGATATTATTGAAACTTATGTATTTAGAATAGGTTTGGAACACAATAGATTTAGCTATGCTACTGCAGTAGGTTTGTTTGGCAGTTCAATCGGCGTTACGTTGCTTGTTACCGCAAACTGGTTGTCTAAAAAGTTTGCGAATATAGGTTTCTTTTAGGAAGGAAGATTAATATGAGAGCCAAAAAACTTAAGCGTTTTGATGCTTTTGATATATTCAATCACATTTTTATGGTAATTATTATTTTGGTTTGTATACTTCCCATAATGTTTGTGTTTGCAAGGGCCACTAGTAGTGGTACTGCTATTAACGCGGGTAGGGTAATCTTTTGGCCTGTCGGTTTTAACTTGCATGCATTTAGAGGTGTACTCAACCATCCAAACTTTTTAGTTGCCTATCGTAATACGTTTATTTACACTACTTTAGGTACGACCTTTACCATGATTGTTACCATCCTTGCCGCATATCCTCTTTCTAAAATGGGACTGACTGGCCGTAAGTTTTTCATGTTTTTCTTTATTCTTACCATGTTCTTTCATGGTGGGCTGATACCAAACTTTGTGCTTATTACCACGTTAGGTATGCTTAACACTATATGGGCTATTGTAATACCAACCACGTTTAGCCAGTTTTTTATCATCATTACCATGGGCTCTGTTCAGGGGATTCCTGCAGAACTTGAGGAATCGGCTCTAATGGATGGTTTAAATCCTTGGCAAACTTTATTCTATATAATTTTGCCACTGCTAAAACCTGCAATGGCTACAATTGCCTTGTTTGCTGCACTCAATTTTTGGAATGACTGGTTTAATGCAATGATATACCTGCATTCTAATACGAGATTCCCAGTAACGCTGCTTCTTAGGAACATTATGATGGGTGGCGAAATTACAGCGGCCCATGTAGACACAGGCCCTGGTGGCGCGGCTGGCTTTATGAACATCGTGTCACTACGTTCGGCGGCAATTATTTTGGTTATGTTACCGATAACCTTATTGTATCCGTTTTTACAACGCTTTTTTGTAAAAGGTATGCTCATCGGCTCTGTAAAAGGATAAGCTGATGTTGAATATATAAAAATGAAGAGGAGATGTAATTATGAAACGTAAATTAGTAGTATTAATCGCGTTGGCTATTGCAGCAGTTATGCTGTTTGCAGCCTGTACACAAGGTGGTAATGACGCTCCACCACCGGCACAAGATGCTGGCCAAACCCAGCAGCAACCACCGGCCGAGCCGCCTCAAGCTGATGATCCAGACGCAGACTTGATAACACTTTCTTGGCTTTTCCCGGATAACCCTCACTTCCCATTACGTGATGGCTGGGTTGTACCTAGAGAAATTAGAGATCGCTGGAACATTGAATTTGACTTCATGACCGTACCTAGTGCAGACCATGTTTCCAGAAGGGGTGTTCTTTTGGCAACAGGCCAAGGCCCAGACATGGTAATTGTACCTGACAGACATAGTGAATTTGCGCTTAACAACATGTTTTTGCCAATTAACCAATATCTTCACCTAATGCCAAACTTGTCAGCACTTTTAGAGCAGTTCCCCGAAGATGCTGCTAACCTTTATGAATTAGATGGTAACTTGTATCTACTTCCACTTGTTTTCCATGACGGTGTTTTTGACACAGGTCTTGCAATCCGTATGGATATTTTGGATGAGCTTAATCTTGATACACCTACCACTGTAAATGAACTATTCTATGTGCTACTTGCAATGCAGGAAGCATATCCGGGTTCAACACCATTTACAGGATTTATTCCATTTAACAACACAATGGTATTCCTTGGCCGTTCTTTCGATTTCCATCACAGATGGGGCGGATTCCCTGTAAACTTTAATTATGAAGACGGTTTATATGAATCTGCTGTTACCCACTATAGATACAGAGAAATGTTGAGATTCCTTAACAGATTATATCGTTACAATTTGTTAGATCCTGAATTCTTGACACAAGACTCTGATCCTTGGACACCAAAACTAGCGACTGGTTCAAGCTTTGCATCATTCGGATGGACAGATCAATTACCTGCTATTATTTACACTGGTCAACAAGAAGTGCGTCCAGAATTCTATATGGACATTTTGTTCCCACTTAATTCTGAGACAGCAAACTGGACTATGATTCACAGACATTTGGCACCGTTTATGACACTAAATTCACGCCTTGCAGACCATCCACAGATCGACCGCATTATGGCATTCTTTGACTGGTGGTTCTATTCAGAAGAAGGCATGATCTTATCTAACTGGGGTGTAGAAGGCGAAACTTTCTACATGGGTGCAGACGGTTATCGTGTGTTTACACAAAGATTGCTTGATTCACCAGCAGGCCCAGCACGTCAGGCTCAAATAGACTATGGCCTATTTATCTCTACTTTCATGGGTACTTGGGGCACAGAGCGTTATGGCGTATATGCCGGTCCTACTGCAACAGAATATGCAGCAAGACTTAACGAAATGGGTCGCTTCCATCCTGGACCACCATCTCCATTACTAGACCAAGACGATATGGAAACCATGGCAGAACTTAACGCACCGATTTTGGATATTGTTGACAGAGCAAGAGCAGCCTTTATATTGGGTGATATGTGTATAGAAGATGATTGGGATTCATATGTTGCTGATATCTATTCAAGAGGCATCCAAACAATTGTTGATATGCATAACAGGGGTATTGGTAGATAATTGCTCCTTTATATTCGTTTAAATTGCCCCCGTTTTGGAACAGCCAAAGCGGGGGTTTTGTATAGCTATTTAGTTTGGAGGCAAGCATGTTTGACTCAGAGGCAATAGAGAAATTAATTTATTATGGAATGGAAGAGGGAATATATCCTGGTGCGGCAATTTCAATAGGTGACAAAAGCGGAGAACTTTTTAGAAAAACATATGGTTTTAGGCAAATATACCCAGAAAAAAAGTTGATGGAACCGGATACGTTGTTTGATATCGCATCATTAACAAAAGTGGTTTCTACCACAATAATTACGCTGAAATTGATACAAGAGGGCAAACTAAGTCTATCCGATACCCTTGATAAATTTTTTGAAACACCAGATAGCAAAAAGGAAATAACCATTCACCAACTAATGACTCATATTAGCGGTTTACCGGCCCACGTTCGTTTGGATTATCTGGTTAAAAATCCGAATGATGTTTGCAGTTGTATTTTAGACTTGGACTTAATTGCCCCTCCGGGTAAAAACGTAGTTTATAGTTGTCTCGGGTTTATTTTGTTAGGCAAAATATGTGAAATGTTAGGTGGTAAAACCATAGATAAGTTGGCGAATGATTGGGTATTTGCTCCTATGGGCTTAAAATCTGCTGCCTACAATCCGGATAAAAATAACACATTTGCTGTAACAGAAATTGACGAATACACAGGTGCCTGGCTTGATGGGGTAGTACATGATGAAAATGCGCGATTCCTAAGTGGTATATCTGGAAATGCAGGTGTGTTTGCAAATATAGCGGACGTTGCAAAGCTATCAATAATGCTGGCGAATAAAGGCAAAATAGGGAATGGGACAATCATTTCTACGGAATTGTTTGAAGAAGCCATAAAAAACCATACGACACACTGTGATGAAGGTCGGGGATTGGGTTTTGCAGTAAAGGGTAATATGCCTGTATCATGTGGCGATATTTTTCCAAAAGGGTCTTATGGACACACAGGCTTTACCGGCACATCCATATGGATAGATAGGGAAACCTCGCAATATGTAACGTTTTTGACTAACAGAGTGCATCCGACGAGAGAAAATAGCAAGCTGGTACTTTTCCGCCGTGAAATACATGATTGCTGCGCGAGGGCATATAGAAAATTTATTTAGATTACGTGACATTACACAATACTTTTGACATTAGCCGCAAATAATGCGGCTTTTTAGCGTTTTGCATATGATAAATTTTGTAGTTATCTTGTGCAATGTGTTATTTATGTACATTTAAAGTACCTCGTTCTAAGTTATGTTGTGTAATTAAGTGCAGATAGGCTATGTATTTATTTGTTGACTTTTGGCACATAGTTAAATACAATGATCAGAAAAATTTGCGCAGGTTCCACAGTGCATAAGAGCCATTTGCAAGCGCGTACCCACAAGAAGGCGGGCGGCTCGAAGAGACGTTTTCGCGCAGCGGAAATACTGAGCGCACCCGAAGTAAATGCGGCGGAAGCGCAATGGGGCTTTGTTCAGTGGAGCTGCGGAGTTGTAGGGGATGTACCTCTACTAAAATGAAGGGAGAAATTGAGATGAGGAAAAGAACACTACTGATTGCAGCATTTCTTTTGGCTATTTTGTTGGCCGCATGCGTAGGACAGAACGATAGCTACTTACGAGAGGGCGCGGCTGTTGATGAGGTTACAATTGGTATGATTGCACCACTCACAGGTGGCGTATCTCAGTTTGGGCAAGCTGTAAACCGAGGTGTAGCTCTATATATTGATGAGTTTAATGCTTTGGGTGGCCTTCAAATTAATGTAATTTCCCATGATGATGAAGGACAAGCAACAGCTGCTGCCGTAGGTTTTGAGCGCTTGGTCGACCATGGCGTAACAGCGATTATTGGCAGCGTAACAAGCGGTCCTACACGCGCAATTGTGCCCCTTTCATACGAGGCTAACATGCCTATGATTACCGCCACCGCTACGCATTTAAATGTAACGGTATCTGAAGAAGGCCATGTGTTTACTAATATGTTCCGTTCATGTTTTATTGATCCATTTCAGGGGCAGAGAATGGCTGAGTTTTCACAATCAATTCTAGGTGCGCAAACCGCCGCAGTTTTATACAGTAACGAAATTGACTATTCCATAGGTTTGATGGAAGCGTTTGTAGCACGTGCCGAACAACTTGGCATTGAAATAGTGGAAATACAAAGGTTTGCAGATGAGGCACTTGACTTTAGAAGCCAACTGGCTATTATCGCCCAAAGTGATCCGGATGTTTTATTTGTGCCGGCCTACTACAGGCATATTGGACTTATCGGTCCGCAAAGTGTTGAAATTGGATTGCCGAACACTACACTGATAGGGGCTGACGGTTGGGCAACTATTGCAGATTTTATGGTGGACGCAAGCAGTGTTGAAGGTGCGTTCTTCTTAACTGGTTTTTCACCGGAGGCGGATGACCCATTGGTGGAGCAATTTGTTTCTACTTATCGCGTGCGTCATGGGGAAATTCCAAATATGTTTGCAGCTCAGGCTTTTGATGCGGCGAAAATTCTTATTGCTGCTATTGAAGCCACTATTGCAGACACGGACTACGTGCCAGGGTCTGAGCCGTTTAGATTAGCTCTGATTGCTAACATGGCCGCAACTGATATTTATGGTGTAACAGGCCGTATCACTTACGATGAATTTAACAATCCGGAAAAAACCGCAATCATTTTGCAAGTTAGAGATGGACGAGAAGTGTATTGGGGTTTTTTCCCCGGTGAGTAATATGGAAAAGGGTGAACTTTCCTTTTTCCACATCTTTCAGTGTGCTGCAAGCGGGCTTTGCTTGCACAGTGGCACCTATTAGGAGCAAATATACATGGAATTTTTTATTTCGCAGCTTATAATTGGCTTGCAAATTGGCTCAATATATGCGCTGGTTGCACTTGGATACAATATGGTTTACGGTATTGTTAAACTGCTTAATTTTGCCCATGGGGATGTTATTATGGTGGGCTGTTATATCGCGCTTTTTACATTAACTACATTTGCGTTACCCCCGGTGCTTGCGGCACTAGTAACTGTGGCCGGATGTACGGTTTTGGCTGTTGTTATTGAAAAATTTGCTTATAGACCGTTAAGGTTTGCACCACGGCTCTCGCTACTTATTACTGCCATTGGTATTTCAATTTTATTACAAAATTTGGCGCAGCTTTTCTTTACAGCGAATCCGCGTAGCTTTCCTACCCATTATTTAATTCCGGTAGGGAATGTTCTTATTGGACAAATTCAAGTTTCGTACACGCCGCTTATTACGATTGCAGTTTCGATGCTTTCAATGGTCACTCTTACGTTTTTGGTGCAAAAAACCAAACTTGGTAAGGCCATGCGTGCCGTTAGTGAAGATACAGAGGCTGCGCAGCTTATGGGCATTAACGTAAATACAATTATTACCTTCACCTTTGCTTTAGGTGCTGCGCTTGCGGGTATTGGTGCGTTACTGTATGGTGCAGGTTATCCGCGTATTGAACATACCTTGGGTGTTTTGCTTGGGCTTAGGGCGTTTGTTGCCGCAGTTGTTGGTGGCATCGGTTCAATTCCAGGTGCGATGATTGGCGGATTTGCCATTGGTTTACTTGAGGTGTTAGTTACCGCAATGGGCTTTTCTGGTTGGGTCAATGGTGCGGTGTTTATGATTTTGATTCTCGTGCTTATGATACGCCCAACAGGTATTATGGGCCGTAGTATGATGGAAAAGGTGTAGTATGAAAAAATTTACTATTCCAATGCCCACCAGATATATAATAAATGTTCTATTGCTGATTATTTTCCTTGTTGTAGGAAATATAATCACCGACGGAATGTTATCTCGGGCACAGAGTCAAGTTGTAATTCAGGCCGGGTTTTTTATCATTATTGCTGTTTCTCTTAATTTAGTTACGGGGTATTTGGGGCAACTGCCTCTTGGGCATGCCGGGTTTATGGCTGTTGGCGCGTACACGGCGACCATATTTTGGCGTAGTGGAATGCTTAGTGGTCAACTTTCAGTAGTAGCCGGTATTATTTTGGCAGGTCTTGTAACTGCTGTGTTTGGCTTTCTTATTGGGGTACCCGCCCTTAGATTACGCGGTGACTATTTGGCGATTATAACCTTGGGTTTTGGCGAAATTATTCGGTCGGTTATTATTAATGTGCCGTCACTTACAGGCGGTGTGCAGGGTTTATCGTACTTGCCGCGCTATTCCACTTTTTTGGTGGTGTTTATTTGCGTAATTTTAACCTGCGCAACAATTCATATGCTTATGAAAAGCAGACATGGTAGAGCAATTTTGTCTATTAGGGATAATGAAATTGCGGCAGAAAGCTGTGGTGTTAATACGACTTATTATAAGGTAATGGCTTTTGTAGTTTCAGCTTTTTTTGCAGGGATTGCAGGGGCGCTTTTTGCTGGAAACTTTGCTATTTTAACTCCGGGAAGCTTTGACTTTATGCTTAGCATTAATATTTTAATGATGGTGGTTTTAGGCGGTATGGGCTCGATGGTTGGCTCGGTTATTTCTGCTACAATTTTAACAAGCCTACCGCTTGTGATGCAGTTCTTAAACCAGTATCGCATGATTATTTTTGCACTGATGCTCATTATCGTTATGATATATAAGCCAACCGGACTTATGGGTGATTATGACTTTTCACTTTCAAAAATTTTAGAAAAAGCAGTCAATTGGCTTAGGGAAAGAAAGGTGAGTAAAAATGCATGATCCAAAGGCACCTTTTATTCCTAATCGAGATAAGGGTCAGCCCCCTGTTTTGGAATGTGTTGGGCTGGGTATTGATTTTGGCGGTTTAACGGCAGTTGATGATTTTAATATTGCTATTGGCCCCACTGAAATTTGCGGGCTTATAGGCCCGAATGGGGCAGGTAAAACAACGATTTTTAATTTGCTGACAAAGGTTTATCAGCCGTCTCGCGGGCATATTTTTTTAGACGGTAAGGATACAAAAAATATGAATACGGTGCGGGCAAATAAAGCTGGACTGGCAAGGACTTTTCAAAATATTAGACTCTTTGATAAATTAACTGTTATGGAGAATGTACTTTTAGGCCTGCATAATGAAATAGGT
>Ga0123355_10012925_pt1 | contig 12962 bp, 5 predicted proteins | sample TergutEmb28metaG_3_FD_89872 | JGI IMG/M metagenome (GOLD analysis project Ga0123355, IMG submission 89872) | Embiratermes neotenicus P1 segment gut microbial communities from Petit-Saut dam, French Guiana - Emb289 P1 | ecosystem: Host-associated > Arthropoda: Insects > Digestive system > Gut ... | reverse complement strand
CCCACCCCCCCCCCACACCCCCCCCCCCCCCCACACCCCCCCCCCCCCACACACCCCCCACCACACACACGCCACACACACACACACCATACACCACACACACACACCACACACACCACACAAACACATACACACACACACACACACAGCTGAATTTAGAGCTATGGTAGCGGGTCACAGTTTAACCAGATAGTACCTCCAAAGATTCAAGATTATTCCCAATTCAACATGCCCTTGTGGACTAAAAGAAGAACGGAAAATTAACCACATAATTTTGAACTGCACACAACTAGAAAATGAGATAAGGATCCTACGAAATGCCATAGTCCGGACAGGTGACACCTGACCCCCTCCGTTTGAACAACTCACAAGAAACCACATCAAGACGTTCACGAAGTTTTTAAGATCAATAGATTTTAGCGCATTATAAGCCATTTATTGAATATATACGTATTGTACCTCAGTTCTTTAGTTTATTTAGATAGTAAGTTCATTAGTTAATAGTTCAGTACATTGTAGGTGAAAAAGCAATTGGTACTAGATTAGGAAACCGAAAGTAAACCTGCCGTAACTATAGAAAATAGAAGACCAATGTACGTTCTTGATCTCACCTCACTCAGTTCCTCTTGGAAAGGAAAATGTTCGAGACAAATGTTGTAGAGAAAATCAAAACATATTTTTCTTTACCTAATTTTTTTTTAAAAAATCATGCCATTTATGATATAATTTGGAAAAATATTGTAGGCCCCAGACTACAATATGGCACATGCGCATTGAATGTTGGATAACAAAGGCTACAGGCACACACTCAGAATATGTATTACTGAATTCTTTTCCACAGCAATAGTGGTTGCACCAGCGTTCCCAATGTTACATTATTCATACATTGCCTCCATTTTTTTAACCTTGATGTGCCCCGGACACTCATTCATATCTTTTTTATTCGTTGTCCGATTGTAAGCTAAACAGTAATCAGTGGACAAATTGTAGAAAATCTTATGCGTATTGGACCGTGCATCATTGTGATAGTTGAAGAATAAGAGATCAACTTGATGTCATTGGTTATTAAGTTTTATTTCACTTCTTCTATGCTCAACATGTTTCGGACATTAATATATCCATCATCAGGAGCCTGCGACTTTTTTATTGTATCACCACATTGGTTGTGTGTTCTTGTTTCGATGTGTGTTGGAGTTTCGTTGTAGCTGGTTGGGGTGGTATCCGTGTGGCAGGCTGAAGCCTGCCACACGGATACCACCCCAACCAGCCACACCGAAACTCCAACACACATCGAAACAAGAACATACGACCAATGTGGTGATACAATAAAAAAGTCGCAGGCTCCTGATGATGGATATATTAATTTCCGAAACATGTTGAGCATAGAAGAAGTGAAATAAAACTTAATACACAGTGACATCAAGTTGATCTCTTATTCTTCAAAATTGTAGAAAAGTTCTCAAATATTAAATTTAATGGAAATCTTATCTCCTTTTCTCGAAATATTTAATGCAAAGCGACTTAAAAAGACGGATGCTTGGAACGAACGAATCGTAAGCTCCCTACGGATGCATAAGGGACCCAGAAGAGATGATGGGGAAAAAAACTGAGCGATACTAACGAAAGCGTTAAGATCATAATATTTTGGTATTTTTTATCCTTGAATTTGTTAGATGTGTCAGAACGCTAGGTGGAATCTTGGTGTACAGATACCGAGCTGCACGGCGTCACATGCCAATATTCACACTCACCGTCCTGGCTGCCTCGTATCTAAATCAACGTAGTATGTTTATTTTATTTCAACAAACGCACGCACTGAACTGCGTTATTATTTTGATGCGAAAAAAAAACAGCGTAGCCAAACAATTTTCCCACATGATGGTAATGCAAAATTTAAATACACTATGTTGTTAAATTATGAAATATTCACGTAGCGAATGGGTGTGAACCAATTTGAATACACTAGCCTAAATGAGCTGTTGAAAGTGAAAGCGATATAAGTCCGTCTGTAATGCAAAACTGAGATATGTGCTTATAGGCTAAGGTTTCATAAAAGTGAACAGGTGAAGAGATGTTCAGTTCCAGTTATTAATTCACCCCTCACAGCGCAGCGTATATCACTTTAGGTCAACGACAGCCCCATCAAGTTGACAGGCAAAATTTGTTTAAAGTTACCCCGAACAAGATAACACGACTTACGAAGCTTTCCCTTTCAGGAGGTCAAATATCATTGTAGTCTTCATTAAGAGAACGGAATGCACCCTGGTGAACTCGTATTATAACCACTCAGGTAACGTTTCATGCAATGAGGTTGCCTGTGCCATTTCGACACCGTAATCATATATGCATTCAATTGTTCTTATGATTTACAAGAATTATATACACGCACTCCAACTCACTGGAAGTTTTAACTGATAAAGTTGAATGAAATATAATTTGTTCCTTTTTGGGTAATTTCCCGGCGTCTAAGTTCTAATTGTCGACGTTTCGGAACTCACTGTCAGTTCCATCTTCCTAGGCGGTGAATTCACCGCCTATGAAGATGGAACCAACAGTGAGTTCCGAAACGGCGGAAATTAGAACTCAGACGCCGGGGAATTACCTAAAAAGGAACAAATTACATTTAGAACGCGGCGAAAGCTTAAAAACAAGAAGGATTGAATGAAATGACCTGCGGAGTTGTAGATTCTTGAAATACATGTCAATACATAATTCCAAACCAAACGTTTTACATCGTAGATCGAGAATGAACAAAATTCTGGGAGTGAATTTTATCCAGACCCTGGTGCAGAAATTTTAAACCATTGTTACGTCTGAAATAGTGGACGTAAGCAGAAAGTTTCTTACTGTGAAAGTCATAGTTCATTCTTAGGACAGTAGTGGTTGACAGGACTTTTTAAACAGGTTGTTTAAATTGTCTGCATAATTTAATAAAAATTAAATTTTAAAGTTATTCATGTGCTGAAATAAAAGTTATACCAAGACGACATGCGGGGGGGGGGGGGGGGGGAAATGTACAATGAATTTTTACCTTAAGAAAAAAAGGGGGGAGGTTGTTTTTTTTAACTTTTGGGTAAATTGGTCAACCGATAAGGAGAAAACTTTAGACACTGAACAGGAGGCTGGTTGGGCCCCAGAGCCGGTTTGGGCGTTATGGTTATGAGATATATCTGATATCTGTGCCACTGCCGAGAAACGAATCCTGGTCCTCCGGAGATCCACCCGGTAGAATTATACTTCTTGATTTACACAGGTTTCAACGAAGTCTTGCACCTGCTTTGACACTCTGATACAAGTGACTAAATGAGAGAACCAGCAAACGGAGAGACAGAAGAACTCGTTAACAATATTCAGGAAAATAAGGTCCATAAGCTTGACGTTTACACGGCAGGTGGAGAGGTAAATTGTGAACATTTAATTAGAATCTGGTTTGCGACGGCTCCATATAGGCTTTCCATACGAAAAGAACGAGTGTGTCACGCAAATTTGTCAAAATTCCAGCGTGCTTGAGTGACTATTCAAATAGCGATATCAGTAAAGTTCCATGCAATAAACTCGGAGTAAATGAATACAAATTTGCCGCATAATGACCTGCTCAATATCCCACATTCCTCTCATGGATGCAGTAACAAGGCTTTTATCAAACCGTCATCCATCTCGCCTGTTATGCAATACTGAGCATCCCTAACTTGTTATAAACTATAATGACAAAATAAATCATACTCAATGCACATATCTAATGGGCTAGTTCCTGTGTAGATTCTTCCACATTGAATATTTAACACAAAACATTTTGCCTATAGTACATGTTTGCATGCGACCTTCAAATAACTTCGCCCCATCAGAAACATTCCTGCATTTTTATGTCAAAAACAACTTGCCTGGAAACAAGTTGTCAAAATTCAATGAACTTGATTTGAAGCATGGTGACACGTTGTCTCAATTGGCTCATCGTACAAATCAGGTCATTCTATAAACCACACGCTACGGCACAATACAACAGAGAGTATGTTACTCGTTCAACTTTGGCAAAGTTCGAGATCCAAAACCGACGTTAAATTGGAGTTTTCCTGGGCGAACAGTTTCATCATAACACGAGTAACACATAAATTTAACTATAAAAGTAAAATAACTTGAAGGTTCCTAAGGAATGACAGAAGAAGAGAACAAATAAAGCACAAAAATAAGAAAAAGTTAGAAAATTGCACAGCGAATGTAACAACTACAGAACGTATGCGCGTTTCATTTTCGCTATATCTCTCAGGTTACGAGAAGACATCGAAACATTCATAATACACTTGCACGTCTATTATGGGAAGACTGGTAGTCAGATAGCTCAAACATTGACAAGTAGAAAATGACATTACAGCACCACGACGCACGATCTTCCAGGGGAGCTGAAGGGATACTGATAACGATCCGGTGGTTGAAAAGTCATGGAGAAATAGCAAGTAAATGAGCAACACACGACAGATTCAATCTCAAGGATCTAAGCGAAGTATAAGTTAGAGAACAGTATCAAGTTAAAGGCCTCAAAGAGGTTTGCAGCTTTGGAGAACTGAGACGATGACAGGGACATGAATAGAGCCTGCGAAATTATTAGAAGGGAAAACAACACCTCAGTCGGTTAAGAAATAACAACACTGTAAAAAACATGGCTATATATTTCGGCTTGACATTATAACATCTTCAGGCTATAGTAAGGATTATATGCACAGAAACCCATAGAAACATATAATCTACATACTTGTTATAAAATGACCTCCCAGTTACTCATATTTTGTCTCAATTACTATCACTCAGTAAGTTTAAATACTGTTAAATTTTGGAAACGAAATGACACAATCATAAATACTTATAGCTGCGTGAAACACAATAATTTTATCTTATAGCATTGTGTATGCTCGTATATTTAAAATTCTATCTATTCTGGTTCGTATATTTAAAATTCTATCTATTTTAGCCGAAGGCTGAAGGTATATGTAGTTTAATTCACACAATAAACCCAACAAACTTACTAATGTTAAAATTATATTTTTACACACAATTTGTCATAACCGTGACATGTTTCGATCCAGCTTCATCACCTTCAGGCAGTTACTGAACATCAATAAAGCCTTCAGTGTCGTCTTGGTTACCAAAACTTAAACTTCCTATCCTTCTGATATGAGCCAATGTAAAAACTTTTAAATCTACAACCTCCGCATCTCATGGACCAGTTTTGTACTACTAATAACAAATTTTATAATACCTACATGCACAAATTTTAACGTACTTAATAATCCTTCGGTGTTTTTATATAGGCTTTATTGATGTTCATTAACTTCCTGAAGATAATCAAGATAGATCGAAGCATATCGGAGTTATGAAAAATTGTGTGTAGAAGATAACAAATTAACATTAGCGCAATTTTTGGTTTTATTGTGTGATTTCTTATCGACGCAGGGACATGAGTAACTTTAAGAATGCGTTTTAATACTGAAACGTGGCCAATATGAAATGGATAATTTACATCCTTTGTATCCACACTCGCTGTAAAATCAGGTTCTGTGTTCCACATGATTGTATTCATATCCCACGTGTGTTTCTCTCCGTGATATTTACGATTTGTGTGCCTATTTGAAAACCATTCCTTGTTAGCAGAAACATGTTGCAGTTTGGTATAATACAGACCATTAGAAAGTTTATCTATATGTTTTTATTTATTAAAGGTTGAAATAAGCGCTTTTAATTAAAAAACGAAGACCTTCCTCTTGTTTGTTATAATTTGAGCAGATAATTAGCGGTAGATACCAGTGATTATTCTGGTCAGCTTTTGCTACAGTAAAACATGGCTGCATCCGCATTTATGTTTACCAATAAACATAGGATTATGTCATTTAAAAATCTCCTTCTTTTATTAAGTTTTGTGTTCAACATTGTTATATCCAGGTATCGAAAGACTGCTTGCTACTTTTGCCTGAAGATATTTCAAACTCAAGCTGAAACACGTATAGACACATTTGTTAGTAGAAATTATCTTATTCGACAAAGTTAAGTATGCTGGAGAAAATTCTTAGCCCATTTTTCTACACATAACCAAACAGCATGTATGACTCACATTAGGATAACAAAATTTCAGCCACGAAGAGATTAAAAGTCGTTACCTACCCAAGCAGCTTAGAACAAACTGCGGTGAAAAATGTTCAAAATTTATAGAGCAAAAGAAGCAAGCTAAACTGCAGTGGTTGCAATATCCATGACAAATATTCCAGATAGTCTGAAATATTTTTATATTGTAGCAAAAAGTGGGAAAGTCCGAAAAATAAAATTAATGAGCGGGAAGCAAGCAGTGAGGACTAATGTGTTAGTAAATTCCATGGCGAAATAGTCAAAATTAGATTTAAGAACAAATACCAGCCTAAGAGCAACTGAGATAAAGAACGAGAACAAAATTGTTGCTCAAATTTCCAAGGTATTTTGAGTAGGTGGAAAAATAACGCTTATCACCTACTGAGTGCATATGGAGTGAATTATGTTAAGTGGACCTAAATGCATACAGCTGAGAATCTAGTATCCGAATCTAATATCTTTAAGACTGTTGAAAATTTGAAGAAGCAAGATCGCCTAACGCCGATCAGTTTCCAGCAAAATCGATGAATGTAGTAAGTAAAATATTTCATTCCGATATAAATTTATTCTTTCTCTTTTAAATAAGGGAAATTTGCCTTAACTTTGGGGAAAGTCTATTTTTCCCCTTATCAAAAGGACGATAAAACTGACTGCATTCATTTTCAAGGGGTATTGCCGAAATCAAATACCTAAAATGTTACCCAGATTTAACTAAGAATGTTACTGAGGATGCTGAATATGGATTTCGATTCAGTAGTTGCAACAATTGTCAGAGGTACAGTATTCTTGAGGCAACTCAGAAAAGTTTGAAACACAGTGTCGCATTACATCAACTGTCTATTGTGTTCGGTACAGCGATTGATTCCGTTAGGACAGAATTAGTAAAACATTATCAGAGAGTCTCGAATAACCATAAATCTCGTTTCAGTGATGAAAACCTGCTTTTGGCGCCGGAATTATTTTTTTAAATTTTAGCACACACTCTATACAAAATGTGAATAATACAGGAAACAAATACGTTAGATTTATGAAACAAACTGCGTTTTGAAGAGGAAAACACGGAGAGTATATACAATGTTTAAAATATTCAGTACCTATATTTGTTGAATAAATATATATAAAATGCAACGTTTAGAGGTTAGCGGTACGGTACGACCACTATAGTCGTCGTTAGGCGTCAAACGGTTAAAAGAAACTTTCAGTAATATCCGTCCTCACGAACATTTGCCACACAGAATGGTCTGAGACAAGCAGACGATTGATTCCTCGCCACTGTCTTTCATCTTTGTTTTCAAATACACTGTCAGGAGCATCCCAGCAAGCCAGAAAGGATCGAAATTGAATGGGACACATCAGCTTACGCTCTGCGCCAGTAAGGAGTATTGGATGAAAATATAGAGAGGGTATAGAAAAACATGGAAGTTTTGTTACCTGTTACGAAAGACGCTGCGATACACGGAGTATAATTTCAAATTTCATGAATAGAATGCAGGACACACAGTCAGTTAATTAGCCAGCTGTAAATGTGACATAGGTCAAGTGCGTGGGTGCGCGCGCGCGTGTGTTTGTGTGTATGTTCGTATTGTAACAACGTATTATGCCCCCTGCAGTTAGTTAATATACGTAAATTTAAACAACTGCATGGATCATAGACGACAATGAGACACTAAATATTTTACTAATCGGGAAATTCTCCAGTTTTTACACTTTACACTTTGTAGCTTGGGCGAAATACGGCCATTCGTCACACTCACAAAACCTTTCATATATGATTCCTTCGAACAAGGTCGTCGCAAGCATCGTAACTTCCCAAGTAATCCAGACGAAACTCTTTGGGTATTTCTAATTTCTTCAGTCTGTGTTACATTTCCGATAAATCTCACCCTCCTTGATTTGATAACCAGAATATTGTTAAAGATAAAGGACTAGGAAGCTCCTCATTATGGAGTATAATTTATGACAGCCTGCTACTAGTTCTATGACTAAGAACAAACCGATATGTTATCGGGGTCAACACTAACAATGTCAGCTGCAGGGTGCTTGAGATTGCATTCAACAGTCTGATTGCTGGAGTATGGAGATTGCATTGTCAAATACTCCTTTCATTAGCAGAGTCACTGAGGTATAATGCTCAATCCTAATGCCAGGATAAGAAGATCATGTCTACATCGTATCCGTGCCTATTGTAACGTCAACAAATGTGGAAAACAATACGAATTTTCAATTCCAAATAACATTGGGGTAATGTTGTGTTCAGATTTATGAAAATACGTCTCTGAACTACGCACTTTGCATTAAATTTCTTTGCATTTCAGTCGCTCATTTATAGGTTAAAGTTTATTTAAATAATATTTTTAAATTTTAGTTCATACCTCACAGAGAACAGAATATGTATCCATTACACTGACTAATTTTATAATACTGTTTACGCCGAAAAATGGCTGCTTATTTTGACAAATAATATTAAATTGGGCATATAACACATGGACTAAAAATATGGTATTAATTTTATAATTATCTGAGGAATAGTTCATTGGCGAACACGTTACACTAAAAGAAGCCGTAAGCATCTCTCTATAAATTTATTTATTTTTTGGTCAATGGAGTAAAGACAAAATTTTCAGTAAGGCGTCTGTAGCAAGTACATATAAATGACCTGTACATGGGCTTACCATAAAACCGTAACGTTACTAAATATATATAAATGACATTAAAAATCCGTAAATCATATATATATGTGTGTGTGTGTGTTTGTGTGTTTGTGTGTGTGAGTGCTTGTGTTGAAATTAATAATAAAAAGCGGAACTTTAAGTTAATATATGGTGAAATGAAGGATGTCTTAGTAAAACACGCTGTCAGTTGCTAATACCGAGTGTTGATAAGTCCTTAGTCCGACCAGGAAGGAAACAATCTGCGTCTGTCAAAAGCGTGATGGGCAGAGGAGTGGATTGATTTGGCTAGGGTAGGGACAGGTGGTGGACTCTTGTGAATGTGGTAATGAATCTCCAAGTTCCATAAAAAGCGGGGAATGTAGCTTGTTTCCTTCCCGGTCGGGCTAAGGACTTATCAGCACCCTTGTTGTATAATATAGCGTCGATGGCATATCAAAGAAATATTAGTATGGAATACCGATGGAATGATACTGACACAGGAAAACCGAAGAACTCGGAATGGAACCTGTCCCACCGCCACTTTGTCCACAAAAATCGCAAATGGAATGGCCTTGGATGGTACAGGTATCTCCACGACTATAATGTACTGCAACATACCACTTTTATTGAGGATGTAAATACGAGAGATAAAATCAAAACACTCCCCTTTTTACTACTTATTTGTGGAATATACTTACGTGTAATAATACAAAACTAAGAACAAATAATTCACATATACAAAATTAGGTAGCTACTTGAACCATACTAAAATAAATAAATTATCAATGCACTCACGTTGGATCGATAGAGCTCAGCTTATTGAATGACATTTTGCATCGAAGCAGTTTATGAACGCTAAAGAGGCCTCCCTTGTAACGATGCTGTTGATGGGTCCAGTCCGACGTTTTCTGCATAACAGCCAATTGAGTGTGTTTCTGCATGAGATTCAGAGGTTGATTAAGGGATGTGGCGCCACAAGGGTTTCGTGGGGAGTAAGTAAAACTGACATTTCAGAGGCCTTTCAAGCCTTCATTTTCGCTAAATTCTCCTGCTCTGAAGTTTATTTCTTGTCTTCTTCCATGTTCAACTCCTTTGGCATTCCGCGCATGCAGCGAGCGATACCATTTCTCCGTATGATCAAGATCTATCTCAATTGTGGCGTCCATCAGATACCCTCCGCCAAGAAGATCGGAGCCCCTGCGCGTATGTTGACCATCTCCGGAGCTGAGCCTCACTCGTCTTCCCACAAGCCATTCACTGGCCCCTTCAGTTATGCAACGGGTCTTCAAGTACCAGGACTTCTACTTTCTCAGTGCTTTGAAAACACAATGATGACCACTTGGTTGAGTGGCTACTCGTCCGAGCATTTGTGCAGATACTGTCCATTTGCTTTGACGGCTGGCTTTGATTCAAAAGTGGAAAATAATCATTTCTTCATCCGATCACTGCACTGGTCTATTTCATACTGCACATCAGGACATCAGCTGCTTTGATACCTCCTGCAGGTAAGGTAGCAGAATAGTATCAGAATTAATCACGCACATACACACGCACGCACGCACGCAACCACTGATAGCGCACTACAGTCCCAAATTTACTTGCTCGCTGATGGATCATTTTCACAGTTTACAAAGAATTGTATAATTTTAGCTCATTCAACACCACACATTAGTTGAATCCATAAATTAGGTTTGGTGTAACCTAAGATAATATGCGAAACAAACGCTATTTCTTTCGGTCGTATTTCAATTACTACATCCACTTTACCGTGCTTAAGAGTTTCACAGAAACATTACTAAGGTTTACAGTGGATTTCGTACTTCTAGGTCGTACAAAACATTCAGAAGACACGTTTGGATATATTCGGGGATCTTACAACATCGAGTTCTTCTGCAGGTGAAAGCAGACAGCAACACCAGTTTGGATAACCTGGTTATTCTACAGAAAAAACTGCGTAAATTTCACAGTACATATAAGGATGCGCGTTATTTTGTTCCAGAATGATTGTTACAGTGAAGACACACGGAAATATAGTGTCAAGAACTAATTAATTTTTTTTTTCTTAAGGAAGTGTTAAGTAAGACAAAAGCATAAACGACTCGGTCTGAAGCCAGTCAAGAAATAAACTGGCTATTGAAACTTTTCTCCAATTGCTGCTGAAGCTAGCAATCATTGAAGGCAAAGCACTTTTCCATTGGTGACGATAGAAATAGAAGTCACACGTCAGACCCCTATAACTAGCTAAAATACGGATCCTTACTAAACCACATATTATCCGCCTCTGCCATGAGAAATGCATACATAAGCTCATGTGTGTGCAACCAGGCACATAAGATACAACAAAGCTTAAACTTTATAATTTTTGTTTATACAGAAAGGCAAGTGGGTTATCCTGAACACCTTTATCATTCACTTACAAATAGCCTCTAACTTACTTACATGTAAATTTATATTGTTATGTTCTTGTACAGTAGGATATAGATCTAAATAAGGAGATGACTGGTATTGTTTGTTCCTGAACTCCCGTAGAAAACCTTACGATTTTTGCCTAAACCTAGGCTGATGGCGGCGGTTAGACTACCCTAAAATTATTTCTAGAATCCGAGGTCTTAGTACCTTAACCCCCACAGTGTTTACCTTGGCACAAGTTGGTGGAAGACAAGCCCCTTACCCCAATAGGCAGGACAAGCTTTCCCTCTCTCGTTAAGACAATCAACCACAAGCAAATCTTCATCGCTTCCACTTGCGTTTAACACGAATGATAATAAATGGATCCCTCCTAGTTGCACACCGATAATACACACTATACGGATTCAGTCATCCTTAGCTGGGGAGATAAATGTTTATCATAGCGGAGTTAACGAAGATTCCAGTATTCTGGTCTATGATCTACAGACTGGTGTACAGGTATCAGAGACCTGGAGGTGCCTGATGCTTCCATTATCCGTGTAATCTTGATCTTCTTGGACTAGAATAATCGTCAGTAGGAGCCAAACGGTAAATTACAAGCTCACAATAACCCATTAGTTATTAAGGTAGCTAACATTTATTGCGCTCAAGACGTACTGGCTGCCGTTTGGTCGCAAGAATTTCTAAGTATCAACCCCATATTCAGATTACGCCACACTTATTCAAAGAAAAAAATTACAAGTATGACAAATGCCCTTCACAACCTTAGTCAATGGATAATAACAATTTAACTCCATATAACGGAAAAAGGTGTAGATTAAAGTGTGACCTTCCGGGCTGAAAGAAATTGTAGATGAAATATAATGAAGTAACTATCTTAACAATGCGCGTAAGAATGTTGTTGGTAGATATTTTGATGGACAGATAATTAATCCCAGGCTTACGCTCAAAACTTTAAACTGCCTCTGGAATTGTTGAAGCAATAAGTACGTCTCGAAACCTGAATCAAACTCAGCTCGGAAGTAGGCAATATCTCATTACATGTACATACAGATGTATACATATGTGTATGTGCATATATACATATATATATACAGAATACACACATGCTGTAAAGATAAAAATACCAAATTAAAAGCCATTATGATAATTTTGGATTGGTCGCTTTCAATGGTCGAATTGTTGACTTTTTGTTGGAGTGATAACCTGTTAGTTGATCGTTGGGTTGAATGTTTGATAAACCGGTCGACAGTTAAATTGGATGGTGATTTTAATGGCTGCTTTCTCGTCTGCAGATTGCTAGGGTAGCTGGCCAGCTGGATGATCGTTCTTCGTCTGTTTTCTTTGTTTATTTTAGAGCTGATTGGTTGAATTACTTATAAGCTCGTTAAGTGGTTGATTGGTTTAGTTATTTCATCGCTTAACCAGTTCGTTTTCGTGCTTTATCGGTTGATTGCATTCTTTGCTGTTTAGATGGTTATTGTTCGGTTTTTTTGGTCGAAAGATCGAAAATTTAGCTGGTCAGCATTGCCTTTTTAAAGACTGTTGTTTTGTTGCACTGATAACTAATCATCAAGAAAAAAATCACCCTTACAGCCATGGATGTGGCAACCTCAAATCTTGCATTTTTGTATCTTATGTTTATGGGACCGTGCATCATCTTTATAATTGAGTAAAGAGAAACCAACTTGATGCCACTTATTTTATTATTTATTCAATACTCATTGAATGCTCAACATGTTTCGGCCGTTAATACGACCATCTTCAGGAGTCTGCGACTAGCTGGTTGTT
>Ga0123355_10012923_pt1 | contig 12962 bp, 7 predicted proteins | sample TergutEmb28metaG_3_FD_89872 | JGI IMG/M metagenome (GOLD analysis project Ga0123355, IMG submission 89872) | Embiratermes neotenicus P1 segment gut microbial communities from Petit-Saut dam, French Guiana - Emb289 P1 | ecosystem: Host-associated > Arthropoda: Insects > Digestive system > Gut ... | reverse complement strand
GTGATACAATAGAAAAGTCGCAGGCTCCTGATGATGGATGTATTAATGTCCGAAACATGTTGAGCACAGAAGAAGTGAAATAAAACTTAATAAATTTTGACATCAAGTTGGTCTCTTATTCTTGAATTAGCGCAGGTATAATTTGTTAACAAGTGGTCAGTGAGGTTTTATTTGAACTTTGCACAATTACTGAAGCTCTGGCAATAACCCTTGTACCGACATATGTACAGTGCAGTGATCTATTGTCAACGATATGGTAAGTCGTTAGGAATAGGGCGTCGAATGTTAGGGAAACGACTGAATTATGGATTGGAAAGAACGTGGAAGGAAGGAGTTGGAGCCCAATTTGAGGCAGCATCCCGATATTTTGCAGGAGGGACTGGAGAAAGCGACGGTAAACACGTCAGGATAACTACGTTATAAGCCCAATACTTGAAGGCGTTATTTCCACTATACGACAGAGGAGTGTTGCTACTTCGCTGTAGATTTCGGCTGCAGTGTTACAAAACAAACAGACGGTAGTTATTCACAAAGCCACGAGATGTCACATCAAGAAAAATTGCATAAAATGCATTTTCGCTTCAAATTAGCTGTACTTTTGTCAGAATTACAGTTAATCCTCGTTACCGCTCTTCGATTCGTTCCGGAAAAAGGGCCTCATAGCCAAAATAGCGGGGCCGTATTTCCCGTTATTTTAAATTCGAAAAGTGGTAGGAAGTAATAATAATAGAAATGGGAAATTTTGTCGGATGCAGAGTAGCAATAGCGGGGATGTGGGACGGATAGCGAATTTGTAGTATTAGTATCTGCGAGTCGATATAGGCAAAAGTCGGAAAGCGAGTTTTGACTTATTTCACCGAAATATGTCAAGATATGAACGTTTGTTAATGTGAAAGGTAATTAATTTCGAATCAGATTCCCTTTTGTCGGTGCAAATTAAGTTTGTTCTCAATTAAAGAACATCAGTACATCAAGTTTCCCTTTACACAGGATTTACTGCTTAAAGTGGAACCGGCACGCGGAGTGCACACTAACATTTTGTACTACACGGGGCGTGTTTTATCTTCGCTGGGCTCCTTGCCGCACAGCGACCAACATCGTTGCTGCAAGGCAGGCGACGACGCCGCCCGTTCTGCGGTGCTTCGCCGCACTCAGTTCCGCTTTAAGAAACACTCTCTGTAAAATTCGGTCGGTATGTTGGTTTGATTCAATGAGTCACACCCGGGTCGATTATTATAAACCATTATCGCTTACAACAGACAGTAATGGAACAGATTCTGTTATCAATTGTACTCAGTCAGTATCGCTACCTGTCATGGTTACAGTTTTTCGGTTGTGTGACGCGTGGATATTATGGCGACCATGCACGTGGCATGCTGCTAGTTTGGTAGTGAGTCGTGTGCAAAGACTGGAGACTTCAGTCTTGAGAAAACCCGATGTTGCAGTCTCAAATGTCGCAAGACGTGTGTATTGCATACGTCACATGTGTGGTCTGCTGCATCTACATAAAGAAACACAATAAAAATTTATCCATATGATTAATGTATTTCTTTTTAATATACGTGTAGTAGGAATAGAATATGTATTTGAAATACTGAAACTTCTACTACTACTACTATTACTACTATTAATAATAATAATAATAATAATAATAATTATTATTATTATTATTATTATAACAACTTGAACATGTGTTAAATTGAAGAAGTGGTTCGTACTCACTTTGAGAACAAACAAAATACAGGGAAGCACAAAGAAGGTGGCTGTTAACGGCTCTCGGATCGACTGTTTTGTGATCAGTTAAGTGATTGTGATCAGTTAAGTGATTGTGATCAGTATAAGTGATGTAGACAAAACAAGGTTATTTAGAACATTTCTTCAAAATAATAGATGGAATTATGTTTTTTGGCTACTCAGTAAACAAATTTGTATAGATTTACAGTGGGACAAACAATATTTATTATGACTTTACAGTTTTAGCTACGTGTTTCGGTCCCTTAATGAACCATCTCGAGGGTAAGACGCACGTACGTGTTAAATGCCGTTAGCTACGCAACTTGCTGTCTGAACCCACTCATTTTAGCCACAGGATGGCCGGCTAAACCCCAAACATGCAGCTACATTACAACGGTAAATGTTGCAGTGCAGATGGTAATCTTTAAACGTTTATCTGCTGATTGCTAGAACGGCAAAAACAGATGTGTCAATTACAAATTTGTGTGAGAGGTTACAATTCCCACAATGGACCATACTCATACTATATCATCATGGGCTGACGCAATGTGCCTATCATGAGACCCTGTAAGAAGAGACAGTGTCTCAACTCGCTCTTACAACTAAAACATGAAGACACATTTACTGTGTTTTTACTTTTTATTTTCCCACACAATTGTCACTCACCAAGGAAGTTTTTTATTTCTGATTACAAAAGCGAGAGTCCAGCACCAGTAGGTTGCCGTTCAATTGGACAAGGAAGGAACTCAGACATTCATTTCACACTACGGACTGAGGTCGTCATAGCAGTACAAGTGAATGCCAGGGTGTTCTGGGTTCTGACACTTGTTAATTGGTAGATAGGTACCGTCCGTTTCGGAGGAACCAGTCGCCTACATCTTCAGGGTGTGAGATGTCATTTATATGAAGTTCACAGCATTAATACTTTTGGTCTTTACTTTTCTTTATGTGTTAATGTTTGTGATTTCAGTCACAGTTAGAGACAACCGCCAGGATGCTACAGACGAAGATTGACGCTTAAATATGACAACGAAATGACGGAGCTGCTTCAAATATTGTGGCTGTAAATGGTGCGAGTGGCGTGTATGATGAACACAATGGACAAGAGAATGGAAAATGCTGAAATTTGTGTTAATCGCTCAAAGAAATAACTGAATTATCTTGTCAAGATGGCTGCAACAGCTGGACTGGTTGGTGCACTTCTGATGAACATCTGCACCAACTACGAGGCCGTCATAAATGGAACACAGCCAGGCGGTGAGTAACGGCGACAGAACATTGCTTAGCGTGAATAGGGGTCGGGCTGGAAAGGGCGGAGTTCCGAAGGCACACAGTGTACTGGCATGTTTTGGGATGGTTTTGAGAATTCGACTCCCATCGAACGGATTTTCTTGGAATTTCGCAGGTGGCAATTTTACTAATACTTGTCGATAAGTGCCAGTTCCCCTCAGATTTCAACACAAAACCCTTCCCGCGAAGGCAGCCGTACTTTTGCGGCTGGTTAGAATAATGGAGACAAGATTTGGTTAGAATAATGGAGACAAGATTCTCTGTGAGGTACGAACTGAAGCCTAAGCATCTCTCTTCCAACGTGACACACACAGCATCTCGCTATTTACGGGACAAGTACACAAAAATTCCATCTCGCAGTTCGCAGGAATAGTATAAAACAACATGTTGTCTCTCTCGTTGTTTACAAGTAAACAGACACGTTATCTCGCCGTTTACGAGAGAAGTACAAGCAATAGAGTGTCTCCACCTTCACTGGGTAGCAAACGAAGTAAGGCTGGAAAACCAGTGAATGACCTGAAATTAACTATCATTCCAAGCGAAACACAAAACAATATAGCGATGCATTTAGGCTGCACTGAAATTACGCACGAACATTAGGGTCATGCGAGAACGACAGCTTCTGAATTGTTGGGCCTTAAGGACATTTCATAACTTATCTGCAGCTATATTTGTGAGAACAGGCAAATGTACACTTTCAGTTACCTTCAAGTTCAGCATAATGCCATAAAATTAATGACTGTTTTGTATGGGTGTGACACTTGGTCGCTCATATTGAGGGAGGAACGTAGGCTGAGGTGTTGAGACTAGGGTGCTGGGGAGAATATTTGGGCGTAAGAGGGACGAGGTAACTGGGAAATAGAGAAAACTACACAATGAGGAGCTTAATGATTTGTAACCCTCACCAAACATTATTCGGGTGATCAAACCGAGAATAAAGAGATGGGAGGGGCACGTAGCACGTATGGGGGAGAGCAGAAATGCATGCACGGTTTTGGTAGGGAAACGTAATGAAAAAAAAACCACTTGGAAATTCCAAGCGTAGATGGGAGGATAATATTAAGATGGATATTCAAGAAGTCTGATAGGGGGCATGGACTGGATTGATCTGTATCAGAAATGGGACAGTGGTGGACTCTTGTGAATGCGATAATGAAACTTTGGGTTCCGTAAAATGCGGGAAATTCCTTGATTAGCTTAGAAGCGTTTAGTTTCTGTAGCAGGACTGTGCTGTTTGCAGGGAGAAAATAAGTAAAATTAATGAATCCTGTTTAAAATGTGCTAATAATTTTTAAGCCCTTCTGTCAATGTAATTAGAAAAGAATAGGGTTTAGAAAACAAGTTTCTAATTCAAACGCGCCACAGCGGATATTATTAAAGTGGCAGTTTTCCTTCCGCACTTCAATATAACAGTACAAATAAATTCTTTCCTAGCCCACTTAGTCAACACCACATTATACATACAATTTTCCCGGCACTGTGTGACTCATGTAAAGTTCGTACGTTGTTTGAAGGCGTTATTTAAACGGCACTCAAATGTTTTTCTTTGCTACATTTTATTAAGACTCCCTTCAATACTACCTTCACAGTAAGAAGCCTCTTGCATTTAAGTTTCCAAACCAAAACTTCTTATGCATATCATACTTCCTATGAGCATGGAATGCGTCGTCCAACTTAACTTCCTTAGTGCAGTTGCAATAATAATAATAATAATAATAATAATAATAATAATAATAATAATAATGAGAGGCCTATGTTCGTCCATGTAAAGTCATCTTAATGTCATGTCGACGGTAACAGGAGCCGTTATTTCGCACCTCTTTAGTTACGGCTAGGCGAGGAATCTCTGGTCATTACGTAGGAACTGAAGGTTCAATTATTGTGAGATGTAAGATCGTGTGGACCACGATTACAAACCCACTCGCTTCCTGGGATGTGACACACACATACACACACACTCACACACTCACACATATATGAATGTTGCATAGAAACCAACTGTCCACATCATCAGAGTGGTTGAAGAACGAGGTAGCAATTTCCACAGAAAAGTTCGGAATATACACCACACTACACGGCGTCATACGTTCATTTCTTTAATCACAATATCCCGTCACTTTGCTGTACCTTGAGATACTTTTTCTCCATACGATCTGTACCGCTACTGACACTGCAGCTAGCAGAACCGCACAACATGCAGCCTAATATACATGCATTAAAACTAAAATTTACCCACAATATTTCACTAATTGCGTCGTTACTATTTCCAGTAAATAAAGTATACATAGATACTACCAAGGTACGAACGTGTTGCATACGGTTAGGTTATTCCCTTCATCCAACTCACAAACACGAGCACCGCCCATTGTCAGATGTTCATTGAACTATGTGAGAACGCTCCCATCACTCGTGAGAATGACCCATTAAACACTCATCTGTTTGAACTGCCGACCTTCAACTTGCGACCAAGCAATCCCTGTACGGACCTGGGGACTGGCACATGAAGGTTGTAAGGTAGTCAGCCAGAAGCAACGGCCCCCTTTACCCCAAGAGATATTTCATTTCTGTTAGAGGCTGAGAAGACTCCAGGGTCGGAAGGATTATGCCAATGAAACATTACAATGACACCACTGGGAATCGAACCCGCGACATTCCGGCTTATAACGCATTGCCTCAACCAACTGCACCACCGCGTGCCCCTCAACTGCCCAAAATGAGTTTTAAGAACTGCTGCTGTCTGCTCACTATTAGAACCCTGAGGTTCAGTACTGTTAACACAAAAGCCCGCTATTTCAGTTCATCGTGAAACAGTTCCATCCACAGCATTACAGATCATGCCTCAAAGATACAATTTAATATTATCCCCCTATCTTTGTTTTGGTTACCGAAGTATAACATGAAAGACACAGAAGTGTGTCGCAAAACGTTTCGCAGCAACACCCTCCCTCCCCAGCAGTTCGTATTTCCAATATAACATCACATCTACACACACAGTTTCTATATTCCTATCGCTTTTTGCGTTACTAACGTGTCACGTTGCAAGCGTTTCATATCACCTAGCAGATCGGCAACCCAACTAACGCTATCGTAAGATTGGTTTCCGCCGCCTAAGGGTGAACACAATAGAACAATTGAATAAAGAGAGACCAACTTGATGTCACTTGCTTTATTATTTCATTATTTAACGCTCAACATGTTTCGGATGTTAATACATCCATCCTCAGGAGCTTGCGACTTATATGTTCAGTTATTTCATGGGTTGTATTGATCTGGTTCGATGTGTGTTGGTGTTACGTTGTGGTGTGGCTGTGGTGGTGTGGTATCCGTATGCAGGCTTAAGCCCGCATCCGGATACCACACCACACCACCCCAGCCAACCCACAACGTAACACCAACACACATCGAACCAGATCAATACAACCCATGAAATAACTGAACAAATAAGTCGCAAGCTCCTGAGGATGGATGTATTAACATCCGAAACATGTTGAGCATTAAATAATGACATAATAAAACAAGTGACATCAAGTTGGTCTCTCCTTATTCAACTACCAAGATGATGCACGGTCCAATAAACATAAGATTCACAATAGAACAGCTTAGGGCAGAGGGCCCTTGTGAAAGCAGAAATTGCGTCAAAAATATTGAGTCTCTGAAGGTTTGTGAGTTTCCGACAAGCGACACATTTAGTTCAGTTAGACTTGCTGTAAGTCCAATAACACCTTGTCGGAATAACAGCAGCCGCGAGACCGAACATTCTGTTGCCCTTCTACAACATTAACTTTGTATGGAATTCAAATTTCAACTTGCCGATCCTAATGGCCATGCCTGTTCGAGAGAGCATTGTAGAGCGCTCGGTTGGACGGTAGATTCGAACACTGTTAGTACAGGAATGTTATGTCGTCCGCATTTACGTCACATCCTGTACTGTCCAATTGATGGATAACTACCGCGTAGTGAGCTCCACACGCAAAATAATAACATATTAATGACTGCATGCAACAAGAAGAAAATGCAAGCATAGCTTATCGCTTGTGGCCAGTCCGTTGTCTTTTATGTAACTCTCTCTCTAGAGAGTAACTTTTAAATTGCACCAAAAAAATGTTTGTATCAGCAAGTTCAAATATTTAACAACAAAAATTACAGCATCCTAGTCTTAATAAGTATTAACTGTTTTACTTACTAATTACCGACGCTGGGCAATTCTTTCGGAGATCAGTTGACAATAAGCAGCGTGTGAATAAAACGAAATGCTGAAATTGACAGTTTTGCCTCAAGCGGCGGCCAAGGGAAATACAAAAAAGTTGTTAGTTTTTTCTTCTACTGCCTGACCCTTCAAGAGGGGACCGACAGATCGTCACGAAACTTCTTTTCACTAACTACCAAACTACGCTCTATAACTTCCCCAGAAGAGCGGGTACCTCACTTACACCGTGTCAGAAGCCTCAAATCAAGTACGATAGCTTCCCTTGGCCTCCGCATGAGGCAGGACTGTCAATTCGTAACGTTGCGACTTTTTCACTAAAAACAATTTTTTGACAAGGCACTAATAAAAGAAAGGAGATTGCAACCAATGCCGAATCATAAGCTTTTTAAATATGTCTGTCTTGAACATTTCCGTTCGGCAGTTCAGTAGATCATAATAGCGCTAACAAACGTTACAGTATTAATATATATAGAATAAAAAGCCCTATTTGTTGAATAATGGCATGTGGTACTGAGTATTTAGGCGAGGTGTTCCCGACGTTTCGAAAGATCGTTGTCCCTCTATCTTCAGGGTAAAGTAGTCCAAGAAGGACAGCCCTTCTTCTTGGACAAGCTTTCGAAACGTCAGGAGGTGCTTGCCCCACGACACGCTGTCACACCCCTGAACACTAACACACTCATATTATTTCTCCCCTGCAGGCGAACACATCGTGTGTGATCTGGTGACACCTAAGCTGCTCGCCAAGAAGACGTTCATCATAGGAGCACTCGACGTAAGTATCATGGCTACTGACCGCACACACAACTGTTGTTACTGTCCACAGTGCTGTCTGATACATTACTGGTCTGTCTGCACTGAAGGGAGACAGCGAAAAAATAACGGGAGAAAATATCTCATTCTGCGCAGTTTTTAGATGCGTTCGCAAAATTGCGAAAAGCAACTATCAGCTTCGACATGTCTGTCCGTCCGTCCGTCTGTACGTCTGCCGTACAACAACACGGCTCCAACTGGACAGATATTCATGATTTTTATTTTCACAAATCTGTCCAGAAAATTCAAGTTTCGTTAAAAGCTGACAAGGATAACGGCACTTTACATGAAGACCGATATGTGTACAGTGATGTTGCTATCTCGCGGAATTGCTTTTAGAATGAGAAATTTTTCGGACAAAATTATAGAGAAAATCAGAACACAGTTTTGTGTTCAGCAACTTGTGTTGCCGAAAATAGTGCCGTTGAATAGATAGCGTGGTAAAATGTGGTACAGCCGGACAGGAGAGGCGGCACTATTCTTGTAATGAAACCAACCAGACGCACCAATCACTCAAATTTATTTTCGGAATAAAACTCTACATGTTTCGGACAGTTCCTCTGTCCATCATCAGGAGTTTTTCACTGTACACACAGCAAAGGTGTATGTCATACAGGTTTGCTGTGTGTACAGTGAAAAACTCCTGACGATGGACAGAGGAACTGTCCGAAACTTGTAGAGTTTTATTCCAAGAATAAATTTGAAAGATTAGTGCGTCTGGTTGGTTTTATTATAAGAATTTTTCACGATGCACGGTCACCTGATTGTCGAATAGGACACACTATGTTATAGCGCATGCGCACTGCGTGCTGAATGACTAAGTTTAAAATAACAACACTTGCAGTTTGTCAGTCAAACGCAACTATGTTATTTAATAGCAACGCGTTTCTGTCTATAGTCGAACATTTTCTGGCCTGACCAGTTGTTACATTTTGTTACTGAAACTTAGCAAACACAAGGGGGTGAATTCTATCGAGTTGGATACACGAAGCTACAGACACTCACTCAGAATATGAAACAATTAATGTTTTTCCACGGTAACAATGGTTAGCCCTTTGACGCCTAACGACCCCTATAGTGGTCGTACCGCACCGCTAACCTCTAAACGTTGCATTTTATATATTTATTCAACAAATATAGGTACTGAATATTTTAAACATCGTATATACTCTCCGTTTTTTTTTCTTCAAAATGCAGTTTGTTTCATAATTCTAACGTAATTGGTTCCTATGTTATTCACATTTTATATACAGGGTGTGCTAAAATTAAAAAAAAATAATTCCGGCGCCAAAAGGTTAAGCGAACGCGTCTCGAAGTTACAGTATACGTACTTTGTGTGTCTTGTTAAGCCACTTCACGGATTCGAATAGCTTTGGTGTTGGGAACATATGTCGCTGTAGAACGACGCATTTCGCGTTAATCCGCAAAGTTCAGTAAAACCTGCACTTTACCGCATGTGCCTTAGGCTACATCACATCCCTCTCAGTATTCATAGTACACAAAATGCGAAGGCTTGCCGGACATACAGACAGACCACACCAGAGGTGTGTAAGTAATTTTATATCTGATTTATATGTAATGAATAACATCTGGTATCTCCGCGCAGTGACAATTCCATTCGTTTCTATAGTAAAACCAACCAGATGCACCAATGTACCAAATTTATTTTATTTTATTTTGGAATGACACCCTACATGTTTCGGACGGTCTCTCCGCCCATCATCAGCAGTTCAAGACTGTACATACAGCAACAGGCATACGTCAAACAGATACTGCTGTCTGCTTGCTAGCAAGCAGACAGCAGTATCTGTTTGGTTGCTGTATATACAGTCTTGAACTGATGATGATGGACGGAAAGACCGTCCGAAACATGTAGAGTGTCATTCCAAAATAAAATAAATTTGATACATTGGTGCATCTGGTTGGTTTTACTACACAAATATATTACGATGCGCGGCCCTATGAATGTCAAATTGCATTCGTCTTGTAATCAAGTAAGTTACATTCACTGTTGACTAGCTTTGCCTGTAGGAAGTGATGAGATTTACAATAAACGAACATCCAAACTGTTTGCAAGAACAGAACACCAAGCAATATGCCTCAAGCCATGAAAGTTGTAAATATTCTGACGGTACCCGGTTCGAACCTCGGCCAATTTATTCTGAGTGGGTGTTCCGCTAAGTTTTCTCAGGCCTTCCCCACAACTTCCGACACAGTGCCTTAAGCAACACCACGACCGCTGCCTTTAAAATTATGTACGAATTAGTCTATAGACCAACATCGTCAGCACTTCGTCTGTCTTGCGACGGGTCCATAGCCTCCTCGTCAACGGGGTTTCCAGACAGTGCAATCTTCTGCTTATCATTTGAAGTTCCAGTATCTTCTCTTTTTCTTAAGGTCAATTAGTAGTTGCCTATACCTTCTTCCTCGTCTTCTCGTCCCCTCTATCTTTCCTTAAACAACGAGTTTCAGAAGGCAGTTCCTACGTAACAGGTTATCAATCCAGTTAACCTTCCTTCTTTTATTGCTTGTAGGAAGTACCTTTCATCCTCGACTCTCTGTGACACTCCTTCACTTCTCACTCGAACAGTCCAGCTGATCTTCTCCATCCTTGTCCAGCACTACGTTTCAAAACTGTCCGAGTATTTCTGATCTACTTTCTGAAGTGTCCAAGTTTCAGCACCACACAAAGCTTGCTCCAAATGTAACGTTTCACTAATGCGTCTTTAAATCTAAGCCCAATTTGCTGTTCTTGAATGTTACTTTTGCCACGTGAACCCTGCATTTAATTTCACGTGTACATGTTGCACCACCTGTACTCAGACCACCCACATAGGCAACAAATATAGACTAATAAATAAATATTAAAGAATTCACTTTGAAGATTTGATACCCCATAATATAACATACATTTCTAGACGCAATGCTAATGGATTTTCGCTGCTGATATCTGTTCAGCTCAAAGAAGCTCAAACCCCTTGCAATCCACCAATCAGCGTGAGTTTGACAACTGCTGACAATATAAGACAATGTGAAAGCAGGAGACACAGACGAGACAAAAGTACAGTATGTTCTTTTTCATGAAGCAATACTTGTTACTGTGGTCACTGCGTATCGGCTTATAAACAGATTTACATACAACGCAGTAAGAAACCCTCTCATGCCAAAAGGACCTGTCCGGATATCAGCACTGTACAGTAGGTAGACGCCTCGTCTGTGCCCACAGTGTTTTGTGTACAGTGTACAGTGTTTTGTGTACAGTGTACAGTGTACTGTGTACTGTGTACAGTGTACAGTGTACTGTGTACAGTGTACAGTGTACTGTGTACAGTGTACTGTGTACTGTGTACAGTGTACTGTGTACAGTGTACTGTGTACAGTGTACAGTGCAGAGTGTTTTGTGTACACTGTACAGTTACACCCAAATTATTTGAAGATTTAAAATACTAAATTCTTTATACCCATTTATTTTAATTCATGCACTCGTGAAGTAACAATACGTGAAGTAACAATACGTGAAGTAACAATACGTGAAGTAACATCTGGACCTCCCTCGGTGATGACTCCCAACATACATGCATCTGGACGCTGGGCCGGCCCCAGATATGTAGGTGCCCCGATCATGTAATTAGTTTGGGCCCTCTAAATCGATATTCTTCAAAGTTCTCGGCATAGGACAGGGCTGCCGAATATTTTTAAGGGTGGGTGTCCAAATTAGGAATAATTTTCAGAGACGTTCTTTCGCATGGGGAAAACTTGAGCGCACCAGCACCATATTTCCGTTTAATCCAATGAATCCAACGACGTCTTAGTCTCCCTTATACGTTTGTGTTACGTACAGTTCCCCGGCTGGCCACCACCACAACCCCCCTCCCCATCCTTGAGACCGGCCCTGCTGAGACGTGACGCCGTGTACTCTCGTAGAAATTTACGGGCTTTCGTAGGAAGAGAAACATGAAACATATTCAGACCGTCCCAGTGAGCAGTCTTGGAGCATATTGCATGATGAGTGGCTTTGCAAATTATGAGTCTGTAAGTGAGAGTGTCTCTTTATTGCTTTCTGCAAACAGGAGTCCCCGATAAGCTACCTGGATGATAAGGGCAATCCTAAAGGCGTCGTCTTTGATTTCGTAAACATTCTGAAGGAAAAATATGGATTCACGTATACGGTCAAGATGCCTAAAGAGAATATCATTGGAGATGCTGACACTGGAATAATCAGCATGGTCTATAAAAAGGTAAGTACGGGGACAGGGTACAATTCTTGAAGACTCAAGCCGTTGGGACGTGACTCCGTATAGACTGGCAAATGATTATGGAAGTTTCGGAGGAGGACATCACCGCCATGTTTAAAGTCAAGTTGGTCCAGGAAACCGTAACAGCCAAACAGGCTTCAATCTCCACGACAGCCGTCAGTCGTCAGTTCAATTTAATCTGAATTTCTAGAACAGGGGTGACGTCAGTTTCATATAGAACGGAGTTTTAATTTTTACCGTTTGGCAGAATAGATGTATCTATGACCGACGGGTACTGTGTGAAATTTGGAACATGAAAATTATGGTATTTTAGGTTTGTGTGATTAAAGATTCATACTGTACTAGTCTTGGTTACACAAAAAAAAAAATGCTCTCTGTTACGGGGGTACTAACCTGTCATAAAGATGTACGTGTACAGTCTCTCATTCAGGGTAGAATTAAATTATACACTGAAGATTCAACGTCACCGATATTTTTGTTTCAAATACATGGAAAAGGTTGAAGAATAAAAGACCAACTTGATGTCACTTGCTATTTTATTCCACTTCTTATGTGCTCAACATGTTTCGGACATTAGTATATCCATCATCAGGAGCTTGCGACTATTCTGTTGAATTGCCACATTGGTCGTATTGTTCTTGGTTCGATGTGTGTTGGAGTTTCGG
>Ga0123355_10012922_pt1 | contig 12962 bp, 6 predicted proteins | sample TergutEmb28metaG_3_FD_89872 | JGI IMG/M metagenome (GOLD analysis project Ga0123355, IMG submission 89872) | Embiratermes neotenicus P1 segment gut microbial communities from Petit-Saut dam, French Guiana - Emb289 P1 | ecosystem: Host-associated > Arthropoda: Insects > Digestive system > Gut ... | reverse complement strand
GAAATGGCCTGCTACCAAATTTTGAATGTTTTAAGTCCATTAAAATTATAATAAAACCAAATTTTGCGTCACACAGAAGACACTCCCTATCGACTGACATCATCAGCCGGTGATACTATTTACGGAAATAATAGATTTTTTTGTATGTGGTAAATATCAGAATTGTTTAAAATTACATCTGATGGCATGTCCGGTTGCCACTGAAATTAAAGTAAGTTTGTATCTGAGTCTTTATTCGTCTAATAAGAGAGAGATTCAGATGTGAGACCCATTATTATATTATTCAAATTCGCATCTTTGTGGAAGTGAAGAATAACATTCTATATACATATTTATTTATTTATGTTTTGTTGACCGTGCATCTTAGTATAATCTTAGCAATTGACCAAATTAATTCATAAATTCTTGTTTTGTAATAAGTTTATTATATTTCCCTACATGTTTCGAGTACTATTGTACTCATCATCAGGAGGTCAGAATTGTATTGTACAGCATCTGTTATCGTCACACTCTGTAGGTGGCCGTTCGGTGCACAACTGTGCACCGAACGGCCACCTACAGAGTGTGACGATAACAGATGCTGTACAATACAATTCTGACCTCCTGATGATGAGTACAGTAGTACTCGAAACATGTAGGGGAAAATAATAAACTTATTATAAAATAAGAATTTGTGCATTAAGTTGGTCAATTGCTAATATTCAAAATATGCCTTAAAATATCAGCGTGTTCATTCATTTTCCTGACTTCAGTAACAGTGATTAATTTTCTTATTCCTTCTTCCAGCACATGAATCATGGCTTAATCAGTAAATTTTCAGATTTTAGTTCTGCTAACTCTCTGTTTTCTTCGATAATGTTGATCTATATCCGATAGCTATTTCTCAGATAGTATCTACAAGATTTTTGTTTCTCACAATCAAGAAATTTACAATAATAAGAACTGCTTAGAGATTACCTTTGTAAAACTTCAACGGCTGTTGTTTTCTAAATTACTGAAATCTTTGTCTTTCACGCCAGTCAGTATGTTTGTTTTTTCGATATCTTCGGAGGAAGATACTGCTTCCACCTTCAGGGTGAAGGCTAACATGTATTCAAAATGAGGATTTCATAAGCACGTAAAATAACTTGTAATCGAAATAAACTTTAAGTTTCAAAATGTTCACCCAACTTCATAGAACACATTCCGTTGTGTTATACATCCAATAAAATAAAATAAAATTCCTCAGCTAAACAAAACTCGTAATTTTGCTGTGAATACATGCTTCGGATTGAATCAGTCCATCATCGGACTCTTACAAGATAAAATGCAATCATATGACAAATGTTAATACCACATTGTATGTAAATAACACCAACAAAAGTCTCTGCAATTAAAGAAAGTATCTTCTATGGATCATAATAAACATTAGAATGTTGCATTTTTGGGAAAAAGCAGAGCTTGAAAATATTGAATTGCATTTAAGTCAGTTTTAATGTCATATACATTAGTTATAGATTTATATTTGTCTGTGTTATAAAGGATCTTTGTAAATTTATAGAAACTTAAGTGCGATACATTGCCAAATCTTGCAGAAAATGTATATAGTTTAGAACCGTTTCTCGCTCTTTAAGTTTAAAATGCTTTGTCGGATAAACCTCCACGAGTAAGCAAAAGAATTTAGCCATTACTTAATCAAATGTGGAATAATGTAAGCCGAGATTCTTATAAACAGTGCTCATTAAGGCTTGTCACACACGTTAGCCATGAAACATCCACAGCATCTTCATATTTTTAACATAAACTATTTAAAATATTCCATACCGCTGCTTTAAATTGTAATAAATAGCAAACCAATGAATGCACTTCAGTAAAATGTATTTTATTACACAATGCCAATCCCCAATATGTTTCGGTGGTACTCACGATCACCATCAGGGTGTCTTAGGTGTAATGGTTAATACCTTAAGTACTGCCTGTTATAATACAAACTTGGTTTATATATTGATAAAAGAGTTAAAATTAAAAAAGAGTTTTAAAGGGGCACAACAGGGTGTGTTTGTGTTGTGGAATTCAGTTTATATGCACCCTGTTTATTGTATATAGATGTACGTTGTAGGAAGTTTGGTTTGAACCTCCACCCAGATTCGGAACCTGGGGTGGAGTGTATTGTATAGATTAATATTGGTCTTCGACGAACATAACCAAGCAAAATCACTTGTAGTTTGAGCAAGTGTAGAATTACGTTCTTATACATTTTTATAACAGAATTTAGATTTATTTTATCTTCGTTGTGTTGACTGAAATGTAGCTTTTTGTCTCCAAGTGCTGCAAAGAATCACAAGGTACTTACTTGAAGGCCAACTGGTCCATTGACTGGAAGCACTTTCAAAAAATCAAAGAGTCTGAGAGCTGTGGAAATCCTTGATACACCCGCGCACCTGTAACCCTTTACGCACCAATCTGTCAAACTGAAAGCAGAAGTCGAAGGACATCGTGTCGTGGTAAAAACGCAAGGTCTATCCCACCCCCAGATGTATGGAATAGAACTTTACTGCACCTTTTCCGGCGTCTGTTGCAGTCGAAGTTATGTTGTCAGGTAGGACATTTTTTTAAGGGACAGCGAGTGGCTTCATTGAAAGGGAAAAGTTAAAGGGTTAAAAATTTCCAAAGACGTAAACACATCCTCGGAAGTTATAAAGTTTCTTCAACAATAAACCACCAATTTCGTTCCGCATGGGGTTTGAGCATTTTTACTTTCTTCGTCTAGGTGCTTGCGCTTAATGGTCAAGAACCCAGAAGGGTGAGCTCATGCCAAGAGCAGGTAAAATTGCCTAGAAAGTACCTACACCACGGAATTATTATCCATTATAATAAACGTATCTTTAATAGTACTGTAACGCTTAGTGAATAAAAAATATTCTATATATTTCCTAAATTGTAGTACTTAGAAGCACACTGTCTGGTATTTACATTCATGCTGAGTTGTTAGCAATTTTATATTGCGATATTTGAGAGTTAGAAGTGACGTTGTCGAAGTTAAAATATTCTCGGATATAACGCCTTTAAGATTGGTAAATATTTACTGACGTTTCGAAAGCTTTTCTTGCTTCCATCTTCAGGTTACGAGAAGTAAAATGTTCTTCTTTGACAATGTCTGTAGCAGAATGTCTAAGTTCGTAAATGCCAATGCTCGGGATTTCGACGTTTTCTAATCATCCACTTTAATGCATTTATTTAACTTTTCGTAAATAGTTTTGGGAGATCTTAAAGAGATCATACGACTGGCGACTCGGCGACGTCTCCCACTCCCCTGCTATTGCACAGATCACTCTCAGGTCAGTCATTAAGTAAGTTTAACAGCGTTCTTGCTTTATAGAATGAGACACTTCTTCACCCACTTGAGAAGTTTCATGTTTCCAGCAATGGTTTTTTTACGTTACAACAATCTTCAGGCTGTTTACGGCTGTTTACGTTATTTGTTATATTTATTACTGATATTCTCTTCATTTTTGGAACCAAGTGACGGTTTTATATTGAAACTAAATTCCGATATTCGTAATCACAGGTTTGTGTCTGTTTTATCGGTCACAATGAATCACGATCTTTGATAATCTATAACCCCTATAAGACTGTAAACCTCATATCTACTAATACTCCTATATTGACCAAGTTATCTGAGTTTACTTCATAATTTCATACTGAGTCTTATAAGAAATGAAATTTAAGTGAACTCTATTACGAATAATTACTTTCCAAAGACAAGTTATTGTAAAGACTTTACTTAACAAAATATTGATTGTCGTTTTAGTAACAAATTTTTTAGGATTCCTCGAATGCCTTATCGAGTCATAAAATTCCGGATCGATATATCATGACACATAAAACTTCCGTCTATGTTCCACAACTTATACTTACTAGCGAGTGCTTTCTGAACAATGTTCTTGTGCTGAAACAGAATGTAAATGTGCTTATGTGGGTAAGAGAGAATCATCACTCAAAGAGACGAAGCTGACTTCTATTAGGAAAGCAAAATTAGAAATTTATTTAGAGGTTCTGATGGCTCTAGAATTCCTATTATAACTTGCGGTCTAGTTCATTATTGCCAGTTTAATAAACACACGAGTAATTCTTAAAATGTTGTAAAAACCACGCAGATAAGCATGAGGCCTTCGATGTAGTGATAGCCAAAGTCGTGGATTCTAAAGCAAGCTTTTGATTAACACTTTACTTTAGAGGCTTACCTTTGTTTTTAAGGGACTGCGGTAGCACAGTGGTTAAGGTGCTGTGCTAAAATCGGAAGGTCACTGGTTCGATCCCAGTTGGTGTGATTGGAACTTTTCATTGATATAAAATCCTTCCGATCGCACTATGGCCCTAGGGTCGACTCAGTCTCTAACAGAAATGAGTACCAGGGGCATTTCTTGTGGCTAAAAGTGGCCGGTGCGTAAGGCTGAAACCTTATCACCATCCTGTGCCGTTGTCATGAAATCTGCGACCCTTAACTTCCTGGAACCCTCTGGGCCACTCCAGGCCTGTAACTGGACTGCTTTACTTTTACCGTTGTTTTTAGGTTGGAATATTAGGACGCCTTCCTACACACAGTATGTCTGTGTGTAGGATCTGATCTGATCTTATTTTGTGTCACCACAACTTAGGTTTCCTGTGCGTAGACAAACATATAATAATTTACATGAAGTAATATTAAGATTTAAACACCATGTCATCACTCTATTGGCGGAGTGGTTTCAGGAAGCGAGCCAACTGCCTGCGAGAGCAAACTTCCCTGAAGAACAGTCTCTGTGAAAGAGGAATGGAAAAAAAAAAGCAAAATTTTATGTGCGCATAAAGAAGAAACATTTGCTTTCTAAAATACGGGGGCTTAAACATTTTCGTTCGCAGGAATTTAACTATGAATAATAATAATAATAATAATAATAATAATAATAATAATTTAAAGGGTAAATTTAGAACATTTTCTGTAATTCACTCCTAAGTTACTTGAACAATCTCTCACAGCGATTGTACTGGTACTCAAAAATAACCTAACTTTGTTGACTTTCTCTAATATTCGAGAATTTACACGGTCCTTCTGTAGAATCGAAATGTCTGGGACCGTGTTTCAGATGTTTCTTTCATCTTCTCGTGCAAAAAAAAATTATCTATCTGAATACTGCTTTCTTAAAATTATGAAAAACCATGCTTAGATAAAAGTACATTTTCATAATTGTGACCACAAAATATCTCCATATTAAAATGTGTTAAAAAAGAAACAGCCGAAATAGTCATTGAATCATATTCGAGGCTCTCAAGACGGTCAATATGACCACAGGTTTCTGGGACGTGACGCCGTGTGTCCTAATGCAAACTTGCCAGTTTTCGAAGGAAACTGCTGCTTCGTTCCTCGTGGTATGGCATGAAGATTAAGGCTGTAGGTTCTTCCGAGAACTTCTTAATGTCTACAAAATTACTGCCCATCTTAATCAATTTCGAACGGTGAACAAATGCAACCCTAGCACTCTATGTGTTGGAGAGAGGGTGTTTAAAGACATTTGAAAAGAAGAGACATCTGGGAAAATCTCTTCGCAGTGTTCAAATTCTGAGTAACAAAATTTCGCGAACTGGAATTCTTTTACATTATATTTTCACCATACCTTTATAATAAAGTAAGGTGCCCCTGTGTAAACCTGGGGTGTGTCAGGAATAACTCATAAGAAAGCAAAGAAAGGACCTTGAAATTTGAGAAGCCATTTTAGAATCGTTATGGAAAATTTTGTAGTAATAAAAACAATATCTCACCACGAGATACCAGCTTGTTGCCTTTTATGTACTCCTAATATCCTCAGCGGCATATTTGTCACTTGACTGGAGGAAGAGTTGAGACTGGACTAAAATTTTACACACGCAGATCGCAGCGCTCTGATAAATAGGGTTAACATTGAACTTTTTCAGGGAATACGGAAGCGGCAGTGGAGTAGCGCGTGGCGTTAGTAGTAACCAGTAATTGATTTTTTTTATATATATTTGTAGATTGGTTACACGTTGTACGTGTAGGTAAAGTGTGACTCTGTGATACTGCAAACTCTGATCGGATTCTCTGATTGTCGGACAGAAGGCCGAGTACATCGTTAGTATTGCATAAATCTCCATTGCTACGTGCATCACACATATTGCAATCTGTCTCCAGTAATAATATCAGTATATTAATGACATTAAGGATATTAGTGGTATAATTGCAAGAACATTACACAACAAATTAATTCATTCAGTCGGCGAATCTCGTTGTTTCTAAGCGCTACAACCGGTGAACACAGAAAATGTGCCATAGTAATTTGATGTAATTTTATTAGAAGGATTAAAATTGTACCATAATTCTATTGTGCATTAGTTGGCATTAATATTGTGTTAATTTGATTAGTTCACAGAAAATGAACCACACAAAGTTACAGCAGTATTTCATACAGTCATCAATTGACTATAGACATTTATATAGCGTTCCAAAGGACTGTGGCTTTGACATTCCTTCCAGTAAACGATTTAAGAAGGGGTTAACGAAGGTTGAAATAGTTTATCTGAGCTCACGCTTACTGTTTAGGACAATGAGAAAGGTCATCGTGTTTGTATTTCAGTGTGTCAAGTCCAGGGTGGCACAATACAGTATCACAGCTCATTCTTAGGAAGCAGTAAAAAATTACACCCCCTCGAAAGCAATGACAGATTTTGAACCTGGGGGGGGGGGGAAGCTCTTTAGAAAGAATAAGGGGGTAAGGGGTTAGTTTAATGGCTTTAAATAATGAAGAGGGAAAAATAGATATACAAGTGTAGGAAGTAATTTTAAGGAATTTATGTGGTTGAGAATTTAAGGAATATTTGTGTACATTAGAAAGGAAAAGATATTTATAATCTTCCTGATGTCATTCATTTAATTGTTAATTATTCTTGTGGGGAACACACTCTTCTTCTTACCATGCAAGTAATGTTCCTGTAGTGGATACCGTCAGAGAGGCACGTATTTCCTCCTTTCATGATGTAAATACTATAGTTTTCTTGCGATTCTATGAAATATTCCTACGAAAACCCTTTTACATAATTATTTCCAATATCGACTAACGTCTTTTAATGAAATACTATGATGTAAGACGAAACAGCAATTAAGAAAAAAACTATGCCTTCTGTACCAATCTACGGGGTGTGTAATTGAGCATGTACTGCTGATGTGTGTCTTGAACATTAATTCTGCCGCTCTGAATGTTAGTACCCAGTAAGTTGGTAAAATTTAATTCCTTTTCTTCCTCATTCCTACTGCAGCTGTCTCTACATATCTTCCACTCCTAGTGTAATTCAATAGAAAACCAGAATGGCTCTGAAAGAAGGCTGTCGTGAACTAACAAAGTGATATCTTGATATTTAAATTTAGGATTTACATGTTACTAAGAAAAACCTCAGGCTTCATGGCCTGTGTGCCGACAGAAATTAGAAGTTGGCACCTCTAGAAAACACGTCTTGAAATTGTAACCCTGCACGTAGTTTTACGGTGAGAATAAATATAAAACTTTTATACATATATATACATATATATATATATGTGTGTGTGTGTGTGTGTGTGTGTGTGTAAACTGCGCATGTGTGCAAGAATAGTAATTGTGTCCAAATAGTTACAACAGATATCGCAATCATTTTTGTATTCGTGTTTCCTAATAGGTATATTAAGGGGTAGAGCACTTTTTATATCGGTAATGGGTACATAAATATAGTCGTTTTTTTTCATAAAATATGGCTTCAGTTAAAATTTAGTTTTCACGCAGTTGCTGCTGGACTGTGTGAAATACAGAATTTTCAGAAAAATTAAGAAAATTTTTAAATTAGTACATTAAAGTCTATTTTCAATTGTATTGGAAAATTCTTTCTTAGTTCAGAAAGCAGCATGGATTACTTCCATAAAAGAAATGGTCTTATTCGTATCTTACATCTTATTGTTTGATATAAATGGAAGTTCAAAGTTGTATATACAAATCGAAAAATAAATATCTGATCTGTTTCTTGGAGTGGATTGATTTGCGCCGACGCTCTTTGTAACAGCTCCTTCTTCATCTGCGCTGTAACCTTGCAACTGCGCATGTCATTTTGCTGCAGAGTCGAGTTATTGATGACTGTTGCCAAGGATCGACTTTGTTTGAGGTCAGTAATCAAAATGCATGTTTCAGCACTTTGCTTTCACGCCGCTCGCAACACCCAGCGCACAGAAATCATATAACATACGTAACAGCCTACGTTAGCAAAGCAGGCATATGTGTGTTGGATTGGTAGGGAATTTTACAGTATGGTTGGCGAGAGAGGGAATTATTTATGAATTTCCTGATACATTTTCGTTTTTTTTAAGTCCAAGTACTGTGATGAGAGCGCTGACACTAACACAAAAAAACTCGAATTTACACAAGTAAAACAAGCTTACAGAATTTCGTAATGACAATGCAGAATAAAGTGCCTCGATATTTGTACATAAACTTGTTAAAAAATGTTTTCCCTTTCATGGATGGATACATCTATGAACACATGAATTAAATTATAATAGTAATCAATTATTTATTAATTAGTGACGCCTACTAGTAGTTGTGCACTAAGGTAAATGAGAAGACTGCAATAGCCTTATTGAGAAAACTTAACGACTAAGGAATTGTTACGTTTCGCTTAAATTGTGCCTGAAAACCCAGGAGTCTTGCCTTAAAAATGATTTTCGACTTTGTTTGTGTAAATTCTAAAACCACGCTACTTCAGTCAGATGAACAAGTCATTAGTTCGGCAAAAACCAGTGAAAGAAGAAAAGAATTTAAATGAAATTCCGCATTAGTTCAAACACTGGAGTGCGAGGAAACAAATCTGAAAATAAATATGAAAATATGTCGCCAAACATCAGCTATATTACTGAATTTATTTTGATTTGTAAAATGGTTCGCATTTCATATGAACGGACAGTGGAAACAATGTCAAAAAACAGCAAAAAAACACAGAAGAGTCCAGGAACCAGCATATTTAGAATAAACTGTGTCTGCGTTAATATATACATGTATGTATGCACTCTCAAATGCATACGTCCTTATGTACAGGGATGCGAAAATATTCATCAACCCACTGATAGAATTTGCTGTAGGTTAGATATTCGAAGTGCATTTCCCGCCCGATGGATTGGCGCCGTAAGTAAAGCTATCCCTCAGAGCTTCAGGGGTTTGAAGTTCACAGAATTTCTAGACAGTCGGCAAAATTAGGTGGCAAGGTGGTACAGGTCACGTTTACCCTACAGGAGATATCCCTTTTACTCATTCCTGCTAGAGGATGGGTGGAGCCTAGGGCCAAAGTGCGGCCGGAAGAATTAAGTGAATGAGAAAACTAATGACCACATCGGGAATAGAACCCGCAACCTTCCGGCTTATAGAGCAGTGCCTCAAATAACTGCGCGAGAGCATATTCCTATTGACCCTATGAACCAGGGATTAACACTAGCCCTAGCAGTGATAGAGAATTTTGAGTGACTGAATAGAAACATTAGCAAGACTTTAGGATGTTATCTGCCTGTCCCATCTTGACTTCTAACTTCATTTAGGGCCTAGTCGCCAGTAAGTTCAAGTGACAGTTTATCGTGTGACATTGATATCCGCCGATAGAAAAGTGTTTTGTTCTGAGGTCATCACATCAAATCCCTCGTAATGTGTAAACAGATTAGACACAGAGTTGTGTAACATAATAAGACGAATTGTTATGAAAGAGATTTTAAAAAGTACTGTAAGAAATACAGCGGTTTCCCTATAGCAACCTGTGCTTCCTCGTCATGTAAACGAACTAGCCGAGTACGGAGTTAAATTTTGGCAGTGTTGTAAATTCTCGAACATGAGCAAATAATTTTGCATCAGAGATGACGTACATTGACACGTAACGGAAGAAGACTTACATCTTTGGTATCTTTTAATTTATTTTCACAACTGCATTTGTCAACTTTACATGCAAATCACTACGTTTAAACGACGCAGACGTGTATAGTATATTAAAAAAAGCATTACCACTAGTATATAAGCTATAATATCTGTCCTACAACTGTCATAAATTGAACCTTCATGTGTAATATCTCAAACATAATTTCACATGCTTAATTCAAGAAATAAGGAACATTTATTTTTTATTCGCGTTGTCCATTCTAGATCTCAGTGGATTAAGATGCTCATCACAATTCGGTATATTCATTGGGGTTATGTACTTTTCTGTCCTCAAGGATGCTTCTAATAAACAACGCTCCCACTTTGAAACGCTGAATCTGATTTATATCTTCCCGTATATGAAAATATTCCTTGTATTTTCTTCTTAACGAAGGAGGAATTTATGCTTGTCCATACATGCGGCATAGACCGTGCATTCCATTTTGCCTTCTAACTCTGCCATAAATATGTTGCATACTGATACGAACTGGCTCGGTTTCATGTAATTTTAAGTGTGGGCTCTGTTAGATGCGAAAACACCTTTGGCAAGCAGAAGTCTAGCTTCTCCAAGTTTCTAGTGGATGAAAGTTACAAAAGGGTGATAAAGGTGACGGCAAATGCGAGACACAACCACGAACCTGAAATGGAAATGGACATAAGTTAAGACGTTAATAACGGCCTTGTGTAATGTTCTTACTTTTAAAATTCCGTCCGTGTTATCGAAGATTTGAATTGGTCTGTATCGCACCAGTAGGTATATTTATGTGATTTAAGTATTTTAGAAGATATAAATTATGAAATTCAGTGAAATTTTTGTAGAGATTCTGTCATTGAATGGCATAAGGAATGCTGTCATTTGAACGGGAATCAGGAAAATGGGACGTTGCTATTCAGTGAGTCATTTATTTTGAATTATATGGGCATAACATGAGCTAAGCATGTGATAAAACAGACGTTAAAAACCAAGTTTGGAGGTAACAACGGAAGATTACTCGAGAGAAATAATTGCAAATGAGAGGATAATACCAAAATGAATTTTCAAACAGTAGAATTGTTCTCTGTGGATTTGATTCATCCTGCCAAAAAGGAAGAGGGCATGAAGATCCTTTTGAATATAGTGGTGATATTCCGATTAAATGTGAACGGACACATTTCTGAGAAACAGTTTTCTAGGATTTATGCTATCTAGAGTTATCTAAGAGATTAATTAAGGGTTCAGAAATGTGTTCTCCACAAAATAAACAAATTCCGATTGTCGCGAAACCGGTAGAAGATATTTGTGGCTCACACAATATCATGTATCCTTGGTCAACGCCAGACGACTGGTTTGTGAACTGTAAACTTCAGTGATATGAAAAGGAGGTTTTTTGTTTTAAATTTCTGTGTTGAAGTGAAATATATAAATAATATATTTTGAAAATCTAAAGACTAATATTCAGCCAAGTTATGTGTAAAGTTTCGCTTCATACTGCAGGGAAGACAAAAGTTACCATTAAGAACACCAGCGTTTGAGGGCAGCATAGGAAATTTTCGAAAACTCTAGGAGTCACCTCAAAATTCTAAGTGAGAGTAAGTTGACATCGATCAAGTCCATTCTAAAATTCCGCAAATATTATGCGTGACCGTAAACAATTTATTTACCCGTGCGATGTGGCGCCCGGGAGGTGTGCAATCATGTAATAAAGAATCAGAATTGGTCCCTTTTTTTCAATGAAACTAAACAGATGAGCAGAAAAAAAGTCCTGCCCAATAGAAATATCACACAACCGACAAAGTCATAAATCTGCATTCTGAAGTATACAGTTTGAATCTTATCTGGAACATAACTAAGCTGAAGTTTTCACGCATCTTTATGTCCCTCCAGAAAAATTATTTGGATTTTACCTCGATCAAGCTATGACAGATTTCTTCAAAATCCCTTAAAATTTTTCACTCAGCACTCTTATTATAACTTGAGCTGTATATTCTGACAAACTGAGGTTTCAATAAAAGAAACAACAAAAAATAAAATAGAACAAATGGAAATAATATAAGAAAGAGTGAATTAAGTGGCTAGAACACACAGAAGGAATACTTGGAAGTCTAATTCTAAAGCTGTTGTATAAATTGATATGGAAACGTAGAAGATAATAAGTTGTCAAGTACAGAAATAAAAAACCCTCGTCTCTACGGAGACTTGGAAGCCGACTGAGTCAGGCAGACTAGCTCTAACTCTACGTGCAACTAAAACATGAAGGCAATAGTACAGTTAATTCCTTTTCCTTCTTTCTGAAGAGCTCCTGAACATGTCTAAAAGATTAAATCTTTATAGATTTTATTCTGTGAAGTTGCAGTCCAACGCGGGGCGTGACCTTCTCATTCTGAATGTTTCTAGATCACACACAACAACGTAAACAGTTGGGATAACTCCTCTGGACGAGTGATCAGCTCAGCGCAGAGACCTCTACCTGACAGCACACATTACTCACAACATGACTCGTTCGGTATTGGAAAACTCAGTTTCTTAAACGGCGCGGCCACCGGGATCGGCTACATTTTTGTAGTAGCAAAACAAAAGATGACCTGTGTGGATGAAAGCAAGCTTTTGTAAGATATATTACGTTTTATTGTCAAATACAAGGTGGTTCAAATATGACCGGGACTGATGTCGTCAGATTTACACACAAATCAGTCCCGGTCATATTTGAACCACCTCGTATATACGAAAGATATGATTAAACCAGTGCTGGGGTTTTGAACACGCTACTGGACCTTCGGTTTTAAGCAATTTATTGATTAATTGAATAAGTACTGAAAATTAAAGGGGAATTTTGTTCTATGAAATTTTTGTTGTTGTTTTTACTATTACCACTTGTATTACTATTGCTACCAATTATAATAGTAACAATAACAGTAATGATAACGCTTTATTCTTGCTTCCGTTTCCTGTCCACAAATAGTCACGAACGTTTTCCAAGAAGCTATTTTTAGTACCGTGCCTTAATGCTTACAAATTTAGGGTAATGCGGCAGTTAAAGT
>Ga0123355_10012921_pt1 | contig 12963 bp, 8 predicted proteins | sample TergutEmb28metaG_3_FD_89872 | JGI IMG/M metagenome (GOLD analysis project Ga0123355, IMG submission 89872) | Embiratermes neotenicus P1 segment gut microbial communities from Petit-Saut dam, French Guiana - Emb289 P1 | ecosystem: Host-associated > Arthropoda: Insects > Digestive system > Gut ... | reverse complement strand
GTAATGTGTTCCTTTTTGGGTAATTCCCCGGCGTCTGAGTTCTAATAGCCGACGTTTCGGAACTCACTGTCAGTTCCATCTTCATAGGTAGGTGAATGAAGTACTTCATTCACCTGCCTATGAAGATGGAACCGACAGTGAGTTCCGAAACGTCGCTATTAGACCTCAGGCGCCGGGGAATTACCCAAAAAGGAACACATTACAAAATTTATATCATTAAACACGTCTTACATATAACGAATCCTTGTCCTTGTTACAAGAAAACACAAAATCCTTCTGAAGGGAAATGAAAAATTCTCCATGGGCATTTGTACTACAGTTCGACAATGGAAAAAGAAATAAGAAAACTGCATGTTCCTCCTATAAACGTTTTGTACGCAGTTATCAAGACTGCACGGTAGCAAAACTGCGTAAGCCACAATAAGGACTAAAATAATTACTTGTACGCCATATTTTAAGAGCGTCCGTAAATTGTTAAAAGCGACTATTAGCTACGTCTTGTCTGTCTCTCCGTCTATCCGTCCATCCGTCCGCATGGGACAACTCTGCTTCCAATGGACGGATTTTCATGAAAATTGATATTTGATTACATTTCGAAAAAAGTAGAGAAAATTCAAGTTTCGTTAATTCCAGAAAAATACAGGGTACTTTACAAGAAGACCAACGCAAATTTTTGGTCATAACTCGCTCAATTCTTCTTAGAATTAGAAATGTTTCAGGCTGAAATTATACAGAAAATACAAACCCACATTTTATATTCAATATTTTTTTTTATATCGCGCCGTTAATGAGATAATATGCAAAATGTGGTACAGCCAAACGGGCAACAGACGACAATATGGTGCATGCGTATTGTGTGCTGGATACCAAATTTATTGTTATTCCACTGCAACAATGGTTGAAAGAACAAGCCTCAATGTTACGTTATAAGTACATTGCCCGTCTTGGCGAATATTTTATTTTATTTTATAGATTATATAAAGTTTTCTGAAAGAGCTAACGAAATAAATGAAAACCCTTGTTTTGATAGCCAGGCTTTCCTTACCTACTATGAATTATTATGATTAACTTGTTTACATTATTCATAGTCTAAACGTAATTGCTACAAGTGTATAATTTGTAATTTATTAGTAGTGTTAGGAACGGCAGTAACTAATTGGAGGAATTACTGTGAGGTAATTTAATTCCCGGGTAATGTTCCCTACGTTAGCTTTGGTTATTGCAATGTTCCTGCTGTTCCAATGCCACACCGAACCCACGCCATCTCTGTTCGCAGGCTGATATTGACAGCTGTGAGATTCAACTCCTGGCATGTGACATATGAAATCTTCTACGTTACGAGTGCATGATAAAATCCATCTACATATTTGTATGTACTCCGTTTGATCTCCTGTCTGGTTTCCGTTATTTCATTTTGGTTCACTAAAAACGAGTGTCATGTGCAAAGATTACCAATTTGGGTTTAGATAAGAAATACTCGTGTGTGTGTGTGTATGAACCAATATCTATTGAACAAGGTGAGACGGCGAGTCAGCCCAGAATTTCAAAAACATAACATCTCAGACAAGCAGAGACACCGTTACTGCTATGGAATATGGTTTCTTTCCTTGTCAGCAACAAAATATTTTAAGGCGTCTAGAATTTGAAGAAGGAATAACACCCACATTAACAAATAAAATTTACACGTCTAAATACAAATAAAGATGCGAGGAAATTGTTTCAATCGCACAAAAAACTGCACCAAAATACTCTTGAACAGCTTAAATTGCCATAGCAAGTACATGTTGTCATGGATATTAAGTAACATTAACAGTATAACCATTTTCTTTTCACGGCTCGACAGCACTGGTGGGCCAGGGCCACCTCATTCTCGAGGCTTCACGATCATACTCACGCACACCACATGCGGTAGGACTCCCCTAGACGAGTAATCAGCCCCACTCACAGGCCTCACCTTTACACCACACAACAAATACATGAGAGAGATATCCTTGATTCCATTCCGATTCGAAACCGCGGTCTCGGCAAGCAAATGGCCGCAGATCCACGCCTTAGACTGCTCGGCGAGTGGGATCGGCAATAATATGAACATAGTTATAAGAATACAGTAAACAAACCTTCAAGAAACAGCGATGTGTTTACATAAATTTCTTTAACACTACCAACTTCTGTATTTTATTACTATTTCCATAACAAGTACGCATCAATCGGTTTTTGTGTAATGGTAGAGCGGTGTATTTGATGTGCTGTACGAACGGGGTTTTAAACACTACAATATAATAGCACAGGTGTTAGGAAAACATTAGGCACTTCTACATACATAACTGCGTAACATGTTCTTCACAAAAATAAAGTAACATAACAATAACAGCAGCAGTAGACAACCAATAAACATTACATATTCCGACAGTCTGTTTGTAGCCTCAGGTATACAGCACGCAATGCTAAAGCGTCATGTTGTCATCTGTGGACTGCCCGGCTCTAAAATATTTTTTCACATTATCTCATAAACGGCACGATTTTCGAAAAAAAAAAAAAGTATTGAACTTAAACTGTTCGTTTTGATTTCTTTTTTACAATTCTTGTCCGAAAACTTCTCGTTCTAAGAAAATTGATCGAGATACGATCAAAAATGTATAAAGGTAAAAGGTAAAGTTGACGCTAGAACAGGCCACGAAGGCCCAGAGAGGGGTAAAGGTATAGCTTACTTTTTCTTTAAGCTCGGCACTAGATAGGGATGGGTGGTAAACGTCACGCTCCTGCTGCTTTACCCCAGGGAATGACCGGGTACCCACTGTGATCAAAAATGTTTCTAGGTCGTCATGTAAAGTATCCATTATTCTTGCCAGATTTTAATAAAACTTGAATTTTCTCGACAGATTTTCGAAAAATACTCAAATATCAAACTTCATGAAAATCCGTATAGGGGAGCCGAGTTGTCTACGCGGACGAACGGACAGACAGACGGGCGGACATGACGATGCTAATAGACGTATTTCGCAATTTTGTGAACGCGTCTAAAATCTCTGCAATACAAAAGCAGGTTTCTATACCGTGTGATACCCCCGTGTAATTTTATAATTCAAATGGAACGCTGCATTTACTTTACTCAGAAGCCACAATCTGTCCCCTGAAGCGTTCGAGATATTCTAAATAAGATTACTTAATTTCAATTAGCAGATACAAAATAAACACAGAACAGAAGGGCCAGTGTTAGGGAATAATCTCGAAATAGCAAGAAGATCTAACAAACATGACAATCGTAAATTCTGAAGGGTAGTGAAACATTCATTTTTGGCGTTAACCGAATTTAACGTCTGAAGGATATGAATCAATACCATGTGAAAATTATGACAAAGAAGAATGTCCCACTATTTCAGCTGTGACAGAAATATAAAAAGAATCTTTCCTGAACTTTATGTTTCATAGAGGTGGCGTTCCTTTCACTTATATTATAGGAATAAAAACAGTACTTCTGTATTATCCCTAACATAGTAGGTCATAAATTTATGTGTTGAAACATAAATCCAGTTTACTTACGAGTTAATGTGAATTCATTCTTTCCGTTAACGGCCGGTTTCTTCGGATATAATAATAACGAAATGGCTTATCTTACAACTTGCCACGAAGGCACACAGAAGGAGTAAATGCGTAACTTCACCCTTCCTCTAACCTCGGCGCCAGATGGCGTATGTAGTTAACGTCATGCTCCGGCCACTTTACTCCCGGGAAACAGCCACGGCAGCCAATGTACAGGAGTACGGATGAGTGAGGGGGTCGGTCATGCCAGGTGTGGAAAATCTTGCTCCCACCGGGGTTAGAACCCCGAACCCTCCATACCGTAGTAAGTCGCTATACCGACTACGCTATTCCGGATAACATTTTAGGATATAGCCTGCTAAATAATACAGTCTATCATGAATTGTTTAGTAGGAGAATAGCGCACATGCTACGCCCAATTCTAGTAAGTTTTTGCAGTAATCCTAAGGCACAAACCCTAATGCTTTCCGAGTAAACGACACGTGGATGCTTCATAGACCACACGGGGTCTAGCTTGAAGAAATCCAGTGTTTTTAACTGTTTGAGAACGTGGACGCTGTGGTTGCTTTATCCAATGACGACGCCCGGTAGTATGACCAAAGAGACAACGGGACAGTCATTAGTGTCGTTTGTTGTGGTCTGAAAGCTCCTGGAGATTTACAACTCTCTGGGGACACTATATGCTAAAGCTGTGTACAGTCCGCACACTGGCAGAGATGTGCAGCTTGCAGATGCTTTTGTGCATGCATGGGGATATCTGCACCGCCGTCGATGTCTAGCACGTTAATACAGCCAAATCTCTAGTCTCCTATTTTCAACATACCGGTAATTTTATTTCCATATATTTGTGTAGGTTTCCGCATTTAAAATTTCAAAAGCTCTGTTACACTATTTGCGTTGTCATCCGACATGAACACCTGGCAAAAAGCTTACACATCACATAGTTTCTCTTTATGTGAAGAACTTATCTTGCTTATTTGTTACCTACTATATTAAATGTACATTCTGTACCATGTTACAGACATAAAATTTGCAACGTCAGTAAGACTGTAAATAAGGAGCTCAGAAAGACGTGGGAGGAAGAGGTCATAACCTGATTTATTCCGGCCATTTTCTCAGCAATTGTTTAAATGTACTAAATTACGATGACGCTATTCAAGATTCTTAGTGTTTTGTTGTTGGTCAGTTGCAATGTATTTTATTTAATATTAAACTGTAATATGATAAGATTGATTCCGTTCAAACTCCTATCCAACCACTCATTACAATTACATTCTCACCTTATTTTATATACTGTCTTTTATCCGATAATTAATAAAAAATGTACTATTAATCAATAACGTTTAATGTCATTTTCTAATACTCAGGATATGCAGCACGTATAGGGGTACGGAGAGACGCATAGAGGGTTTGGTGCGAAAACCTATGGGAAAGAAACTACTAGAAGGATAATGTTAAAATAGTCGTTAAGAAATAGAGTGAGTGGCATGGCCGTGGAATGGATTGATCTGGCTTCCAGCAGGAAAAAGTGGCGGGTTCCCGTGAGTGCAGTAACGAAATTTCGAATTGAATCAAATGCGGGGAATTCCATGGCTAGCCAGGAACTAGTGGGTTATCAACAATCACTCTGTTCCATGGAGTATGTTAACTAGTACTTTCTGTAATAGTACATTCAGATTCTGGTACAAAACTCTGTGGGTCTGAAGGAGAGCCAATATTTCTGTTACCATGGAGACTATCTAACCACAATGAATATAATGGAAAAAGAAGTCATGTGAACCCAGGACTGTAGTGTAAGTAGAGAAAGTTTAAATACAAATTACATAAACGATTAAATTTTGTTGTTTCCTCATACATGCGAATGTATATCTTCCTTATATGTCAAGATGTGATAGAACAAACCTAACAGTCTCTTTAAACTTGTCCTTCCTTCACTCTATTACTATATATTACCGTCAACACAACTACAATAGAATATAATGCTAATGCAACATGTTTCGACGGAATAAAAACCCCCCACCACCCACCCCACTCCAACGGAGAGCTACAAAGCAGAAGAGCAACGGCCCACAAGTAGTAGTTTTGCACAGGCCACGTGCTTGCCCCTACATATAATAGCATAATAGATATAAGTTAGTTGAGTAAAGCGAGACCAACTTGATGTCACTTGCTTTATTTCTTTATTTAATACTCAACATGTTTCGGATGTTAATACATCCATCCTCAGGAGCTTGCGACTTATGTGTTGAATTATTACATGGGTTGCATTGATCTGGTTCGATGTGTGTTGAAGTTACGTTGTGGTATGGCTGTGGTGGTGTGGTATCCGTATACAAGCTGAGGCACTGCCTCAGCCTGTATACGGATACCACACCACCACAGCCAAACCACAACGTAACACCAACACACATCGAACCAGATCAATACAACCCACGAAATAACTCAACAAATACGTCGCAAGCTCCTGAGGATGGATGTATTAACATCCGAAACATGTTCAGCATTAAGTAAAGAAATAAAGCAAGTGACATCAAGTTGATCTCTCTTTACTCAACTTTCAGGATGATGCACGGTCCAATAAACATAAGATATAAGTTACTTTATGTACGGAGAAAAACCACAGCAAAAACACTGTAAGCCATATGAGATCCCAAATGCGCACAACCACCCTGTAAATCATTAACGGTTCTTAGCTTAGCCTGAAGATGACTGTTGTAAGACGAAACGTGTTGCAGTATCATTTTATTCTATTGTAGTTGTGTGGACGGTAATAAAGTGATTATATAGATACACAACGGGATGACTTCTACTCAAATTGTCCTTCCTTTTTCCGTTAACGATTCCATGTTTCTTTGTTGGCTAGTGACGAATGCAATACCTGAAAAAGTACAGTAAAGTAACTGTATAATCCACCGCCATATTTTGATTTCCTTCTTTCACGCATCCACTAGCAACGTCGTCAGCTTTTGATGTAAATAACTCATTACACATCAATAAAAATATGAACCCCAAGCACAGTACCACAATAAACCTTGCAGCAAAACAAACATGAACGATTTGGGACATAAATATCCCTTGAAGCTACAGTATGTGATTACGGAGCAAATCGTATGACGAATAACAACAGTATTACATAGTCAGGTTGTATTTTGATATTGGCAAAAGCATAAACAGCCTCGAAATTTTATGGGATGGGAATCAATGTAGAGCAAAAGTGCCTCTGTATAATGTGAGGGGGAAATCGATGGGAAACAGGATCACCCAGGAACCGATAAAAAAAATTTCGTATTTAAAATAAAGTTCTTTATTATTTTACCTGCGTTGTAAGAGGGACAATTTCGTGCATCTACTTCACGAAACGATGTAGTAAACAGTAACGTGCAGCAATAGTAAGAATCCATGAAAGTCGAATAAATTGTGGAGAGAAAACTGAAATTATGAGTTTAGAAGTTTATAATATTCAGTGTCGAAACACACGGGGAGTTTTTAATAAGAAATTTGTCAAGAAGTGTTGTATGGACGGATGCCTATTATCAGTCAAATGATTATTTTATTCTGTCACGGAATTTACTTCAGCTCCCTCGTGAATATCCGAATACCTTTCGGTTGCTACGTTTTTGTAATTACGTTAACTGCTGATAAGGAAACAAGGATGGCGAAGCTTCGATGTGAGGTCTACAGTGTTATACGCCAGTACTTATGCACGGTTGAATGGTTAGCTCTCCTGTTTCATATCTTGAATATCCCATGTTAGAACCTGAAACCAGAGTTTGGATGTTCTGAGCTATTCGTTGTTTCAGTCTCTCCAGGAAAATTGCCTTGAATTAGAGCAGAAATACTTCCCTCCACGAACTTCAGAATTATTTAATTACTCTAAGATTTCACGCTATATCCAGTGTGACAGACTGACAGAATTCATAGATAAATCACAACTACACAAAACTACGCTGCCAATGTAACAGTCACTGGGCACATCACGGGGAAAAAAAAGAGTTTAACGAGGCTTTTCGAGTCTCCTTTTAAAGTGAATCTAAGAGAAAGAGTTTAGTTAAACCAAAATGGCTTGGTAATGATTTACAGAAACTCAGAACTGCCAGAAGAGTAAATACAACGTTTTGAAATCTGACAGAGTATATTTATCTCAGTAATGAACCAACTTGATGCACAAAATTTTTGTTTTACAATAAGTTTGTTTCATGCCTCTACATGTTTCGAGCACACGTGCTCATCATCAGGAGGTCAAAATTGCATTACACAGCCTCTGGTATCATCACAGCTATAGGTGGCCGTCTCGTGTGATGATACCAGAGACTGTGTAATGCAATTTTAACCTCCTGATGATGACCACGTGTGCTCGAAACATGTAGATGCATGAAATAAACTTATTGTAAAACAAAAATTTTGTGCATCAAGTTGGTTAATTACTGAGATAAATATACTGAGATGCACGGTCAGCAAAACGTCAAAATCTTTACGGCATATAGGAACAGGAGGCGTTGCCTCTACCTAAGAAAGAAGTTATTAAACTCAGACTCTGAAACCAAACGTACGTATTATACTTCCATTCTTTATAGCAGCGTGACATTTCGTAGACCTAACTAAACACAGAATTACTGCCAAACATATGTAGCAACACGATTCCTGTCTTCTGGAATTTTAGGCCGTGTCGACTACAAACAAATTAATTGTTGCCAGTTGCCATATCTCAACAGAATACAAGCTACCTAATTCTGTCTCAGGTTTCGCTTACACTTACTCATTTCCTCAAACTTTTCTCTACGCAAGCTGAATTAGGCCGATCCCGGTAGCTGCGCGGTTTAATGCGTGGGTCTGCTACTTTTCACTTGCTGGGATTGCCGGTTCAAATCCCACTGTGGGCATAGATGTGTCTCTTGTCAATATTATGTGTCAGCGGTCTCTGCGACGGGCTGATCCTTCGTCCAGAGGACTCCTACTGAGTGTGGTATGTCTAAATGAGTGTGATCTCGGAATTTCAACAATGAGGAATCCTTGGACCACAAGGGCTGTCCAGCCATAAAAAACTGAGGGAAGTCACAACTACCTACTTTAAAATTCTTAACGCATTTTTTAATCTCAAGCTCTTACAGATTCTCAAGCTCAAACAAAGACGTTACAGATATTAATTTTATTTCCACATATCTGTGTTGGTTTCCGCATTTCAAATTTAAAGCGCTCTGTTACACTATTTGCATTTTTTTGACGTTTTGCTGACCGTGCATCTCAGTATATTTATCTCAGTAATTAACCAACTTGATGCACAAAATTTTTGTTTTACAATAAGTTTATTTCATGTCTCTACATGTTCCGAGCACGTGTGCTCGGAACATGTAGAGACATGAAATAAACTTATTGTAAAACAAAAATTTTGTGCATCAGGTTGGTTAATTACTGAGATAAACTATTTGCATTGTTATCCGATATGAACACCTGACAAGAAAGCTCACATATCACAGAGTTTCTCTTTATGCGAAGGCCTCATCTTGCTTATTTGTTACCTACTATATTAAACGTACATTCTGTACCACGTCACAGACATAAAATTTACAACGTCAGTAAGACTGTAAATAAGGAGCTCAGAAAACGTGGGAGGAAGAGATCATAACCTGATTTAATCTGGCCATTTTCTCAGCAAATATTTAAATGTACTAAATTACGATGACGTCACTCATGATTCTTAGTGCTTTGTTGTTGGTCAGTTACAATGTATGTTATTCCAGCATAGCAATGAACTGCATCCGAAATTCATTCCAAGCATGGCTTAAAACAAAATAACTGAAGTGAGGGAAGATGAGAGATATTATTCAGTAGTTACACGATATTTCAAATTCTACTTCGAAAACCAACTCATCTTAATTAACTCAAGACTGTGAAGTTATTTAAGGGCCAAATTATACTTTAAAAATAAAGTTAAAATGGGAATTTCTAACATTTCGGTGGTAAAATTTCCTTCATGGTCATTCTGAAAATTATAAGGCGAAAATATGATATTTTGGAATTGTAGGTAGCCTTTATTTCATAACAGACGCTAACAGTTACATCGCAAGAAAACTCGTCGGTAGGAACGAGATAAGGTACAGTTCGATAAGAAGAGCGCATTGTGTGGGGGTAAGTGTCGAACTGTACTATTCGGCAATATCAGTGTGGAGTTCGTAAAACGAACCACGCTAAGACTGTCAGGTGATGTGAATTCAACGTTAGTATAACCAAGCCCTTGCTTTTCCTTCTTGTGATTCACACATCGTGGAAGTGAAAAGACGCATCACACGAAGCTATACGCAAACAGACAAGTCGGCTCTGGTTTACTTTATGGTGCACAGTGATACGTGGTTTAGAAGGAGTGGGAATGGCAACACGGGTGTTAGGAACGTTCACTTTCTACTTATGTACCTGAAAACTTTCGTAACGTCAGTACGTTTATTCTAGAATATTTATGTGCTCTAAGTATGTACAAACGCTAGCAAACTACTGAACCCTCTCATCCTAACACAAGGAAAGTTCAGTCAACGAAAGAGGTAGGAACTATATTCGTGCTTCGAAGCAACAGACACGTAACACAAGTTTACCAGTGTCAAGTGTACACACATACACACACAAATATTAGAGGAGTGAGAGATAAATTTTGCCTTGTATCTCAGCACAACGCTGTAAGTCGCAAAGGACGGTGGGAGATAAGCTTGTAGTCAGACTTATATCGGTACTAGAGGGAGATGAGCTGTCAGTTTCAGAATAGGATCGCTGTACGTCAGTAGAAAGTCACCAATATCCACTGAGAAAAAAAGCCGGAAGAACGTTATGTGCAGTCTGGATATGCTAGTGAAGAAAACGATCCTACGTTTCCCGGAATTTCAGCTCATTTAACATATAGATGGTCGCGTTATTGACTCAAACGTATATGCTTACACTGGAGCACTGAGAGTTACAAATTTGAGACTGAAGTGAAGTCGGATTATATCTCTAATATAAAGTTACGGTACCATGAATTTGAGGAGCTCGTACTGGCGTTACAGTGAAACCTACCGTTGCTCATTTGTCAAGTGTGATCTGTACTTGTCTGAGCAGCTGGTGTGACTCACGCTATACATATGAAAAATTACAGGCACTTCATGGATCTAATCTACCTACAATTCCAACAAACTGTTGCCGGTTGTAAATCGTGCATGGTTATTATTATTATTATTTCTTTCACAACTGTCAATTACGCTGTTACATCAACAAGTACATAAACAAGACCCGAAAAGAACTGAACTGAGTAAAGATTATTGTTATATTAGTAACTGTTTTTTTTTTACTTAGTATACTGCCTTTTCAGGGATGAATTTTTATGAGTAGTTTTTCTAATGTTAACACTGATTTATTACTTACTTACATACTTACTTACTCCATGGTGCAGAGTCCTTCTTGAGAAGCTAACTGGTTTGCAGCTAGTCAAGAATTCACCGTATTTCACGGAACCCGAAGGTTCATTACCGCACTCACAAGCGTCCGCCACCTGTCTCTATCCTGGGCCAACCCAATCCCGTCCATATACCCCACATCCCACCTCCTGGAGATCCATCCTAATTTTATCCACCCATTTACGCCTAGGTCTCCCCAGTGGTCTCCTTCCCTCCGGTTTCCCCACTAAGACCCTATACACCCCCCTCTCCTCATTGATTTATTAGTTTAATAAATTGCATTGAATTGTTTGTGCGTTCAGAGTCATGTATCTTAATTTCCTGCAATCACTAATAACAAAAAACGCGCAAACCTACTGGGAGGAAGCAACACAAGCGTCAAGCACTTTATTTTCCTGATATACTCGAAGGTTAAAACATTATTTGTTGTGGAATTATTCGTGTGAAGTGTAAAATAACAATATAATGGCCACGATTTTTTAATTTCCGGTGTTATAGCTATAATTAGTAAATAAATTATTAAAATTCGCAAGTGAAATTTGGTACGAACAACATTATATTCATAAGCAAACACTTCGTATGAACGTAATGTAATACTAAATAGCGTACGTCAGCACAACTAATCTATTACTCAAAGTACTTACAAAGGCTACATGTTTCGACTATAGATTAGTCATCTTCAGGCCTATTTTTGTCATTTGAATCACAAGACGCTATGCACACTTTGGGATCCCATCGTGTTTACATTCATGGAATACATAGAATTAATAAAAAAAATTTGAGACATTGTTGATTGAAATAAATGTTAGCACAGCATCTCTGGACGTTTTTTTCGTAAGTTCTTATATAGGTAGATGCATTTGGCTTGACTAGCAGCAAATTTGAATGGAAGCATCACGATGTGCTTATAAACGTAATGTAATACTAAATAGTGTACGTCAGCACAACTAATTTATTACTCAAAGTACTTATAAAGGCTACATGTTTCGACTATAGATTAGTCATCTTCAGGCCTATTTTTGTCATTTGAGTCACAAGACGCTATGCACACTTTGGGATCCCATCGTGTTTACATTCATGGAATACATAGAATTAATAAAAAAAAATCTGAGATATTGTTGATTGAAATAAATGTTAGCACAGCATCTCTGGACGTTTTTTCGTAAGTTCTTATATAGGTAGATGCATTTGGCTTGACTAGCAGCAAATTTGAATGGAAGCATCACGATGTGCTTATAAACGTAATGTAATACTAAATAGTGTACTTCAGCACAACTAATTTAATACTAAAAAACTTCGTATGAAATTCTGCTTGCAGCTGAATAATTAAAGCGTGGCCCTGAGACAAAATTTTGAGGACACATCCGACAAATTCAAGTCACAGAATCCGTATACATGCATACATTCTACACGGACTTAAATTCAAACAGCAACCGTAAGAGTGATATGTACACAATATAATCTGCGTAATATGAAGGTAGGCTTCATGAGTTCTGGTCGGAATTCTTGCTCTTTTGTTATATTATTCTCACGTCAGAATGAATCTGTGAATACAGTTCTCCATTTACCGTTTGAATTAAATTATGCCTAAGCACCATCCGACTGGCATTCGATATCACGATCAAATATACCTGAATGTGTCAAATTGTCAGGGGAAATAAGCAAACATCATCACACAAAAGTCAGCGTAAAATCAATATTCTTTATTTCTTTCCAACTTCGCTTTATTTTGCTTTATACTTTATATTCCTCCTTCCCCTTTAAAATATTTGTTTCCATTCATTTCTTCATGATCTCCTCCAGGATATCTCGGTCAGAAAATTTACAGTCTCGCTTCCAAGGTGATTGAGATTCTACCTCCCCCCCCCCCCCCCCCCCCCCCCCCCCCCCCCCCCCCACCCCCCCCCACCCCACTTTCTCTTACCTCCACCCCCCCCCCTTTCCTGCGGGGCATGTCTTTGGGCTCCGCCCACAGCCACACCCCCCCCCCCAACCCACCCACCCCACC